>Ga0255780_10001343_pt1 | contig 23047 bp, 32 predicted proteins | sample 071ome_32_FD_179978 | JGI IMG/M metagenome (GOLD analysis project Ga0255780, IMG submission 179978) | Coastal salt marsh microbial communities from the Groves Creek Marsh, Skidaway Island, Georgia - 071405AT metaG (version 2) | ecosystem: Environmental > Aquatic > Marine > Intertidal zone >... | reverse complement strand
TAAGAAATCAGGACAAGATGACGATGCCATTCGCCAACAACAACATACACGGCAACCTGAACATACCCAACGACACACTCAGTGTTGGACCACTGGATGCATGGAACAGCAGTTTCCTGGTGATAGTCACAGAGACGGACCACAACATGAACACCGCCGTGCCATTCCTGAGCGAGAAGATATGGAAGCCACTGATTGGTATGCGGCCTTTCGTGTGCCTAGGAGACAAGGGAACAATCAAAAGTTTGAAGGAAGCAGGATTCGAGACCTTCAACGAGTTCTTTGGTTTTGACAAGGATGACCTTACAGTGGACGACATCACGAATCTAGTAAAGAGATACCAGGGTGATCCGGCACAGGACTATGAAACTCTTCGGCCCAAACTAATTGATAACAGAAGAAGATTTTTTGAATACGCCCGTGAACAGAAACGAACCCTAGGACTATGAACAATTTCTACACTGCCAACATTGAGATGTACAAATATGTGCGTGACCAATATGAAAACAGTGACCAGTACGCAGACCACATCTTGTCACAGGTGAAGATCAATAAAAACAGTGTACGCACAGATGCCGATGACTTCCTGTTGGTGACCACTCTACTGTGGGAGAGACACCTGCTAGATGATCTAACACTATACAAGAATCTCTTTGACAGTTTTAAAAGGAGGAAAATCAAAACCATACTGATACTTGACTCACACTACAAGGACAAAGATGTAAGCGGATTATCCACAGAGATACATTATGTCAATTATTTCTTATGGAGGACCTACGACAAAGTAGTGAGACAAAACAAATCCAAAGTCAACACCTCCTGGAACGGCGACGCAAATAAGTTCTTGATACTGAACGGTAAGCCTGGCCGAAAAAATAGGATCAGATTACTGTGGAAACTGAAACCGCATCTACACAAGGCCATATGGTCACTGCACGTACACAGCGGAACCAAAAATGAATGCAGATCAATGATCCCAGAATTGAGTGATGGTGAGTTTGAAGCGTTTGTAAAGCAATACAACAACAACCCAGACCAGGCAAAGATAATATTCCAGACAGATTCATTGCACTATGGAGGAATCCCCTACGACGAGAAGATGTTTGGCGACTCGTTGTTTAGAATTATCACAGAAACAGATTTCGTGGTTCGTCCAGATGTCTTGCCATGGCTGACAGAAAAAACATTTTTGACCATATTAAACAACCTACCATTCATCATGGCAGGTGACAACAACAGCCTACACAAACTGAATAAAATGGGTTTCAGGACTTTCGAGAAGTATCTCCCCATCCCCCACTATGATGAAATACGTGATGAGGAAAAGAAACTGGATGCTATCGTGGAAAACACAAAATATTGGATAAATTCTATGATTGACAGAGAACAGATTGCTGAAGATGTCAGACATAACCACCAGAGGTTGATTGACCTGGCCGGTGCAAATCTTAAAATTTTAGAAAACATTTGTGAGGAATACGGCATCCATCCCACAAGGGTTGAAGATGTGTGTACCACTTTTGATATTATGGGCAATGAATAGATAGTATGTTATATAAAATACTCCCCTCGATAGATCACCTAGAGATCAGATTCAACAACGATGACTCACAGTGTCAATTCCATAAGTTTCATAGAAATGAAAACATCACGTTGTTCAATATGCCAAAATGTGCATCAACATCTCTAGGCGAATATTTCCAATTCCTGTGCCGACAACCACTACGAGGACACAAGACATTGCTGTTCCTACGAGAACCTCACTCTAGGCTGAAATCTGCATTTAGGATGAAGTGCTACAATGAATTAAGTTCTGATAACTTTGATAGCACTATTGCCAAATACCATTCTTTCCTACGAGGTGAAAGAATACCATATGCCCACTACAATGACATGATACACTTTATTCCGCAAACCAGTCTCATAGATTCCGTGAACATCAATTTTGATCACGTCCACAAGATAGAAAATTTACAACAGGCCATCAATGATTTAAATAGTGCTTTGAATATCAAAGATTATAATGTGAGACACAGCAATAAAAATATCTTAAACCAACAGCAAAACGAGCTGTTCGAGGAAGCGTATAGAAAGAACTTTGAAACTAACAAGAGTTTTTACACAGGCTTTCTAAAAAAGGATGTACAATTATATGATATATGCGACTAAAATTGGATTTATAGGTCTGGGAAAATTGGGCATGCCGTGTGCCGAGGCCATCGCGGACAAGGGATTTGATGTGACGGGATATGACATCCTTTCCAAGACCAGTTCGCACATCGAGATCAGAGATTCGATCGAAGATGTTTGCCGAGACAGAGACATCGTGTTTGTGGCCACGCCAACTCCACACGAGGATGGGTATGATGGAAGAGCACCCACGAGCCATTTGCCTGTGAAGGATTTTGACTACACCGCCGTCAAACAAGTATTGAGCAAGTGTAACAAATACATGAAACCAGAACAGACCCTGGTGCTGATATCAACTGTGTTACCAGGAACAATACGCAGAGAATTGCATCCTATCGTTACAAACACAAAATTAATATACAACCCTTACCTCATAGCCATGGGCACCGTAGCGGATGACATGCTTAATCCAGAGATGATAATGATAGGATCCAAGAAGGGACTTAAGGGTTCGAGATGCAGAGAACGAAGTGAACTGCTGGAAAGTTTCTACAATCAGGTTTGTGAAAACTTCCCAAGGATGGAGTTTGGTACATATGAAGAAGTGGAGAGCATGAAGATATTCTACAACACCTTCATAAGCAACAAGGTTGCCCTCGTCAACATGATACAGGACGTGGCACACAAACTGGGCAACATGAATGTTGACGTGGTCACACAGGCACTAGCAAAAAGCACCAAACGTATAGTCAGTCCAGCCTACATGAAAGCGGGAATGGGCGACGGTGGTGCGTGCCATCCCAGGGACAACATCGCTCTAAGATGGTTAGCAAAGGAATTAAATCTAGGTTATGACCTGTTCGAAAGCATAATGACAGCAAGAGAGAGGCAAGCCGAACACATGGCAAAAGCAATACTCGAGCATGGCAAGAACATATACTTTACATCGGATAGTTACAAACCCGGTACTAATTTAATGGACGGATCATATTCACTATTGGTGCAACACTATGTGGTCAAGCATGGTGGACAGATTGTGCATGGGTTTGACAATCCTGCGGAGGTTATAGTGCGTGTGCATGAGTCAGACCAAATCACCACAGACGATAAAACTATCATATTTGATCCATGGAGAACCTATCCTAAAGCGGAAAATGTGGTCTACTATGGTAAATACACAAAGTTTACAGGAGAAAAAACAGATGCCAACTTACCATAACATGTTTACAACAATAAACTCTCAGATAGACGATGGGTCTACAGCACTTACGGTCTTTGCAACGATAGACGAGGCCAAATCTTTTTTTTGGACAGCAGAAGCTCTGGCAGTTGTGGACAACTATACTAGTAGAGTTGAATATCAATTGGTAGCAGATGCCAATGGCGATTATACAAAAGTGAAAAAAACCGAAGGCTTTGACACAAGTGGTATTGGCGCCACCTACAACACACAAAAAGACGCTTTACTATCATCGGATAGTTGGGGTAAAAACGGATACACCAAAGAAAATTCAGAAGATCATCTATTCTAAGGTCACAAAAAAAGGGCGATACATTTCTGCACCGCCCCTTTAGAATTATTGTATTAATTACGCAGAGTAATTAATTACTTTTCTTCCTGATTTCTTTAATAAAGAAATGATGTTTGACTTCATAGTCAAAGCAGAGTTCTTAGGTGCAACACCTAATACTTCTACTGTAAAGTCCAAACCTTTTGATAACAACTTGTTAGTCGCTGTTTTTCTCGCAGTGTTTTTCACCGCTAGGTTTTTGAACTTGATTTTACCACCGTGTACTTCACCATTTACTTTGTAAGTTGAAGCCGGCTCCGCAAATACACCAATCTGCTTCGCTCTTGATTTGAAGTTTCTTGTGTATACAACGTATTGTGTTGAGTTTGCCATGGTTTTTGTTTCCTCTTTAGTAGATGGAAAAAGTGTATTAAACATACCTTTTAGCATATTGTTTCCTTTTCCTTATTGTTATTATTATGGTTACGTAACTCTGGAGTTTCAATCTCTGTTATCCTACGTTCCATGTTACAATTATATACTAGAAAGTGTATTAAGTCAACCTATAGGTTTTTTGGGTGGTATTACCTGTCATTCTGTATGTAATCATACACTTTTTTTGCCCATTTTTTATTTTGCTCCGTGGTCATATGGTTGCTTAAATTTAAATCCGGTTTGCTTTTATAATTCATGTCTCCGTCCCAAGAATGTATGAGACAACTTTCATTGATAAAAACGCCTGATTTTAATTCAATATCAAAAGGTAGCATACTCCACATGTGGACAATGGTTTTTTGTTGGGTTAGGTTTATCAAAATATTTTGATCAAAAAACTGTAGGGCATATTTGTATGCAATATTATCCTTATCATTAAAAGAAAGGTATTTGTAATAATAATCGGCCGCCTTCCATGTATTTTTATCTGTTCCTTCTATAGGTTTATTGTTGACAGTCAACGGAAGGGTTGGATGATACAGCCTGTTGGCGTCTGTCCAACAAAAAATAATAAAGTCTGCTAAATTATTGGTGTCCAAATCCCTCTCAAAATCAAGGAAAGTGTGCCAGACACTAGATCCACCCACTCCCAATCTCTTTATTTTGCTACCTAATAAATCTGCCAGAATCAAACACCAACTATCTTCCTTGTCGCTGGCGCAAAAACTGTCGCCATAGAATGCTATCGTGCTCATATTGTTAATTGTCCTTGTAGTCCGGCACAGCGAATAGGTCTATGCCCTCGTCCAACAACTTGTTGGTCTCTTCCTTGGTGGGGTTGCCGTAGAACTTCTGGTCACGTTTGCCCTTGTGTGCTTTCCTGGCCTCACGGGCGAAGTTCTTACCAACGTCCTGGTAATCTTTCTTGATCTTCTTGTTGAGTTTACGCAGTATCTGTTCCGCGGTCTCCCCCATCACGAAGTAGTCGTCTGGTACCTGTTTCTTGGAGGTCTTCACGGCGGGTGCCATTATGGCCTTGTCCACTGCGGTGCTGTCGCACATGGGACACTGTATCATGCCCTTGTTCTTCTGTCTCTTGTATTCCTTGCTGTCTGGGAACCAACCCTCGAACTCGTGGTTGCATCTGCATCTCAATTGATATTTGATCATAATATTATTTACATTATATACTTGACTAAATGAACTGTCTACTATAATATAAGAACATGGCAATAAATGTTTCAGGATACACAAAAGGCAAACCCAAGAAGACTTCCCAAGGCAAGAACAAGAGCAGGATCAAGATGAGCTCTATGAACAAGGCCAAGAAGAGAAGTTACAAGGCGTATGCAGGACAGGGCAAGTAAGGACGAAGTCAGATTACTAAGGGCTCAGATAGGCAACCTCGAAGTGCAGGTGGCGGACTATCAACAGATCGTCAAAGAACTCTCCAACAGACTTAGCCTCTACGAAAACAAACATGGCACCGTGTTCAGATCCGGGAAAAAAAATTCAACGCAAAAATGATATTTTCAGTAACATGTGATCAGTTTAACCTGGGTGCAACATTCCTTATATGGTCAACCCATTATCTAAGCGGCAACGACAAATACCAGTCCATTGAAAAAAATAAAATATTACAAATACCAAACAATCCACTTTCCGGTGGAACTGCTCACAAATTCATAGCCAACGAAATTACATCTATTAAAGATTGTCACCATTACTTGGACACACAACACAACACACCCGGACACATTAATCACATCAAATATTATCCAGTGGTTGAAACTTTGCGTGAATATCATAGTCTGAATAAGGACTTTCAACTTTCCATGATAGATCGTGAAATTCCAATAATCAATATGTCTTGTAAAAATCTCCAACATCTTATAGGGTTCCTTAGATCTGATTACGAGCAAGACAAGTGGCAAAATGACTTTGAAATAGTCAAGAAACACTGTAAACACTATTGGCCTGATATTTTAGACGATCCTGAAATTTATCCGGATAACCTTACCACGTTCCATGGTATCAGAGAAGCGATTGCATTTCGTCTAAGGCCCTATGATTTTTGGGAACATCATAAGACACACAATTTCACAGATAGAATTCTAACCAATGATTTCTACGACCTACTGACAAATGGCTATAAAGTAATTAAAAGCACAATGTCTTATTTGAATCTACAGATCATTGATGCTCGATTAGAAGATTGGAGCAGGACACAAAAAAAATGGAGTGCAGAATTGATGCCATACTTGGATTTCTGTAATGATATTGAACATATAATTGACAACATTGTTGCAAACAAAAAAATAGATTTGGGTCGTTACCGCATGGACGTTCTTAAAGAAGCAGTCTTGTTGCACCTGTTAATTTACAAACACAATTTAAATCTAACAATCAGCATAGACAAATTACCCAATGACACGCAAGAGATCTACAAACTTCTAGGAAAAAACACCCGATCCAGAATCAAGAAATTATACTAGAAATATCTCAGACCAAAGATAACAGCATCCTTCCGCCTACGGAACTTGATATGTTCGTAGTCTACGATGTACACGTTCAACCTACCACCATGCTCATCCATTATCCTTTCGGTGTCCAAAGGTCTGATCGTTATCCTGTCCTCTTCTGGTAACTTGGCTTCGTAACCCCAGAACATGGGCCACCAGTGCAGAGGATTGAGAGAATCAAATCGCTCCTTCATTATGATAACAAATATCACTGGCGTGATTGTGAATGGTTCCATCCACCATGGGATCGCGTCTATGGTCAACCAATCTATGAGATGTATGATGCCTGTCCACACACCCAGTATGGCCAGCAGTATGCCCATGATGGGCCAGAACTCCTCCTCAACATCCAGATCGTGATCGTGGTGTGAGTACATTCTCATCTTTTGTCGTTGACTCAGTTTCATATAAAGTATATAGTATAGCATATAAGTAGAAACACATAATTGTTGTAACGCTCCCAAGGAAGTTCACAACATCAACCCCAAAAATCGATAGTATATGGAACTTGCTATATTAATGGCGGGTATTGTTTACGGCTTAATCATTGGCCTAATACCAGCCGCGGGAGCAACAACAGGTCTTATCACACTATTTGGAGTCATGCCCTACTTCGTAGGAGATCCCTACCTGGGCGTGATATTCTGTGTGGCAGTTGTGGCATCCTCAACAACCGGTGATTCATTCGCAGGCGTGCTGTTGGGCATACCAGGAGCCAACTCAGCGGCGGCCACCATGGTGGATGGATTCCCCATGGCCAAGAACGGTGAGGCCACTAGGGCTCTTTCAGCCGCTATCACATCATCAACATGCAATGGTCTGTTCTGGGGATCACTAACATTTTTATTCTTGCCTTGGTACACCAAAGTTGTGATGTACATGGGCATACCCGAACTGTGGGCATTGGTACTATTGGCATTTGTCACTGTGGGATTTGTGTCCACTAGGAAATATGTTAGGAGTGTACTTGCTATTGTCATAGGTGTGACCGTTGGACTGGTAGGTGTTGATGTGAACAATGTGCCGAGATTCACGATGGGTTGGCGATACCTCGAAGACGGTGTACAGATTTTACCTTACATGGCAGGACTTTTCGCCATACCAGAGCTCTGGGACGGATGGTTCAACAGGAAGAAGACCACAACGATACGGGCAGAACACGGCAGTTGGAATGATCTCAAACAAGGGGTCAAGGATACTGTACGATGTTGGAAGGATAGTATTAGAGGTGGCGCCATAGGTTCTTTCATAGGACTGCTACCTGGACTGGGTGGTGCAATGGCGGACTGGTTGGCATACGGTGCCACGGTCGCGGCCAATCCAAAGGAGAAGTTTGGTGATGGTAATGTAAGAGGAGTGGTGGGCGCCGAGGGTGCCAACAATGCACAGAAGGCCTCGTCATTCATTCCCACTGTGCTATTTGGTATACCAGGTGCTAGTTTCGCCGCGATACTGATGGGATTGTTTCTATACCTAGGCATCGATCTGGGATCACCTGATACGTTCTACGACGACAAATTATTTGACAGCATGACTTATGCGTTCCTGCTTGGAACGATCATCACTGCCGTCTTGTGTTATGGACTGGCATATTTCGCAGGGTGGGTGACACGTATTCCATACGTTTACTATTTCCCTTTCATACTTGCTGTGATTGTTTGGGCAACCTTACAGTACACAGGAGGGTGGGAAGACCTAGCGGTACTGACAGCATTCTCTATATTCGGAGTGCTTTGTAAAAAATTCCAAGTCAGCAGGCCAGCACTGTTGATTGGGTACATATTGAGTGACAGGATTTATAACCTCACTTATCAACTAACATCCTTACATACAGTAAATGATTTAATAACAAGACCTATCTTTATTTTCTTGATGGCATGTGTTATACTGCTACTGTATTGGGGAATAACAAAAAGGAGTCGATTAGACTATGCTTAAGAAAACAATAATGGCGTTGGTGTTAATGACAACAACAGCCTTGGCAGATTACAACTTGATCGTGCCTCAAAAACCTTCTGGTGGAACTTCTGTGTGGGCACAGATAGTTGTAGCGGAATGGGAGAAACACCTGGGTGAGAAGATCAATCTTATCTACAAGCCAGGTGCAAGAGATCAACTGGGACCGAACGAGTTCCAAAATAAACTGAGGTTCGACGACAAGACCATATTAGTATCACACGGTGGTAATGGTATATCGTATCTTGTGGAGCCAGTTGAGTACAACTACTTTGATTGGGAATCAGTGGGACACATGAACCTTAACATCATTGTGGGTGCAAGGAACAAGGCAGACACGAAAAACGGACCTATACAGTTTCCGTCAGGATCTGGAATGACCCCAGAGATCATGGCAATCGTTATGTTGCTTACAGGACCTGACGGTGATCCAGTAAAAACATTTGAAGAAAAAATAGTATGGGTAAAAGGTATGAAAGGTTCAGAGAGGAGACTTGCATTCATCAGAGGTGACTTGAACGCTACAAGGGAGAACCCTGCCGCATACAAGAAACACGTGATGCCAGTGATAGGCAAAGGTGACGCATACACTTGGTTCCATCATGGACTACTGAATGTAAAAACGGGTGAGCATGATGCTGATCCAAACTTCACAGAGCCAACATTCGAAGCACTGTATGAATCCACATACGGAGTCGCACCGAGTGGTGACTTCTATGATGCATACAAACTGGTCAAAAGTTGGAGAGATGCATTACAGAAAGCATTCTGGGTGAACGCGGGCAATCCAAACAAAGCGAAACTTGTTGCCGCTTTGGACAAGATGATCAAGGATCCAGAGTCGGTGGCCGCCATCGAGAAGAAGGTTGGCAAGTACGAATGGAGAACGGGTGCAGAGGGTGACGCCGCAGTGAGGACGCTGAAGTCATTCATCACACCGGGTGCATTGAAAACACTGTCTGACTTTGGAAAGAATCAGTTGGGTTACAATGCTGTGTACAAAGAAGAGCTGACCAAATAATGTACATACTGTTCACAGGGGCACCGGGATCAAAATGGAGTAGTGTCGTCAAGAATATCTACTGGAGTGAGGACATAGATCACACTGACTATTCTGAAGCAAGGACCTACTGGCACGATGCCGATACCCCTGGACGCAGTCATCTCATGCACATTGGAGCATACTTTGATCCGGGAATGGAGTTCAGGGCAACAAGGGATAATTGGGATCTTCCTTTCTCGGGCACAGGCAAGCGAATCATAAAGTCACACACTTTCGCACACGAACTTGACCATCTCAAGGATCTAGGCCATCCCATAGTGATGGTGTACAGGAACGATTTTGAGTGCCTTGAATGGTGGAAACTTTGTGGCGAGTTCACAATCACATATCCCAACTACCAACACTTTGTAAACCTCGACCTCATGTGGGAACACATACAGGCAGAGAACCGAGACACAATGCAGTTCATCAAAGATAACAAAGATAAGATTCATCAACCCAAAGACAATGTTGACCTGTGTAGGTTATTAGATATAAGTTTTCCTGACACAAAGGGAAGGATACATAATTACGCACACAAAGGAATACAGGTATATGTCTACAAGTAATTGGGAAGACGCAAGAGCAAGAAGCAACTATCACTTCAACAAGTGGCACCGGGACACAGACTGTGTTCAACACCTGGGCAAGTTCACGGGCGGGTGGCAGACCGAACTACAAACGGTTATTGATGATGCCAAGCCATTGAACTGGGGCAACCGTAGGGAAGGTACGGGCAGAGAAAACGTCAATGTTGATGTAGAAGCAGAAGAGAATGATCTAAGGACAGCAGGTGCCGACCCCAAGATGACCATATACAGGGGACTGGCCGACTTCACCAAATGTCCAACTCTACAACGTATGACAGACTACTTCGCCATGGAGCCCACTAAATCTAAACTACACATACAGTTCACAGGCGAGGTACTGAACATGCACATAGACAAACTGTATGACTTGGATGCTGATCCAAACAATGTTGTCCGTGTCATGGTGATGCTACAGGACTGGGAACCTGGACAGTTCCTGATGTATGGCAATGAGCAGTTTGACAGATGGAGGGCGGGAGACATACACAAATTTGATTGGCAGAACATTCCACACGCCACAGCGAACGCCAGCAACAGACCCAGACCCATGTTGGTAATCACAGGGGTCATGACAGACCAGACCAGAGATATACTGTCGAAGCCCATCAAGAAAAAGATATAGACCTTAAGTTTAAAATAATATAATATAGTGTATGAACAAAAAAATATTTGCACAATTATTGGCACACAGCCAAAACGATCTCACGAAGATAACACAACCATACATCTTGGAAACATTCGGTGTGGAAGTGGAACGTTGCGACACACTGGAGCAATACGTGGAGGCCATAGACAATGCCTGTCTGCACAAGTACTTCTCCAAGTACTGGCAGAACGACATGAAGAAATGGAAGTACTCGGGTGTGGCACTTATCGACGAAGTGAACAGTCTCAAACCAAGGGCAGTTCTTGATGTAGGTTGTGGCTATAACGAGTTCAAGGGCAAGATAGACAATCTCGTAGGAATTGATCCCTATAACGATCGAGCGGATTTTGAAGTTAGCACACTGGACTACAAGACGGATCAACGGTTTGACGCTATATTGTGTCTGGGTTCGGTGAATTTCGGTAGCAGAGACAAGATAATAGCGGAGGTGTCAAGATGTGTCAATCTTTTAGCAGATGGTGGCACCATGTTCTTCAGAGTCAACCCGGGTGTGCAACACGACAGACCCGAGGCAGATTGGATAGAATTTTTTGCCTGGAATGTTCCGTTTATAATAGAACTATCAGAGATGTTCAATCTAAAGGTGCTAGATATACGTGATGACACCAATCAACGTAAGTATTTCGTGTTTAGAAAAGTAAAATGAGTAGACTTATGCTAGAATTGTGCTACAATAAGAAGTAAATACCTACGATGCAGAAACATACTAGAAGTTTATTAGAAGAATTGAGCTCAATGCCTCTTAGGAGAGACAAAGAGGAGGTCGTGGAGAGCAGGGCTTCTCACATCCTGGAAAGTGCCATAAGACTGATGACCTATATAAGAGAGAATTTCGATCAAGACACAGCATTCAAACTAGAGAAGAAATTCAATTCAGCACTCAAGAACATGGATGCATCCAAATTCAGCAAAGGCGTTGCTCGTATCAAAGAGAACAGAGACGTCAAAGAAAATCTGCTTAAAATCAAAGACGGCGAATACAAAGAGGACTAACCAATGTTGATAGAAGATGTCCTAACAGAGTTTAAGAGGACACACCTTGAACACATCGAGGACATAGTTATAACCGACGGCTACGAGGGCGGCAAGGCGGTCTTGGAATACTTCAGGGGACTACTACTGACACTCAAAGGCACAAGTTCAGAGGCCATGAGTGTGTCTGTGAAATGGGACGGTGCACCTGCTGTGGTGTGTGGTACCAATCCAGACAACGGTAAGTTCTTTGTGGGCACCAAATCAGTGTTCGCCAAGAACGCAAAGATCAATTATACCAAGCGAGACATAGCGAACAATCACGGTACAGACGACCTAGGACAGAAGTTGTTGAAGTGTCTTGTGCATCTTAAAAAACTGAACATACAGGGTGTTGTTCAGGGAGACTTGTTGTTCACAGACGAGGACATCACACGTAAGAACGTGGACGGCAAACCCAATTTAACATTTACACCCAACACAATCACATACGCAGTGCCAGAAGCAAGTGATCTAGGTAAACAGATAGATAGAGCAAAGGTGGGGATTATATTCCACACAACATACGTGGGAGATGCCCTAGCGGACATGAACGCACAGGGAGGAGCAGACGTGAGTTCATTCGCCAAGAGCAATGATGTGTTCTTTGACAATGCCACTTACAAAGACGTGTCTGGCAGTGCTAAGTTCACTGACGATGAAACAAAACAATTCTATAACGGAATAGAGAAACTTGAGAACCTGTTGAACAGTGTGCCAAGGAATCTATCAAGTGTGCTGGGGCAGAACCAAGACTTCATACCCATGTTCCAGATGTACATAAACGCCATGGTGAGACAAGGACAACTGCCAAACGATGCAAACAAGTTTCTACTAGGCTTTAAGAAATTCTACAACGATAGAATGCAACAGCAAATGTCAGGACTGAAAGCACAGAAGGCTCTACAACTGAGACAAGATAAGATGAAACAGATGCCCGTGTTCCTTAACAGGGCAAAGAAGCCATTACAGGCCATGCTAACTTTCTATAGAGCGGTGCAGACAATGAAAGCATTCGTACTCAAAAAAATGAACCAAGCACAGGCCATAGGATCATTCCAACAGACGGACGGCGGACTGGAGGTCACAGAGCCAGAAGGATTTGTCGCTGTTGACAAGTCAGGTAATGCTGTCAAACTTGTGGATAGATTAGGATTCTCAAGAAGGAACTTGACGGCTATCAGCAAATTCAAGAAATAGATTCAAAGTTTTATTAATTTCATTGCTTAACTTTTCTGCATTGAAAAAGTGATTGTAATTGTATTGTCGTAGTGCCTGACTTTGCAGATACATGTCTTGCCACGGGGCATCACGAAGTCTATCACACACGTCAACGATGGTATCGATCCTTGCGCCAGGATGTCTGTTTAAATCATAAACCTCTTCGAAGTAATTGTTGAAAGTTTTAAATCCCATCTCTCTCAACTTCTGCAGATATAGGTAATTGCCATGCACGATGAAAAACTGTTGTGCGATAATTGGCTTCCATATTTTCTCGGTCATGAACACTTCATAATCGTTGTCGTTGGTCTCTGACACGATACTACAGGCAGTGTCGTTGTATGGCTTTTCAAATATGTCTTGATCCATGCCGTACTGTGGATAGTCCTGTGCCCATGGCAGTTCGTACTCGGCAGGCAGTTTCCTACTCGGCCACGATGTGTATAGGCTGTTTTCTAATACACCCTTATCTATTAATTTGTCATAAAGTTTTGTCCTGTGTGGTCTGGACATCTTGTTCAGATATAGGAAATCGTATTTCTTGTTAGAGTGGTCGAAGTCAAATGTTTTATCTTTGTGCTTGTTGTACATATAATACCAAAACCAACTTACCCCTCCTGTCCACCTTACATGTTCTATCTCTATTTCTGGATATTGTACTGTATTGTTGATGTTCTCCAATGACTCCCATGGGTTGGATTTTATAAAGACAAATCCCTGGCTATGTAGTAATTTACAACGTCTTTCTAATTCTGTGTTGAACTCTTCATTATCTTTCAGTCTGATATTTGCCGTCCTCATATCAATTATTGCAAATTTACGATCGAAACTGTCCAAGTCGTAGCCATGTAAGGAGTAATATTCTCCAGTCATTTCAAAAGTTTGATCCTTTATACTGTGCATAGAAATAAAATTCTCGAGGTCCTGATGAAAGCCAGTCTTCATTACGTCTGTGAGAATAAAGTTTCGTTGCATAAGCCCTATAAATACCTGTATGTTAACACCATTTTTAAAGTATGTATCTGAGGGCAAGGTCATAAGGCGACATAGTGACTTGCAGAGATACACTTTCCCAGAGGTCACTGAGAGGATATACCTCAGTTTCCTGGCACTAGCCCTGATGAGTCAGAACAAGGACACACAATCGTTCGCTAAATCATATGCGGACCAGACCATGGCCAAGGGCACATTCGACCAAGTGAGGATGATCAACAATGATCTATCAAACATGTTGGCCATCGTGTCGGGTGATCCTGAGATAACCAAGAAGCTCAAGAACAAGGACCAAGCACAGGCCATGAGACAGAGACAGCCGGTACCGGTGATGGCGCTGAGGAGATACCTAAGGACCTGGGAGGATCATTACAAGAATCTAACACATCTTGAGAGGGCACTTAACATAACAGACGCCAACCTCAAGAATATAAGGCGAGCAGTGGCAAACTACACAAAGTTGGATTCAAAGATGAAGATTCAGACCCTACACAGGCTACAACAGCAACTACAGGCCAAACTGCCCAACACTGACATATTAAAGAAATTCAAGGAACTGTAATGCAAGAACAAAGAAAAAAATGCCACAGGTGCAACTGCGATCCACATTGTGATGAGCCCTGCTCTAACTGTGAGAAGTGTGATCACTGTGACTGTGACAGATGTTTAGAGAGGGCATTTTGAAAATGATCAAGTACATCTGTGAGAAGTGTGGGTGTGAACAGCACTGTAGAAAATCCTGTACCGAGTGCAGGGACTGTCCAGACTGTGCTTGTAAGGAATGTGATGCCAAACGAAAATAGTTACTGGGTATACTATCTCCATCACACCGAACCCACTTACCTAGAAGAGGCAGGCAACGGTCAACAGGCACAGAGAGATGCCAGTTTGAAATATGTCAAGCAATGGCGTGTATGCCTGGACATAGGAGCCAACGTTGGCGAATGGGCAAGACCCTTGGCCAAGAGGTTCGACCATGTGATCTGTTTCGAACCCAACCCCAACTTCAGAGAGTGCTTCAACAGGAACATCACAGAATCAAACGTGACACTGTATCCATATGGGTTGAGCTCACATTCACACACGGCCGAACAGGGCACCAATCACACACATCTAAACTACGTGGTGGGGGACACCACACCTCGCGATGGCGACATAGAATGTCGATCCCTTGACAGTTTCGATCTCCGTAATCTTGACTACATCAAGATAGATGTGGATGGGTTCGAGATACCAGTGCTCCGAGGTGCACAGGAGACCCTGAAGAGAAACAGTCCCGTGATCAACATTGAGATGAAGGAACGCAAGAGGCCCAAGATAGTTGAAGAATCTAGGAAAATACTGCGTAACCTTGGTTATAATCGTCATTCACGTGTGAGAAGTGATGAAGTGTGGCTCAAATCTTAATATTACAGCATAATTTACCAATCTTACCACTAAATACTTGCAACTTGATCCCTGAGCGGGATCAAAGCATTATGTTAACAGAAAAAAGGAGGATAACAAATGCCAATAGCACAAAACAACTTTTCACTTAACCAAAACTTCGAAGTGGGTTCAGTGGATGTAACATACTTCACAGTGGACTTCATCAACAGTATGGCTTCAGAAACAGGAAGTGTTTCTGCAGGCTCGGCTACTGCTGGTTTAGAACTTGTGAGACAAACAATAGGCCAATACTGCACAATTTTGTTTGAAGGTCCATTAACGGATACCGGCACACAAAAAACTTACGGTGTTAGAACAGACGAACTGCACACATTAGGTGCGGCGGCTGAGAAAACATTAGGCGCAGGTGGTTTACTTGAAGAAGCGATCAAGGCTTTGGATGAATCTTCTTCATCTTACCCAACAATTACAGCAGACATAACTTCAGCAACAGTTAGAGAAACTAAACTTGGTATCTTGACTGCGGCAGTTGTATCGTAATAGTTTGTAATATTAGGAGGATAAGAAATGCCAATTAACTCAAATAACAATGCAGTTTTCGTAGCAGATACTAGAACTGACGGTGAAGTTGCACAAGAGTATTTTACTGTTGTGGTAACTGACACATCAGGAACAGCAGTTGACATCGACGGAAACACGCACAAAGACGGAATCGTGGACAGGATCCTACAAGGGATTCAAACACGAGGTACTCTAAGGTACTACAACATCACAACAACTAACGGTACGTTGACAGTTGCGATCGAAAGAGCAAACTCTTGGGAAGACTCAAATCAATCTGATTTGTCTGGAACGCCAACAGCGACAGCGGCGGCGAACTTACAGACTTTTCTAAGAGCGATGGGAACAGTCGAGTGTAGAGCGAGTTCAACATCTACATCAGAAGATGCTAAAATCGACGTGGGCGGAACTACAGTAGCAGTTGTGGGTAACGTATAATTCTAATCTATCTCGGTAGATTCTAATTACCAAGGGGCGGATCTTTAATTAGGTCCGCCCTTTTTTTATCAGTTAAATATCAGTATGAAACACCTCAAAGCAACAAAAATGTTTCCCATGGAAAACGGAAATCCTTACGAGATAGTGACCATGTCCATGGACGAGATCCAGACGGCATCGATATACCAAGAGATACCGGATCGTGATTCATTGAAAGACAGCATCAGCAAAGGTGAAATGGAACAGCCTTTGATGTTGTGGCCGATGACACAGAAATACTGGCAGAACATTCATCTAAAATTTTACAAAAGGAGCAGTCCAGACCTACCGGCCGAGGCACCAGAGAAAGATGGCAGGGTCCTGGTTGTTTGGAAAGGACGTCAGAGATATCAAATGGCCAAAGAGTTGGGATTTACACACGTGGACTGTGTCATAGAAAAAGAACTTCACAAAATAGTAGGAAAGGCCCAATCGGAAAGAAACACAAATGTATGAGTACCGCATACACACCTTGGTAGACATCACCAACAACGGAAACCTCAAACAGCAATTCCCTTTCACCACGTCAGCAGGCAACAAAGTACACGACAAGCACACGCTCGCAATAGCACGTGACCAGAATTCAAACTTCAGTACCATGTTGCAACTGCTACAGATGAGGGGTAACATCACGTGGGAACAGCCACCGCAGAAGGTTGAACTGCCCAACCTGGGTAACCATGCTTTCGGATCCTACTACGAAGGTGCACACTCCACATGGCACTTCCAGTTCTTCACTGAACAGTCGGGAGTGTACGGAGACTTCACAGACCCCACCGAGAACCTGGTGGAGGACTTCAGCCTCATACCCATTGTCGCGGACTGCACCAACACAGCACACCTGCCCATACACACCTTTGTCACCAAAGAAATAACTGGCACGGACAGGCAGAAGATCATCGGTGCACTGGCGGGCGGGATCATAAACACGTACTTTTCATACGCCGGTCCCATCGATAAATAACAGTACATTTAGGCACAAACAAAAAACACACAGAGGCTCATCTAGGCAATGCGACAGGCACAGTTCCAGGCTATAACGGCGGAGATCAGAGAGATCAAACAGGAATTAAGAGAATACATAATATTGATGAGTACAACAGAATTAGAGAAACAGAACCTTGAAGCACACGTGGACCTTTGTTCAGAGAGATACAAAGGCTTACACGACAGACTGAGTGCGATCGAACTTCGTCTAGGTAAAATGAACGAAGAGATGACCCAAGGTCACAAGTCACAGACAAAGACAATCATAGCAACGGCGGGCACAGTGGTCGCAGGCTTACTATCAACGGTGGTGGTGATCCTGATGAAGATGCCAGGCTAATATTATCAATACATGTTCATACAGATAGCACCTCGGGCCAAGGTCTACGTCACAGACACTGACGTTGAATTCATCCGGGCACACTCGACAGAATCATTCAGGAGTGACCAACTGTCTCCGGAGGACGCGGACAAGGCCAAGAGGTTGGCGGACAAGGCCATCTTCGTGCGAAAGAAACTTGACACCCACATGCAATATGCTTTAAATAGGAAGATAAAGTTTGTGGCCAATGACAGGAAAAAATAAATCAGAACTGGTAAAACAGATAGAAGCCTACGGGCTGAAGTCTAAACTGGCGGACCTAGCACAACGGGAACAGGCACGTCAACCGTTCCGCCACCTGCCCAAGCAGTTCTCAAAGGGCATCCTTATCGGCAACATAGCCATCGTACCCAAGAAGCACACGGGCACCAGGTACGTGTACGTGATAGCGGACATGATGGAAGCCAAAATCTTACACGAAGACATCAACCTCAAACAAACTGCCATACTGGTGGCACACTACCTGGCGGACGGCAAGAACGTGCCCTACAACATATTGGACGTTGACGCCAAACACGCTTCACAACTGTTTGACATACAGAGTGCCAAACGCATGATACGGGAGGCACAGAAGAACAAGGACGAACAGATGGAGGATGTGTACTGGGATAGGTTGGACGTCGCAAACCGCCTAGCGGACGAGTGCAAGGCTAAAATACAGCAGATCTTTAATGACACGTTCGGAGCATAGATAATAAATAAACACAGTATGAAGAGCTTAGACCTTACAAAACCTATCACAACAGAATCATTGCTGAAAGAATTCGAATCTAGATTCAACATGACAATGGATCTGTCACAGTTCAACGAGGAAGAACTGCAGGACTACGCCAATCACGTGAGAACAAAGATACACGAGATCACACAGAACACACACTTCGGACAGGAACTCAAGGACGACGGTTACCAGAAGAACCAAATGATGTTGGACATCATCAACCAAGCGATACAAGAGAGGAAACTTGCGGAGTACGGCGGTTCATCAGATCCAATGACCAAGGTAGCATCAACGACACTGTCAGCGAAAAGCAAACTGGACAAGGGCCAGGCACTGGACCAAGACGAGAAGAAGATCGTCAGCAAGATAATGACCAAAGAAGGTGTTGAGGAACAATCAGAATTAATTTTAGCCGCAAAAGACATGATGGACAAGGTCACATCATTCTTGGAAGATCTAGCATCAATGAAGACAGAAGGCATGTTAGAACTGGCAGACAGAATCAGAGACGAGATGGGTGCTGAGAAATCAGACGCATTCCTACAAAAAATCCAACCAGCGATTGAACAGGCGGAAGCCACTTTAACGACAACCAGACAAGAACTGGACAACGGTGTAAGAATTTTGACCGGAGAAGAAGTAGCATCAGACCCTATGGGCGCCGATGACACGATGGACATGGACACAACAGACGCAGACTTAGATGACCTAGGGACCGACGACCTAGAATCAGATGAGTTTGGCGCCTCTGATGCCGAAGCGGGTGGAACAGAACCAGAAGGCAGAGAACAGAGAGAATCCAAAGAAGTGTTTGAAGCATCAAACAGATTGTTCAGTAAACTAGCAGGGAAGTAGTCCCGTGAGATTTTTCGAATTCAACAAAAGCGACACAGACCTAGAGTCAGCATTGATCAACATCCTGTTGAACATGAAGGGCGACGCCGACGAGAAGGACATGCCAAGTGATGTCAGCATGGACGCAGTCAAACAGATCATGAGCAACACCGGTTATCCAGCATTCAACTACGACGTGTTCAAGAGGATCTATGATGCCGATGGCGATCTGAAAAACGTGGTAGCGGATTTCGACAACGAGAAGATTGTTGTGAAGACGGATCAAGAGGCAGAAGACAATCCTGCGATGGACTACGACGACCAAGGGTCAACGGATGTGGTCAAGAAGATGGCCAAGTCGGCCATGAACCGTAGGAAGTAATTACAAGTCTTTTACTAGTTCCCAAATCTGTGGATAAATTACTTTCCAATCGGTACCACGTCTACGATCTAGTTCATTAAGCCATATTTTAAATTGCTTCTGTCTAAAGGTATTAGGATCTCGTTTTTCAAACTCTTGCATCGCACCCTTCATGTATCTTTTATGTGAAACCTTTACTGAATCGGGATATCCATGAGAATTTGTATCAAACATCTCGACTGCTTCTTTGAGACCCCATTGATTGATTTTATCACCAAAAATTCCTGGATACATATATGGTCGCGGGGATAACTCGTATTGATTTGCTTTCATCATGCTCCAGTAGATGGGTTTGATCTTGCTACATTCGTTGATGTATTTTACCATGGCTGGCATTCCCGGGACGGCGGTCACAGTGAGGGCGGAGTTTATACCCTGTTCTATGTTTGTGTTGTGTAGTATGTGTTCAAAGTTCTTAACAGCAATATCTAAATCCAGTCCAGTCCTCACATATTCTCCTTCCGGACCAAATGCATCACAACTGAAGAATAATTGTATCTTGTCTAGTCTACCCGACTTCTGTAGTCGATCTAATCTATCGATCCATCCCTTGAATCTCTCATTTTCTATGTTGTGGTTGCTGAAAAAAACCAATGTGAGATCCGGATAGTCTCCCTTCTCCAGGAACTCTATGAACCTGAATGTCTCCTTCTGTAGGAAAGGTTCTCCCCCCATAACGAATATCTTGTGTAATTTGTGTAAATGTTTTTCAAACCATTTGAAAAGTAATTCCGTGTGTTGCTCTATGTTAGGATTCTTTTCCCAATCATTTCTTAAGCGCACACCTTCAACATTGAACTCCCCAAACCTTTTTTCTTCCTGCTGTATGGTCGAGCTGTAATGGGCTCCACAGTATATACATGATTGCTGGCATGTATTGCCCCAGTATACCTCCAACTGCCTCGGGGTGACGTCGACCGCTTCCAAGTCTGTGTCCAGTTCCGGCGGTGCTGTCGTTCCCTCTAGATTTAAATGAATCATCCTGTCTGAAGTGCCACCGGCCTCCTCGATGTGTTTGCAGTGCTCACAGCCACGACCGGGCCATTCGCCACGCAACATCTTCCTCCGCGCTTCCAGTTTGGCGGGCAAGTTGTGGAAGTTGAGTTCTCCATCGCGCACTTCTAACGTATCTCCTAGGACCCTATGACAACTCGCGCTGACTCCGTCTGTGAGATAGATCGTACTGTGTGTCCATTTGAGCTGACAAGGCAGTCCCTTTTTGATGGGGAAAGGTTTTGGAGGTTGCTTAGATATGCCCATGTTATGTAAAAAGTTTAGAGTATTCGGGGAACACGCTTTCAAATTTTTGTCCCCTCAATTCATCTAGCGTCTTGTTGAATTCCATAAAAGAATTTTTTAATTTGTTATAATCGGCAGGACGTGACATCATCCATTTCGTTAAATCAACAATTAGTTCTTGCCATTCATCTCTATTGTTTTTGTATAATAATAATTTGTCTAGTACATTTTTTTTTACATTTTCCGGAAGATATCTAAGATCATTCCACGGCTTATCATTACACCAACATCCGATGGCAAGGATACCCATCTTGCTAAAATATTCAAAATTTTCATCATAGTGATAAATGTTCCAGGGAGTTATGGTTGTCCGCACCGTGATCGAAACATTAGGATATTCTGCACAATCCTCAACATATCTTTTTAAGTTGTTAATGATGTTATCCCATTTACTACCGTGTCTGATGTAATCATTTTTTTCGCCTATGGCGTCTATGCTGAATCCCATGTGAGACTCACGAAACTTACTGAGTTTTTTTATCAGTCCTTCCGAATAAATCATTCCATTAGTGTGAACATTAAAGTTTTTTGTGTGGACGTTCTCACTTGTACAAGACTGATTCAGAATCTTATAAAAAAGAGGAACAATTAAAGGTTCTCCCCCAAACATATCCCACTCTATAATCTTATCTTCCCACTTGGCAAACCTGTTTTCCAGCAATTGATTGTTAGTGTACGCTGTCTTGTGCCGTTGAAAAAATTTTAAGTATTCTTTGAAGCTCGTATTCTCATGGTTCATAGCATGGTCGTCCTTGTACCACATACTGCTGGTATGAGCATTACAACTTCTGCAGGCATTATTACATAGATTCCCGGGTTTAACTACCATCACGCGTGGTTGTTCCAGTACTTCTACATCTTTTAAAAGATTGTTTTGGCTCTGCCTCATTGATTCTACACCGGTCTCTTCCATATCCCAACAAAGTTTACACGTTGGGTTTTTTATTCCGTTGGCATGATCGTCTAGCAGTTTTTTTCTATGTTCGCTGTTCCAGATATCTTTGACATCATCTGTCAGCACATTAAAATGCCTTCCGTCTTTATCCTTGAGGAAGTATTCTGTGAGATGGCAAGGTTGCACCATTCCGCTCATGTCGAAGTTAAGTGCTAGTTTAGCCAACTTACATTCAGTAGACATCTATTTCACCCCACAGGCGTGGTAGCACCCTTGTAGTCTTTTTTCTCCACCGTTGATACCGTTCTCCAGGTTCTTAAAAAAATCTCCTTCTAGAATATCTTTGAGATTGGTGTGATGCAGATTTATTTTAGCGTAGTCTTTGATTAATTGTTTAGGTTCGTGGTTTTCAACGGCTCCCAATATACAACAAGGACTTACATACCCATTAGCACGTAGGTAGATTTCACGTTTGTTTGGCTGGCATGCCAGACAATTTATCTTTCTTATAAAAAAATCTTTTTTTACTGTTTGCTCTGAAACAAAAACATTCTTGTTCTTGAACCACGCATCATCTTTTACGAAGTCTTTTCGTTGGTCGACAGGCTTTTCAATAACGTAGTCATCGACTTTTAGTGATGTTATATCTCGATAGTTCCCTTCATTATCGAAATCCATCCATCGTTCGCTGAACATGTTTTCGAAAGTTACAAAGCCCATGTTTGTGGATAGTTCTTTACAGTCTTCGATCTGGTGTTGATTGTGCTTAAAAACAAGCATCTCCCAACTGGCCTCACCTCCGTTGTCAATGTAGGTCTTAGTATTAGCCATTAAGTTTTCCCACTTGACATTCCTGCGATATAAATGATTTGTATCTTCCAGACCGTCTATACCGAATGTGACCAACACACCTATCTCCGCAATGAGCTTCCAGAAGTCTTTGTTTCTTGCTCCGCCGTTGGTGTGCATAACAATCTCTATGTCTGGATTGATCGCTTTAAGGTAT
>Ga0255780_10001340_pt1 | contig 23081 bp, 16 predicted proteins | sample 071ome_32_FD_179978 | JGI IMG/M metagenome (GOLD analysis project Ga0255780, IMG submission 179978) | Coastal salt marsh microbial communities from the Groves Creek Marsh, Skidaway Island, Georgia - 071405AT metaG (version 2) | ecosystem: Environmental > Aquatic > Marine > Intertidal zone >... | reverse complement strand
CTGTGGACCGTACGGCTTTGCTTTATCCGGTTTTGTTCACGCCACCCGCTCGCGCACCCGTATACTCACCGACCCATCACCACAGGTCGACTGCGTGCAGCTGAACAGCGATAATGATAACAACACAAACAGAGACAACAGCAACCACCGCCGGCTCGAGGAGGTGGGGCAGGTCCTCGTGGGTGCGTGCTCGATGGCGGCACGGATCGCAGACGTCGTCTTTGCCGCGCAGGTCCCGGCAGAAGACACGCGCGAGGCGGTCTCCAAGATGTGGGAGCGTCTCCTGATGGTAGGTATCGTGGGCTTGACGAAACATACGTCGAAGTTTGCCGCGAGCATGCCGTCCTGGGTCGACCTGTGTGTGCAGCGCGGCATTAAAGGCGTCGAGTGGGCGACGGTCCACACGCTTCGGAACAAGACCCGGGTGCTGAGCATCCGCCTGCTGGCTCGAATGTTGCTTCATCCGCACTTCCGGAGATCGCACCTCGAGGTGAGCCGGTCGCGGCTTCCGGATCCCTTGCTGGCCTTTTCGCGGGGCATCGGGGCATCGGCCGCGGACGCGGCCCGGGACGATCCCGCAATGCAGAACGCCGTGCAGTCCCTGGAGGACCTGCTTTCGGTCGAAAACGGCAGCTGTATGGAACTCGTAGAGAACGTGGCGTTCAAGTACATCATGCTGACGCCCGACGAGAAGCTTGAGTGGGAAGGCGACCCTGAGGGATTCGCCCGCGAGGTCGACCTGGAGACGTCGCCAGACGCCGACACACCCAGGCCGTGCGGGATCGGGCTCTTGGAGTGCATGCTCGAATACTCGCCGGATAACGTCAAGCAGACGATCATGTCCCTCGCCCAGGTCGTGGCACAGAACTCGGCCACGTCGGACGACGTCATCACGGCGCGGGAGGCCGTCTACCGAATCGTCGGCGAATGCTTCCCGCACCTAAAGTTCGTGGTCTCGTTTGACCAGTGGTACACCAGCGAGCTCAAGGGAATCATCGCGGGGACGGAAAGCGCGCTGGCCGGCATGTCTAGGTTCGCGAGGTCCATGCTGACGTCCAGGTGCATCTGGCTGATCGGCGTCTGCAGCGAGGAGATGTCCGTCATGCCGTTTGTCGAAGCCATCGGCCTGTGCACGGACAAGATCAAGGACCCCGACCTGGTCGTCGCGCTGATGGCCGTCAGCGCCGTCGGAGCGATGCTGACGCAGGTCATCGAGGAGCAGGAGTTCACGCTGCAACCGCAGCGGACCCGCCTCCTGATGTTGGAGGGGCCCGTGGCGATATCGGAGGAGGAAGACAACATCGTCAAGCAGGCCGAGCTCGAGTTCAAGACGCACATGGACGCCGTCCTGTCCAACCTGGACGCCATGGTCTCCAACTGTTTCGAGCTGCTACCCAAACTGGCCGAGGTCGAGAGCATGGTTCGCGTCGTGCAGTGCGTGACGAGCGCGGTCGAGCTGGTCGGCGAGAAGATCTCGTCCCACTTCGAGTCGTTCACGCGGTGCATCCCGACGCTGTGGTCTATGATCACGAGCGCCAACGACGCCTCGGGTCGACAGGATCGGATGGCGCTGGTGCGCCTGCAGTGTTCCATCCTCGCCATGCTCGGCCATCTCGTCAGCAAGCTGGGCCGCGCCGCCGTGTCGAGTCCGGCCATCGCGCAGGTCATCTACCCGCTCCTGCTCTCGTCCACGGACCCGAGCAACGCGGCGGCCGAGCCGCTCGCCGAGGACGCCCTCCGTCTCTGGCTCTCGATGCTCCACGCGTCTCCCGAGCTGACGACCGACCTGGCCGACCTCGGCCCCTCTCGGCTCGTACCGCACCTCGAGCGGGGCAAGGAGCTGGAGTTCTGCCTGCGGATAGCGGCCGCGTATGCCCTGCACGGCGGCCTCAACTGTGTGACGCCGATGCTCGATCACCTCGCCGCTCGGATCGACCAGGTGGTGGTCGGCGTCGTGCGAAGCCTGCAGGATGGGCCCGAGTCGCAGACCCGGACGCCCGCGAGCGCGCTCCAGAGCGTCACGCTGATCTCCCCACAGGCGGCCAGAGAACTGGACGCGGCACTCACGCTGCTCGGAATCTTGCAGAGGCTGTACAACCCCAGCGAGCTCCCGACGGCCCTCGAGCCCCCCATCAAGTCCGTATGCTCGCTCCTGTGCATGGACTTCCGCCGCGGCAACCGGCCGAGCGCGTCGAGCGCGTCGTTCATCCCCGGAAGGCTCGCCCATCTGCTCCATCCTGCGCTGCAGATTGTCACAAGGCTCCTGTACTCGTCGCCGTCGGCGATCGGGCCGCTGACCGACTTTGACAGGAACGCACAGGTGCGTCTTCTCGACCGGTGGGTGACGCTCGGCTCGTCCCAGGACATCGGCGAGGTGTTCGTGCCTCAGATGTCGGCGCTTGGTCGCTCAAGGCGGCACGGTCTGGCGGTTGCGATGTGTGCGATGATCCTCAAGGACGAATGCGAGTTGCTCCGCGACGGCCCGCGGGCTGCGCGATGTTTGATCATGTGCCTCAAGGCCGCTTTCGAGCAGAGCGTCTTCGAGAAGGAACAGGATATGCTGTTCACGACGGAAGCGAAAAACGACGAGGGACATCCGCAGGACTTCCTCCGGGAGAAGCGGCTTTCCATGAAGCGCGCCGACCCCCTGCGAAACATCAACGCCGAAGACGCCCTCCGGCAGGCCGCCAACCACGTCATGAGTTACCTGGGCAGAGATGGGCTCTTGTCCTTAATGGAGACGTACAATCCAGTGTTCAGCGCCGAAATGGCCAAGATCGTCTCGAGCTCGCTCTCCGAGGCGGACGCCGAGGCGGCGCTCCGAGCGCTCGAGGCCGCGCACATCAGCTAATCGGCGAAACCGAGTTTGTCGCTTTGATGGTCACTTTGCGGGTCATGACAGCATGAAAAGTATCAAGTATCGTCATCGTCGTCAGAGCGCGCTGCCGAGCTGGTTGAGCGCGGCGATCATCTCGGTTGCTTGCACAACTTCGGTCGACCCGTAGACCACCGACTTCTTGGGCTGCGCGCGTGATGCCCACGCAGAGAGCGACGCCCACTCCGTATAGTTACCCCCGCCCACCATGAAGACGATGGCAGACTGGTGCTGCCGGCCGGCGCCGGGCTGTGGTTGCGCCCCGGCGCCGGCGCCCGCCTTTGGGTCGAGGACGACGTACTTCTGACCGTCCGCCTTGCCATCCATGAGAGCCTCGACGGCGACCGTCACGGCGGCTTCTTGCTCTCCGGTCAACAAGTTCTTGACGCCCTTGGTCAGGTTGGAAAGCCCCTGCAGGTTCCCGAGCCCCTGCAGGTTGCCAAGGAAGTCTGCCGTGGCGCCCGCGCCGCCCGTGCCGTCCGCGGCCCGCATCAGGTTCATCCGCGTCATTCGCTTGACGTAGTTCCACGGCGCCAAATCGCAGCCGCATTCTCTCAGGCACGCCTCGACGCTGCTGCAGTCCTCGTCGCTCCGGGCCGCCCGGGAGCTCGAGTTGGACGACGAGGACGCCGAGCCCAGGAGCAGCCACACCAGGGCCAGCCTCAACTTGTCCTCCGGACTGCCCTCGGCGCCTTTGAGCTGCTCTAGGACGCTCTGGACGTTGGACTTGCCCGCGATCAGCTCCTCCTCCAGGTTGTAAAAGTGGTCGAGCTTGCGCTCCTTGATGACCTGCAGCAGGGCCGTGGCGATGTTGGTGTGCTTGTCGATGTTCTTCTTCTTCTCCGTCAGCTCTGGAAGCGCCGTGAGCGCCGACTTGAGGCCCTTGGTCGAATTGTACGTGCTGGACATGAGCTCGGAGGGATCAATCTTGCCGATCGCCGCGCTAGGGTCGATGTTGGCCCCCGTGGACCTGTTGAGCTCCTCGACGGCTTGCTTGTATCGCCGCAGCTCGTTTTCGACCTCTTCTGCAATCTGTGGGAACTGCTCCCTGCCGTGGGCCTCCCAGAAAAAGTCCTTGGCGTCGAGGTCGTACGACTTGCCGTCCAGGTAGGGTGACGCCGACGTCCTGTTTAGCTTGAGTCCGAGCGCGTCGTGTACGAGCGCCTTGTACACCCACGCGTGCTGAATGACCACCGTCAGGTCAAAGTTCCGGTCGAACAGGCACAGCAGGGGACGATCCCGCCCCGTCTGCCCGGCTTGGCCGATCTGCCTCGCCTGCCCGCCGGCCTCCGTGAACACGTTGGACCGGGTCTTGAGCGCGTCACGAAGCCGCTGATCTAAGGCACGCGCGACATGCTCCGCCGCACCACCCGGGGGAGCGCAGATGAACGGCACCGCCCCGGCTGTCGCCAGCATACAAAATATGCCGTCGACAATCCGGTCGATGGTGGCTTCGATCGCCGTGTCTTTCGATCTAGGATCGTTCAGCTCCAGATACACCTGGGGAAGTCCCAACGAGAACATCCCCGAGTCCAGACTGACGAACCGCGCGTACTGGTCAAACACCTGCAGGACCCGCCCAGACGCGTTGCCTTCGACCAACCCAGTGGCGAGCCGCTCCATCAGTTCCCGACCGATCTGCGAGCTGAAGTTCAGATAAAATGTGTCGTAGATGCCCCGACTGGCGTCGTCGACGATCCGTGCGACGTTCTCTTCGGACGGCTCAACGAAATAGACGGCGGCGACGTCCGGTATGGGCTGTCGGTCGGCCATGATCTGCATGTGCAGCGTCACCCCGCTGTTCCTCAGCTCGTCTATGCGTATGAGGGGGGCCACGATGTCCTTGGTCACCGCGTCGAGCACGAGGAGCTTGTACGAGGAGTCTGTGCCGGGATCGATCGCTGCGTTCGACCCCGGTCCATTCAGCCCGAGCATCCGCGTGAGCACCCGTTTTTGGGACGACCTGACGTCCAGGGGGGCTGTCATGTTGGTGGTGCTGTGTTGGTTGCGCTGTGGTTGTGCTGCTGAACGTTGGTCGCGGGACAGCCCTCAGTTTCTTTTCATAAACGGGCGCCGTGCTGGCGACGACTACGAGGACACCGCGCCGCTCTCCACAGACACAGACGACGTGACAGGCGACCGGAATCGAATCGAAGGCGGGAGGGCGTGAAGACGCCAGTTCGAGCAAGCGAACGTTGACTGAACGCGTATTGCCTCGCCACGATGGTTGCCATCACCCCCGACGAGGCTTGTCGGACGACCGAACGGTTCATCCGCGTCGCGTTGAAAAACCCGAAGAGGGATGACGTGTTTGAACAGATTCGGATCGAGGCCAGCGCCACCGTGTGCGACCTGAAGGCGCGGATCGAGGCGGAGTACCCCGACCACCCCCGGCGCTCGCTGATCACCCTCGTTTACGCGGGCAAAGTGCTCCGCGACGACGGTGCCGTCTTGTCGGACGTGTTTCTGGGTCTGTCCGCGCAAAACAACACCGTCGTTGTGCACATGGTCGTCAAGCAGGCCGAGCAGTTGAAGCAGTTGGAGCAGGTGACGCAGGCGAAGCCAGTGGAGCAGAGGCCTGCCGCGAGCTCGACGACGGTCGAGGCCTCGGAGACGGCCATGCCGACTCCACCTCCTCCGAGGGTCGCATCTGTGGATACCCATGGGGATGGGGACGTTGCAGAAAACGAGGACGCGGCAGAGAGTCGACCTCCCGCGGTTGAAACACACCGGCGACCCGTGGAGGCGGAAACGCCATCGTCACGACCCCCCACGACGGCTGCGACGACGGGATCCTCTGAATCTGCTGTGTACGATGCCGTGCTCAAGTCGTCCTATCAGGCCGCACTGCGGACGATCATGAGCGACACGGCATCGTCGCATGCGGGCGGGTTTATGTTCATCCCGGCGATGATCCCGGTGCCGCGGGCGGCCATCGAGGGTCCCAGGCGCCTACGGGCGCAGGACGCACCAGAGGGTCTCCGAGCGCACTTGAGGCCCATCTTTGGCGCCATGCAGCGGGGCAACGACAATCAAAACCACGATCACCACAACCACGGCCGGAACGGTGCCAACGTGGCCAACGAAAATAACAACGTCGTCGTCGATGGCCCAAATCTTGCCAACGTGGCCAACGTGGCCAACGACGCCGTTGCTGCCAACAACAACGAGAACAGAAACAACGACAGGCGACACTTCCAGATACGGATCCACATCAACCTGCGCATGATCTTCCAGTTCGCCGTGGCTGGATTCATCCTCTATCAGCACTGTCCGCCGTCTCGTATGCTGGGTCTCGGTCTGATCGGGCTGCTGTTCTACCTGAGCACGACGGAGTTGGGCCATCGCCTCCTGCGACGGATCCTCCAGAGCGGCGAGGCGGCGAATCCCCAACGCGTCGAGCGTGATGGTGGTGGTGGTGGTGGTGGTGATGCGCGTGTCGAACGTCCCGCTCCGGCCGTAGACGGCCACCAACCGGCCGAGGAGCAGAACCAAGGACGCCAGGACGGCGCGGGGCACGGGTCGCCCCCGGTCGCGCCCCCTCCAGCCCCCGCGCCCCCGCCCCCGCCCGCGCGGCGCGGATGGCTCCGAGAAGTCCAAGCGTTCGTCCTCGGGTTCTTGGCGAGCCTCTTGCCGGCCGCCGATGAAGCCGGAAGGCCCGAGAACGTGCCGCAAGACGTGTTTGGCGGCCAGCAACGATAGGCATTCCTTATTTATTCCTTCGTTTCATTACATTTCACGAGTCGTAGTCACTCTTCAACTTTCTGTCGTTTCTTCTTCCCCTGCTCTGTGGGGGTTCTCGACGTTGGCGACCCGAGCGCCCGCAGCTTGCCCTGCGCGTCGAGCCACGACGACGGCGCGACGCCCACCAGCAGAAACGTGCGACACGATGGCATCAAGGAAATCGCGTCCACCACCAGCAGAACGTCTGGCCGTTTCAGATCGACCGAGACCTTGCATGGGCTCGCCTCGGATGCAAACCCTCCGCACACGCTCGAGATCAGGTCGAGCTTGTTCGCCGCCGCCACGAGCTTCCTCCCGTTGAAGACGGCGCAAATCTTTACCTCTTTCTTCGACCCGACCGACTTGAACACGTCGCTCGCCCCGTGCCCACGTCCGTCCGTCCCGAAAACGAGCTTCGCGAGCTCAGAGCCGATCTCCGCGATCCTCCGGCACGACGCCGCCGCGTTTCCCGCCTCACCACTATCCTCAAGTGCCATCGTCCGCAGCACAGGCGTGATGCGGACCGTGAAGGCCGGCGGATCGTCCTGCACGCCGCCGAGATGAAGGCGATCCAGCCTCGACAGGACGTCTGCATCCCGAAGCGCGTCCCCGCCGTCGCGGTCGCGGTCGCGGTCACCGTCGCGGTCGCGGTAGGGATTCCCACCGCGATCCCCGTCGCCGTCCGTACCGCCGTCGTTGTCCGTCATCAAGAGCACGACGCCCCGCGCGGCCAACTTGGCACTCTTCAGCTGCGATTCGTACAGGAGCAGCCGACTGGCCTCCCTCGTACAGCTGCGCTCTCGGCGCACAGCGCACGTCGCTAGGTATCCCCGCATTCCCCCTGCCCGCAAGCACTTCGCAGCATCGTACTTGAACCGACCGAGAGCAGGGTAGTCTTCATCGTAGTCCTCCTGGCCGGGCAACCTCCTCCCCATCTGCTGTTCGGCTGCCCGCAGAGACTCACCCATGGATCATCAATCAATGTGCTCGCTCGCATCGCCGATTGGCGTCAATTGCAATGACCCACGGCGAGCTCGGTCGTCATTGTGTCTCGCCGAGGGAAACGCGGGACATCCGAATCGGCCAGCCAGACGCCCATTGGAGAGAGAGACACGCGTATTGGGCACAGTTATTTGATTATATCTCGTCAGCGATATCGACTCTCCGTAGTTGGTGTACACGAGTGCTGCTGGATTCATATCATCAAGTCAGCCAAATCTTCACATGTCGCGAATTTCCCTCGTCCGTGGCCCTGCTGGGTCGCGCAGGGCACCGTTGAAGGTGTTTGCGCACAGTGAGGGCGCTCCGAGCCTCATTGTTCCGCGCAAGGAGTTGGTACGTCCATGCGACGGAGTCGATTCCACGCGAACTGCTTCTTCGCCCGCCCACTCGCCCACTCGGTCACTCACTGTCCTCTCCACGTCCGATCGTCGATCGTTCGGTCGTTCGATCCTCCGTCCAGGTCATCCCCACGCCCAAGTACTGCGAGTCTATTAGCAGGACGCGCCGCCGTCCCACGTCCACCGTGGAGATTGGCAACGTGCGCGTCGGCTCGGAGCACCCGATGGCCCTCCAGACCATGACCACGACCGACACGCGGGACGTCGCGGCCACCGTCGAGCAGGTGAAGCGTTGTGCCGATGCGGGTGCCGATATGGTGCGCATCACGGTCCAGGGAAAGAAGGAGGCCGAGGCGTGCATGGCCATCAGGGAGCAGCTGTTCAAGGACAGGTACGACACGCCGCTGGTGGCCGATATCCACTTCCAGCCGGCCGTTGCCATGATGGTGGCTGATGCGTTTGAGAAGATCCGTATCAACCCCGGAAACTTTGCCGACGGTGCCAAGAAGTTCGACGAGATCAACTATGACGACCCGGCGCAGTTCCAGGCCGAGCGCGAGAACATCCGCGAGCTGTTCTCCCCGCTGGTCGAGAAGTGCAAGTCGCTCAACAGGGCTATTAGGATCGGAACCAACCACGGATCGCTGAGCGCGCGCATTCTGTCGTTCTACGGAGACACGCCGAGGGGCATGGTCGAGTCAGCGTTTGAGTTTGCCGACATCTGCAGGGACATGGACTTCCACAACTTCCTGTTCTCCATGAAGGCGTCCAACCCCCTCATCATGGTCCAGGCCTACCGCCTGCTGGCCGAGGAGATGTACGCCAAGGGATGGAAGTACCCGCTCCACCTGGGAGTCACCGAGGCCGGAGAGGGAGAGGACGGAAGGATGAAGAGCGCCATCGGCATCGGCGCCCTGCTCATGGACGGACTGGGCGACACAATCCGCGTGTCGCTCACGGAGGACCCAGAGTACGAGATGGACCCGTGCAGGCGCATGGCCACCCTCGGGAAGATGGCCGACTCTGAGTCGTGGGGCATCGCGGACTTCGAGGAGCACAGGGACACCCATCTGTTCACCAGGAGGGTCGGATACTCGCCGACCAAGAGCGATGCCGACGCCTTTGACTACTCGCAGATCTTGCACAGGGACGGCAGCGTCTTCAGCGTCGTCACCCCCGCCGACCTGGCCAACCCGGAGGTCATGTACAGGAAGCTCGGCTGCAAGCTGGCGGTCGGCATGCCGTTCAAGGACATTGCCACGTCGGACACCATCATCATGTACGACCTGCCGAGCGCCTCGGATGCGGAAGCCTGCAGGGCCATCCGCAGGCTCCAGGAGGTCGGCGTGAACGTCATGGCCCCGGCCGAGACCCTCAAGAGCACGTCGTTCGACGGTGCCATCCCAATCATGCAGCTCAAGGTTGCCGCGGACGCCTTCAAGAGCTCCGGAACGGTCGAGGGAGCCGGCGAGCACTTTGCCGTATTTGTCGACGGGACCGAGACGGACGAGCAGCTCGCCGCCCTGAAGGACATGAAGCCGGACGTCGCCCTGCTCAAGATCGCCCCGGGAGTCTCCAGGGTGCACGCGTCCAGGAGGGTGTTCGAGGTGTTCCAGAAGAACGACGTCCAGACGCCGGTCATCCACCACATCACCTTCCCGGACGGCACCGACAGGGACGAGATCATCATCGCCTCGGGCGCGCAGGTCGGTGCCATGATGGTCGACGGACTGGGTGACGGTCTCGTCATCGAGTGCGTGACCGAGGACCTCGAGTTCGTCAGGAACACCTCGTTCGGCCTGCTGCAGGGCTGCAGGATGCGGAACATCAAGACCGAGTACGTGAGCTGCCCGTCGTGCGGAAGGACCCTGTTCGACCTTCAGGACGTCACCGAGCAGATCCGCGTGAAGACCGGCCACCTGCCGGGAGTGTCGATCGCAGTCATGGGATGCATTGTCAACGGCCCGGGAGAGATGGCCGACGCCGACTTTGGATACGTGGGCGGAGCCCCCGGCAAGATCGATCTGTACGTGGGCAAGGAGGTCGTGAAGAAGGGAATCGCGATGGAGGGTGCTCCGGACCAGCTCATCCAGCTCATCAAGGACAACGGCAGATGGCAGGACCCGGAGCCTGTGGAGGAGGATGCCGAGGTCGCCACGGTCTGAGAAGGAGAACGAGAACGAGAACGAGAAGGAGAAGGAGAAGGAGAAGAAGGAATGATAGACAGGTAGCAGTAAGTGCAGGCTGTAGTAAGCGCGAACTGAGTGTTCGCGCCGGAAGCGATCGCTTCCGGCGCAGAACTTTCTCTCTTCCTCGCGCGTGTAGACAATTGTACCACGCGTGTACGAAACATCTGTACCACGCGTTTCGACTTGCTTGGCGAGGGCGATATCGACGACGACGGGACTTCGAGTGCGCATGAAGAAGAAGGGAGCATAGCAGACAAGCGATAGCATAGCGATAGACAGCCACGGCTCTGCGTCCACCGCATGGGTCGCACGAAGCCAAACATCCTGATCACGGGCACGCCAGGCACCGGGAAGACCACGACGAGCGCCCTGTTGGCGGAGCAGACGGGTCTCAAGCACGTCAACGTCGGCGATCTGGTCAAGAAGGAGTCGCGTGCGCTTTTGGACTCGACCGAAAGCCAAGCGGCCCTCTCATGCTCACTTACGCAAGCGATTCACGCTCTTCCGTTCGCCAGTCCACTCGGGCTGGGATGATCAATACGAATGTTTCATCGTGGACGAGGACAAGGTGGTTGACGCCTTGGAGGAGATGAAGATCGACCAGGAGGGTGGCATGATCGTCGACTTCCACTCGTGCGATTTCTTCCCTGAGCGCTTCTTTGACTGCGTCATCGTCCTGCAGACGGACAATTCGGTGCTGTGGGAGCGGCTAGAGAAGCGGGGATACAACGAGAAGAAGCTGACGGACAACGTGCAGTGCGAGATCATGCACGTCATCGTGGAAGAGGCCCGGTACGTGAAGCGGAAACAAGAAGGAAGAGGGGTGGTTGGGGTGGCTTGCTTGCTGGCTGGCTTGCTTGCTGGCGGGGGAAGGTTGCCGCTCGCCGCCAAAACGCGAGCGTACACATGCATACACACACACTCACTGCCTACGTCTTGGATATCACTATGACAGAGAAAGCTACAGAAAAGAGATCGTGCACGCGATCCCCAGCAACGACGTTGAACAAATGGAGCAGAACGTCGACCGGCTCGTGGAGTGGGTTTCTAATTTCAAGCCAGGGAAGATGTAACCCTGCCAGGTTTCTGATGTGAGGCCTCGCTCAGCGAGCGGCTCCGGAGCGTACGGATCCGTATGCTCCGAAAAATGCAATTTTGTCCTCTACACACACTCTGTCTCTCAATCGTCGTCATCGCTTGCCGCTCGTCGTCGAGCAGCAGAGCCAGTCGTCCCTGTCCTCGTCGTTGTCCTTGCCCGCAGCCCTGGCAACCGGGAACATCCAGCTGACCGAGCCGTCGGCCTTGCGCAGCACCTGCGTGCACCGGGTGAACGGCGACGGGTTCTCAAATGCGAGCGAGTTGGGATCCGCAGAGAACGTGTACCGCATCTGGTGGCGCTGCTTCCACTTTTTGAAATACTTGGGCGCGAGCAGGTTGAACAGGTGGTCCCGCATCTCGTCGTTGGAGACGAGGATGCCCTCGCTGCCGGCGACCACGGCCGCGTACATCCAATACCAGTCGTCGTTGGATCCCATAGGCGCCGCGAAAAATCGGTTCTGCTCCGTCAGCGTCTGAAGCAGGGCCCTGGCCTTGGGCGCCGAGGCAGCTGGCCCCCGCGTCCGGTTGACGTGCAGGACGACCAGCGGCTTGAGGTCGGGGTAGTCGGCGGACACCCGGTCCACGACGGCCTCGATTTGCGAAAAGTTGAAGCCCCCCGACTCAAAGTTCTGGTTGTAAAAGGCCACATTTGCTGCGTCGATGATCACGCCAAACGGCCCGTGCTCGTCCAGCCACTTGACAAACCCGTGAAAGTCGTCCGGCCGCTTGCCTTGCTTCTCGGCGAGGCTCGAGATGCCTCGAGCGAACTCGGCATACTCACCATCGTCCAGATCGATGGCCTGCAACGTATCGTCGCAGCGCTCGCAGTAGCCGTCCGCACGGACCGTGCACAAGCCCGTCGACCACGTCGTCGACGTCCCCGACGTCCCCGCCGCCGCCGCCTCGCGCGCCGTCCTCGAGCCGAACACGTCCCGAAGCACGTCGATGGTGCTCGCCTCGAGGTCTGACGTTTCCCTGGACATGTGTCGGAGCACCGACTCGACCGTCTCCCACGCCACCGCCGAGTCTTCCGACTCGGACTTGGAGATTGCCTCGAGGATCTTCGCAAACTCCGTCTCGCCCGGCTCGAGGCCCGATTGCATCAAGTCTTCGTATACCTTGAGCGACCGCGTCGCGTCGCCTCGCTTCCCAAAGGCCGCCAGCGCCGGCAAAAAGCACCGGTTCCGCCGCTGGAGGGGATCGGGCAGGCTCAGCGCCTGCTGCAGCGCGGCCTCGCCGTTGCCCATGATGGCCTCCTTCCTCGCGAGCGCCGTGTAGCACATCTCCACCATTGGCGTCTCGCTGTTCGACGACGACGACTCGCGCAGGCTGGCCAAGATCTCGTCGCACTTGTCCAGGCGCCCGGTCTCGAGGTGCTCGGCGCGCTTCTCCTCGCTGTACACGTACGTCTCCCACTGGTCTCCGCCCGCGGCCAGGAACAACAATGTCACCAGACAGTCCGAAGGCAGCTTGATTCCGTCCCTCTTGGCCTCCTCGTAGGCCGCAAAGGCGTCCGCGTGCAGATCGACGCGTTTGGCCGACTGGTGTATCCTGGCGCGGAGCTGCACGGCCAGCGGGAGCACCTTCTTCTTCTTCTTCTTCTTTTGATCCTGCTGTTGTCCTGTTGCATGGGGCGCACCCGCGTCGGTGGCGGTCTTTTGTTTCTTCGCGGCTGGGACGCCGGCGCCGTTGGTGTTGTCGGCCGCGGGCCCCTTGAGCGCCTGCTCCGTCGTCTGTGTCTGTGCGGCCATCAGGATCGGTCTGAACGTGATCCAACGGAGAGGCGCGTGGTGATAGTGGCGACTCGGCGATTGACGGTGGTGACTAGTGCTCCGAATCGAAAGGGTGCATGGCTGACGGAATGCAACCGAGCGGAGGGAGAAATACGGCCTCAGGAGGAGCAGACGCGCCACAAGAGACATGAGACAGCGTCTGTTCTGTTCATGAATTTGCGTCTACGAGTGGAGAGCAAGATTTTCTTCTTCTTCGCGAATGGGTTGGTTGGTGACCAATTGGTCATTGCAATGACAAACGTTTCGGGAGTGCCCCCTCCCCCCCTCGGGCTCTGTCGCGAGTGCTGCTCGGGAGCGAGCGTCGGACGCTCCCGGGCCCATCGCTGTCGCGGGGCGACGACGGACAGCACCCGCTCCCGACGACGGTCCACGGACACCGGGGGCGGGGGGTGGCTTGCCAGTCGCTTGTTCGCGGTCGCCGCACGTGCCGTGGGCTAGCACCACGGGGCCTCCTGCCGCGCGCCGAGGAAGAGCTCGTACTACTCGCGACGACGTGCGCGACCACCATCGACCACGGCCTCTCCTCTGAGTGAGTCATTGTGCGAGGCCACCGGCCGCTCGGCACAGCAAACGTTACTTTACGTCTCTGACAAGCGAATCCTCCTCGTCAGACTGTAACTATGGGTACGTGTCTAGGCGTTTCTGAGAACGCTCCTGTCCTTTTTGCGCTCATAAGCTCGCGAATGGAGGCGGCCGAATCCTCGGCGGTCGGCCCCTCTTTCGCCGTCCTTTTGATCCACGATGCGACTATTTGCTACCTGAAGCCACTATAATACGACCGCCGGCCTCCGCGTGCCCTGGAACTGGGCATTTCTCGGCGACGCCATTTTCGCAATTCCCCAAATGGCGTTCTTGTCCTCCTCTGCCGTTCCAGGGCGCGGCGGACGTGTCCGGCGTGTCCTTTGTGCTATTATTGGCGATTAGGAGCCGCGAGACGGGCTCTGATTCGACTCGTGTCGCGGCGTGATGTGTCCATGTGGTCGTCCTCACGCACGCATCAGCCCGCTCGCTGACTGCCCGCGCATTACTCGCTCGCTCACTCGAATCGCCGTCGTCGACAACGCGCAGGTAAGACTCGTGGTATGGGAGCCGGGCGCAAGCTCCGCTTGCTGCGTAAGGAAGAGAGGTGGGCCGACAAGGACTTCAAGAAGTCCAACCTCGGTTCTGAGTATAAAAAGCCGTTCGCCGGCGCTTCCCACTCCAAGGGAATCGTCGTCGAGAAGATCGGAATTGAGGCCAAGCAGCCCAACTCTGCTATTCGTAAGTGCGCGCGTGTGCAGCTCATCAAGAACGGAAAGAAGATTGCGGCGTTCGTCCCCAACGACGGTTGCCTGAACTTCATCGAGGAGAACGACGAGGTTCTCATCGCTGGATTCGGAAGGCGGGGACATGCCGTCGGAGATATCCCGGGAGTCCGTTTCAAGGTCGTCAAGGTGTCTGGAGTCTCTCTGCTGGCGCTGTTCCGCGGAAAGAAGGAGAAGCCCAGGAACTAGGGAGGCACCCGCCGAAAGGTCACTTTGTTAACTTATTTATAACCCACAGCTAAAGCGAAAACGGACGGACATGGCACAGCCCAGCGATGGGTCACTTCCGCCCGGTCAGCGTGTGGACCAGCGCCTCCCCCTTCTTCGCCACCTCCTCGCCGACGTCTAGGGCGCCCATGAACGCCCTCCGCGCGTTTTCGTCCTCTATTGCATTCGGATGCACGCTCACGATGCCCGCCCGCTTCAAGGCGCCCAGCAGCACGGCCGCGAGGGCGGCCTGGACGCACGTCGCCGAGAGCCACCCCATCGCTCCAGTTCTCCCGGCAATTGAAACGGCAACGACGTGGGGGCGGGCCCAGAGAGCTGGCCAGGGACAACTCTATTCCTGCTCGCACGCGTCTAGGGTAGCAGATCACACAGTTGTTGTTTGGTTTGGGCTCGTTCTTATTTGAAACTGAACACGCGGAGGGGGCCTGATTGCTGTCTATTCACCATTCTCGCGCTCTTGAATGAGTGAGAGAATGCATCACCACCCTATTCCGTTTCTCGACGCGGCCGGGCTGCTCCGGGAGGACGAGGACTTCACGACGAGCCTGCGGGAGGCCTGCGTTGGGCAGGGCGTCTTCCACCTCTGCCACAGTGAGGTCCTCTTTGGAGAGCACCGCCCGCCGCCGATCGACGACGCCATCGACGCCACCAAGGCCTTTTTTGCGCTGCCGACCAGCGAGAAGCGGCGATTCGAGCGCTCGAAGGACCGGGCTGCCGGGTTCAGCGACTGCGAATTGACGGTATGCGAGGCTCCTCGCCGATCTGCCAACTTCAGCCGACCATCTCTCTCATTACCACCCCATCTCTCGCGCAGAAACAACTTCTCGACATCAAAGAAGTGCTCGGTGGGTATTCGAACTCGATCGACGCTGCGGCTCGCGCCCCGATGTTCGCTCGCTGGCTCCCTCACTCCCTCACTCCCTCGCTCCCTCGCTCGCTCCCTCCCTCCCTCGTCCAGACATCGCGTGGGTCCCCCGGCCCGACCTCCCGCTCGATCACGAGCTCAATGTCGGCATTGACGGCTACAACGTGTTCCCGGACGGAAGCTATCATGAAAAGCTTTTACGTTATTACCAGAGCGCAGTGAAGAATGTTTGCAACCGCCTAATGCGGGCACTCTGCGTCGCGTTCGACATGGACCACGAAGCGGTGGGTATTTGACTGATACCCGTCTCCCAAACCAAACGAAACCACTCACCCACGCCCCCTGGTCGTCTATCTCCAGGTTCGTGCCGCTCTACTGGACGAGACGCGAAGCATCGGGTTCATGAGGCTCAACTACTACGCAGAAGCGGGCGAAACGATGAACATCCACGAGCACACCGACGCTGGCCTCTTCACCGTACTGTGGGCCAACGACGTGCGGGGGCTTGAATACGAGGACCCGAGCACTGGCGAGTTTGTCAGGCTCGATCAGCTCCCTGAAGACTCGCTCACCCTCACCATCAACGTGGGCGACATGTTCCAGGTGGGTACTGAGCTCGGCCGAGACGTGCGCTCTGCATGCCGACCCTCTCACTCTTCCATTCACTCACGCTCCGCGCTCGTTCGTTCGCTCGCTCACCAGGTGCTCACCAATGGGAGGGTCAGAGCGCCCAAGCACCGCGTGATCTGCGACCCAGACCTCTACACAGGCTTTGAGTTCCCCCGCTACTCCATCGTTTTGTTCTACAATCCGAGCGAGCACGCTGTGGTCTCCCCGGCACTGAACACCGACGAACGGGGAACCGAGCTCCCCCCACTCTACAGGGACGTGCCCTGGACCGAGTTCCGCCGTCGACGCTTCGCCGGCGACCTCGCGGACGAAGGCCGGGACGAGGTCCAGATCAAAGACTACGAATTGTCGCCATAGTCCATCGTCCATCGTCCATCGCCCACCGTCGTTCGTCATTTCGCAAGTAAGTCACTATTTCACTTTTTGCACAGCTTGAGCTTCTTGAAGAACGGCCCCACCAGCGACTTGCGGTTGGGTGCGGCCGCGAGCGCCGTCGGCACGTTCTCGGGCTGCTCGATCCACAGCTTGTGCATCACCCCCGCCTCCTCCAGCTTGGCCGCAATCTGCAACAACTGCACCTCACCCGTCGCCTCCAACACGACCTTCCGCATATGATCGATATTGTCCGGAGCACAGTACGCGGCCGTGTCTGCCGCGTCCCGACTCAGCCAGAGCGCCGCCGTCGCAGCGTGCGCCGCCTGCGCAGCGACCGCGCCCACCGGCCAGTCGACCACCACGTCTTTCCGAATCGCCACGTATTGTACCAGCGGATCTGCCGCACTCGCCGCGTCCGTACCCGGCGTCGCCATGGCTGCTCGAGACTTCGAGCGTGAGAGCGAGACGGAGACGTTCGCTGCTCGAGATGTCCGGCGCCAGACTGCGGCCAGGGCGGATGACCGTGCAGCGATCTGCATACAGAGCGCCGTCGAACCAGCCGAAATGGGCCAGGAGCGCGACAGAGGAGGCGGAGAGCGCGCGAAAATATGTGGGGGTGGTCCGGCACTCTGAGGTCACAAGAAGCAGATTGAATTCGTATGCCCACGACGTGATCCGACACGTTGATACATACGAGGAGAATCATCCAATACGAGCGCGCCAGCCGCACCTGTCATCGCTGCACGGAGCTATACGGACGGAGGAAGGCATCGCCATTCACCGATGGTGCTCACAGCGGCGTGTAGCCTCCCGCGGAGGGGGCTAGGCGCGAGGCACATGAATACAACCGGTAGGACGTCAATGAGCACGCAGAAGACGCGCGTGAACGCTGCGGCAGAATACAGGGGGCCGAGCATTGTCCACGACGCCCAGCTGTGGACGCCTCAGCAACCCACCATAGTGGCCTCGGGCACCGGGGCGCCCGGCGAGGCCGCTGCCACGTCGTACGACAACCACAAGCCCCAGACGCCGCCGCCGGATCTGCCGTCGCTGCTCCTGGACAGCAGGATTGTCTACCTGGGAATGCCGCTGGTACGTCGCTGGCTCTGATTTCCCTTTGGTCTCTCGCGTGGCCGCTCCAATCTATTATTCCTCACGCACGCTCTCACGCACACTCTCACGCGCGCATCGTCGTCCGTTTCCAGGTTCCCGCGGTGACCGAGCTGATTATCGCCGAGCTGCTGTTTCTGCAGCATCAGGACCGCGCCAAGCCCATTTACCTGTACATAAACTCGACGGGGACGACGCGGGCCGATGGGGAGACGGTTGGATTTGAGACGGAGGGCACGGCGATTTACGACGCGATGAGCTTTGTGAAGAATGAGATTCATACGGTCGGCGTGGGTGTTGCCATCGGGCAGGCGTGTATGCTGCTGAGCGCCGGGGAGAAGGGGCACAGGTATATGCTGGAGCACGCGACGGCGATGATGCACCAGCCGAGGTGCCCGCCGACGGGTGCTCGGCAGGCTATCGAGGTGGAGATCAAGTGGAAGGAGGTGCTGGCGCAGAAGAACAATATGCTGGAGATTATGTCGAGGACGACGGGGCACGACGCGAAAAAATTGGAGAAGGATATGAGCCGTCCGCTGTACATGCAGCCGAAGGACGCAATCAGCTACGGTATCGCCGACGGGATCATCACGCCGTCTGCGACCATCACGGGCGCGGTCAAGTCGGCGGAGCAGTGGGACAAGGATGCCGGTCTCGTCAGGGCCTAGGCCGATTGCTGTCGTTCGCTGTATTTCGTTCGCTGTAATATCACCCATTAGTGGGCTGAAGTGATCGGTTCTTTAAAACGTCAGCGTCAGCGTCAGCAGTCGAGTCGTCAACGAGCGGGCGTCGGCGGCGAGCCGCGCGGCGTCAAAGGGATCCGGGACGTTGTCCTTCGTCTCGAGCGCCTGGGCGGCGCTCGAGACGCCCAACGCGAGCGCTTCCTCTTTCCGCCGGCCCAACGACAGGCCGCGGACGAAGCCGGCCAACAGGCAGTCGCCCGCTCCGTTGACGCTGGCGATGCTGTTAGCCGGGAGTGCAGGACAGTGTGCCAGACGGATTCCCGTTTCGCACGACCAATAGAGCCCCGCGCCGTATTTTCCGGCCGTCAGGAGCACGTGACGGGCTCCCCGTCCAAGCACCGCGTCCACCGCCGCCGCCACTCGGAAAAACACGTCGGGAACGCCGTCGCCGTTGACCGTTCGTCGCCGCGCACGCCCCGGCGGTCTCGATTCTTCTGAAGAAATACCACGAGTCGTATCTATAGCTCGCGCAATTTCGAGCAGCTCTTCTGTGTTCGGGGCGAGGTAGTCGATGAAGGGCAGCGCCGGCAGGCACCGAGGCGCCTTGCTCACCGTCGCCGGGTCGAAACAGACGGCGCAGCCCCACCCCCGCGCACGCCGACAGACCGCCTCCAGAACATCGCTCGGTAGGTCCCCATCCGCCACGACGATCCCCCCGCCGTACTCGTAACAGTCCATGCGGGACAGCGCCATCGCCGGCGTCACCCGCTCGTCGAGGACACGCACGTCGGCGAGGGAAAAAACAACCTGACCCTCGCCGTTGAACAGACACAAGACCGTCGCCGTCCGAGCCCCCTCTATTGTCAACACGCCCTCCGTCCTGATGCCCGTCCGCGAGCACAGCTCAAGGAGCTCGCGGCCCGCGCCGTCCGTGCCGACGGCCGAGACGAGGCTCGCTGCCGACCCGAGGCCTCGAAGCGCCCGCGCAATGTTCAGGCACACCCCACCCGGCGCATGTGTCACCTTGCCGATCCACGAGGCCTGGTTGGCGACGCGCATCGAGAACGACGTCGACGGGGGCATGTCTACCTCGGCCTGCACGTCGGAGATTATCGATCCGACCAAGAGGACCGCGCGTTCGGCTCCTTCGTCGAGGGTCGCCGGTGCCCGGTACCAGTACCCATCGTGTGCGCTCCCCAGGTCCATCAGCTGCCGCGATACGATCCCCACCCTTCTTCTCGACGACGAGGAGGCCTCGTTTTGTGCTTCCGGAAGCATTGCACAAACATTGATGGACCCACGACGACGACGATGGAAGAGGCTCCATCCATCTGTCGGTCGAGACGGAATCACACGCCGACATTGACATGAACGTGGGCACAGACGATATCAGCTCGTTCTCGGAAGAGGACGTGGCGTTCATGCGGCTGGCGTTGAGCGAGGCCAGCACCGCGCTCGACGTCGGCGAGACGCCGGTGGGCTGCGTGGTCGTGCGGGATGGCGCCGTGATTGCGCGAGGACACAACGAGACGAATGCCACCCGGAACGGCACGCGCCACGCCGAGATGATCGCCATCGACGAGATACTGGAGGCCGACCGGCGGGCCGGCCGACCGGCCGACTTCAGTGCGTGCACGCTGTACGTGTCGTGCGAGCCTTGCATCATGTGTGCGGGTGCGCTCAGTATTCTCAAGTTTCGGAATGTGGTGTACGGGTGCGCGAACGACAAGTTTGGTGGCAATGGCAGCATCCTGTCGATCCACGAGGGGGGCCGAGGCGGCTGCGGTCGCGGCCGCGACGAGGCGGCGGGTGGAGCGACGTACCCGTCGGTTGGCGGCCTGATGAAGGACGAGGCCATCCGGCTGCTTCAGGAGTTTTACGTCAGCGGGAACCCGGCGGCGCCGAAACCGCACCGCCCCGTGCGTTCTCGGGCAGAGCGCAACACCGCCAAGCGGAAAAAGGCAGAGGCTGATCAAACCGATAGTTGCACCGATGATTCATGAAATACACACAACGACTAGGACGGCACGTAGTCAAACGGCTCGGGCGCGGGTTCCTCGGCGGGCGGGGTGTCGGCAGGGTTGTCGGCGGGGTTCCCCTCCTTCGTCACCTTCTCCTGCTCGTCGTCAAAGGCATACGAAACCGGCTCGTCCGGCTTGGTATTCTTCAGAACCACGATGCCAGTGGACTGGAACCGCACGGGCTGCCACCTGTTGTCGCTGACCAGTCGCACAAACTCCCGCTGCTGGGGCACGACCCTGGCGGGGTTGCCGAGCTCAAAGAGCTTGGGCTCCTCCTTCGGGGCAGCGCTACCGCCAGCGCCAGCATCCGCGGCGCCGGCGCCGGCGTCGGCAGCCGCGTCCTGACCCTCCTTCGTGGCGTCCGCCATGACGGCGTCCTCGCCGGTCTTCTTCTCCCCGTCTGCGGCGACCGTGTCCTCCTCCATCTTGTCGGCCTTGTCCTCCTCCGTTTTGTCCGTCTTCTTCTTCCTGCTGGTCGACAGCATGGCCTTGGGCATCTTCTCCTTGACCTTCTTGCTCTCGATCGCGACCTTTGCCGGGTAGGCAAACTTCGACTTGGCGCAGTGGCACTCGGTCTTGAAGTCGGCTGGTGGGGCAAGCGTGGCGTCGACGCCGATCATCGCGGTCGGCTTAAGAGCGAGGACGATCGTATGGGTCAGCGGATACCAGTACCAGTGCTGCACGAACAGGGCCAGACCGAGCACGGCCGATCGGCGCAGGCCGCCGACGTCCGTGTGCAAAGACAGGGTGGAGTTGCGGCCGGCCGCGTCGAGGATGCCAGAGGCCATGATGGCGCCCATCCTCGTCATGAGCTCGACGCCCCTGTTGCCGTGGAGCTGATTGATGCGCTCCCGGAGCTTCTCTTGTTTGGATTCCGGCTGCTCGATGAGGATCATGGCGGACGCGATCAGGGCACCCTGCTGGACAAAGTCGGTCGAGTCCTTCCAAAGCGACTGCAGCAAGTTGACCGACTCCCTGCAGCCCGACCCGGCGCCGGAGATTCCGAGGGCCATTGCCGCGCCGTACCGAACGTGAGGGTTGTAGCTCTCGGCCAGGAGCGACACGGACCTCACGCAGAGCTCCGGGTTGCCCGCGAGCACGAATCCGAGGCACATGACGGCCGCCCTGCGCACGTCGTTGCTCACGTCGCTCACGGCGAAGTGAAGCAACTTCTGAATGGCCGAGTTGTCTCCGGTGCCGGCGTACGCCAGACCGAGGGCGAACATGCCGCCGTACCTGAGGATGGCGTCCTGGTCGAGCGTCATGGCGTCGATCATCGCATCGGCCTTCTCCTCCCTTCCGTACTGGATGGCGGCGAGGCCAATGGCGAGACCCCTGATGATCTTCTCATGCTGCGTGTCGTGTGCATAGGCCAGCATCTCCTCCGACAGCTCCGTCCCGCTTCCCGCGAACAGGAGTCCCATCGCGAGTCCGGCCGCTTCGCCGGCCACAGCGCTGTCGTTGTAGAGCACGTTCTTGATCGCCTCGAACGTGGCAGCGTCCTCGCTTCCCATACCCGCGATACCGAGTCCCAAACACGCGCCGTGCTGGATGACCTCGTTCTGGGTGGTCACGAGGAAGTTGAGGATGAAGTTGGTGATGCCTGCGCTGTGGTTGGAGTGCATCATGCCGATGGCATACAGGGAGCCGCCCTCCGAGTAGGGCGACGTGGAAGACGCCGAAGACGGCAGATACGGGCTCAGGACCGACCTGCTGTTCTTGATGTTGCCCTTGTGGATGACGCCGAGGCCGGCCGTCGCGCTGAACTTGGACCAGTTGGTCGCCTTGGCCAACCAGTCGAGGTTCTCGCGCAGGAACGAGTCGTTGGTGGTGCTCGCATTCATCATGGCGTTGGCAAAGACGGTCGCGCCGTGGCACACGCTGTTTCTGGGTTCGACGGTCGCCTTGATGTTCTTCAGGATCTGCAGGTCCGTGGCGTTGTTCCTCGCGAGGAACTGGCGCTCGAGCTCCATCGGGATCTCCCGCGACAGGATCTGGTCCAGCAGCATCATGGGGTCCTTCGGCTTCTCGACCGTCTCGGCGGCGGGGGGCTCGGCCGTGTCCATAGCCGAGTTGGCGTTGGGCTCCCCGCCGTCCGCCTCACCCGACCCGTCCTTCTCCTTCTCCTTCTCCTTCTCGTTGTTGGTATCCATCTCCGGTTCGGTCACCGTCGTCACCGGTGCCCGCCTCGACTTGGCCAGGATGTCCCGCAGCGAGGACGAGAACGACTGGTTCTCCGCCTCACAGATGTCAAACCCGAGCTGGTACGCCATCAGCACGTCGTCATCCGACCCTTCCATCAGCTCGAGCAGGATCTCCGCGGCCTCGCTCGGCCTGTCGAGCACGAGCAGACACTTGACGATCGACGTCAAGTCCTTCGTGGTTGCCGCGCTGGCGCCCGCCCCGGCGCGGTTCCCGGAACCATCCTCGCCGCGGACAAAGTTCACGACCAACTCCAGGATATCATCGCGGTACCGCTTGCTCGTGATGGACTTGTGCGTCGTCTTGAGTACGTACTGCACGAGCCCGCCCGCCTGCTCTGCCCCCGTCGTCTCGGACGACGTCGACCTCACCAGCGCCTTCTCCAGCATATCCAGCCGGTGCGACTCCACTGCCAGACCCACCGCCTGCTCAAACTGCCCGTCCTCCACGCACTTTTCGAACAGCCTCTCCACGATCGCCAGCAGCCGCCCGTCCACCTTGTCCTCCTTCAGCCCCTCCTTGGCGGCATCCTTTCGCTGAGACGTATACGTGTCCACACAGCACTCCAGCACAGTCTTACTATAAGCGTCCGACCCGTTCACGTCCACCAGCTCATTCGCTCCCAGCGCATACGCCAGCGCCTCG
>Ga0255780_10001339_pt1 | contig 23115 bp, 19 predicted proteins | sample 071ome_32_FD_179978 | JGI IMG/M metagenome (GOLD analysis project Ga0255780, IMG submission 179978) | Coastal salt marsh microbial communities from the Groves Creek Marsh, Skidaway Island, Georgia - 071405AT metaG (version 2) | ecosystem: Environmental > Aquatic > Marine > Intertidal zone >... | reverse complement strand
AGAAAAACCGAAGAAACCAGTGCCTTACTGGCTAAAACCTGAAATCTGATGACACCATCGGAATGGATTTCTGTCCCGTCAGGAAATAATTTGAAATTTCAGACCATATCGGACAGGCTCTACTTAGGGGATGGACGTTTAAGAGTGATCACGAAAATTAGTTGGCGTTCTCACAAAGATCCTACACCAAGAAAAACATAGGTCAAATGACAGCCAAACTAATCGGAAAATACCGTCGTATTCAATCAGGTCCCAACTAAGGTCGAAAAAACGGCACTGCACCTCCGGACTGCGGTGATTACGGCACCGCTCTGGATACATTAAGGAAACGTTATATCAGCCTCCTCCCAATGGTTCACAAATCTTTAAAAACCATTTCCCGAATCCGTTTGGGTGTTGGTTTGCCCTATTAGAATAAGCACCCACCAATTGCATGCGGACCGTATCCAAAGCGGTGATTCTCACCGCACTCCAGAGTCACATCTCATAACCATGATATCTTGTTGCAACAGTCTGAGATACTCCTATAGTTGTCAACGTCTTAGGAGCGATTTCATGAAACTGCTTGCGCGATTTACCCATCTTTTTGTGCTGTTAACAAGGATCTTGGCGGGAACAGGGATTCTTTTCATGGGTTACGTCACCTTCATGGTTGCCACCCATTTTCCGGATGATTTTCCGTGGCTTTTCAGATTGGTACTGACTTCAGTGTATGCCGTGGTCGGTGTCTATCTGGTCTTTTATTTGAAGCGCAGCAAAAAAACGATCCATCCGGAATCGGTTCGCGAGAGCACGGCACTGGTGGCTTTCATCTCTTTTGTGATCATCACAACAAAATGGAAGGATTATCCGATCATTGACATACACCCCGATCATAGGGATTGGGCGGCACTTATCCTTGCCGTCGCGCTTTTCAGTATTCATCGAACCGCCAGTTACTGGATGATTCGGTCTGTGTTTCCTAAGCAGGAGAACAAAGCCAGGGACCCAAGCACTCAATCGAACACAGAAGTTCCGCGACCGCTCTCGCCCACCAAAAACACCCGAACGGTCATGTAGTCAAGATTCAGGGGATTTCTATTTTTTGAACTGCGCTCGTCTTCCAAGACGATGACTACTTTATAATTTCCTTTTGTCGGAAACCGCTTACCATGATTCGCGTTTCAGGGGAGATACGTGTCACAATTTCCTGAGTTGATGTTGAAGACTTATGAATGAAGATTTGAAAATAGGATTTATCGGCGCGGGCAAAATGGCTTCCGCCCTGGCTGCGGGTTTTGTGAAACAGGGTAAATTAAAACCCGATAACCTGATTGCCAGCGATCCGTTCCCGCAGGCGCGCGAAGCTTTTGCCGAAACAACCGGTGGAAAGACCACGGAAAGCAACACCGAGGTAGCCGCCGCGTCCGACCTTATCTTCCTGGCGGTCAAACCCGACAAGGTCGAGGATGCGCTGTCGATGATACATCCCTACTGGAGAGAAGCTCAGTTGTTGATTTCCATCGCAGCGGGGATATCGCTGGACCAGATGGCCACGCACCTTCCTGCCGGAGCCCGCATTATCCGGGTGATGCCCAATACCCCCGCTCTGGTCGGCGCCTCGGCTTGTGGATTTGCCCTGGGGGAGTATGCCAACGAATCCGATGCGGAACTGACCGCCTCGCTGCTCAGCGCCATCGGCATTGCCAGGCAGGTTCCCGAGAAGTTGCTGGATGCCGTGACCGGTCTGAGCGGCAGTGGCCCCGCCTATGTGTATCAATTTATCGAAGCGCTCAGCGACGGAGGCGTGTCGGCGGGATTGCCCCGTGACATGGCGACACAATTGGCCGCTCAAACAGTATTGGGCGCCGCGAAGATGGTTCTTGAAACAGGAAGCCACCCAGGTGTGTTAAAGGACATGGTCACCAGCCCGGGTGGCACCACGATCGATGGTGTGCATGAACTGGAGAAAGGCGCCATGCGGGCCACAGTCATGAACGCAGTACGCGCGGCGGCGGCCAAATCAAGAAAACTTGGACGACGTTCCAAACCGAAACGTCTGAAACCATTGGGATAATTGAATGGAACTCAAAGGCCCCAGCGAAAAACAATCGAAAATTCTGTGGACGGCGGTCACCGGACTGGCCATTGCGGTCATTCTTGGCTTGATCAGCGCCATCTTCGCAGGCATCGGCTGGTTGGCCAATCAACTCTCCTCCGTACTGCTTCCACTTGCAGTAGCAGGCATCATCGCCTACCTGCTGGATCCCGTGGTGGATTGGTTTGAGAACAAACGACTCAAAAGGCCCTGGGCCATCGTCAGTGTGTTTGCTCTCGCCGTTCTGCTTCAAGCCGGATTCTTTGCGACCTTTGTTCCGCTACTAATAAAAGATACCAAATCCCTGGCCTCCGCAGTTCCCGGATACAAAAATAGTATTATCCAAAAATACAATGACTGGAGCAAAGATCACTCTCTGGAGAAATACTTGCCAGATGCGGTAAAAGGTTACCTCCCCTGGTTGAACCGCACCAACCAGACTGACTCGGCGGAAACAACCCAGACCAACCAAGTCGCACAAGCATCGCCTCCGGTCGCCCCACCTCCTTCCTCCACGGACAACACCAACACAGCTCCAAACGAAGTGACCGATACATCCGTGGCAGAACCCAAGGGCACGGCGCTGGATTTGAATGCCGATCAAATTGGAGACTTTGTCAATGCCGTTTGGAAAGGAGTGCGCAGCATGGGTGGATGGGCACGCGATAAAATCGAGAACATGGCATCTATTTTTGGCATGTTGGCGGGTTTTGCCCTGGTGCCGGTTTACGTCTTTTATTTCCTTTCGGAGAAAACAGGTATCAGCGATAACTGGACACGATATCTGCCTGTGCATGAATCCTGGATCAAGGATGAAATTGTATTCGTACTCCGCTCCATTAATGATGCCCTGATTGTATTTTTTCGAGGCCAGGTATTGGTGGCGATGTGTGTGGGTGGTTTGTTGATGGTTGGGTTTTCCATCATCAAATTGAAGTATGCCGTGCTGCTCGGATTTATTGCCGGAGTTCTGGGCATTGTTCCCTACCTCGGAGTGATGTTGAGCATCGTTCCGGCCATGACCATTTCCATTGTTCAATCGGACAGTTGGCTTCACCCGGCGGCCACGCTTGGAATTTTTATTCTGGTTCAAATGGCGGAAGGTTTGATCATTTCCCCCAAAATCATCGGTGACCGGGTCGGGATGCATCCGTTGACGGTTATCATCGCCATCATGATCGGTACCACCCTGATGGGCGGCATTATCGGTGGTGTATTGGCCATTCCCCTGACGGCGGCATTGCGAACCTTGATGTTCCGTTATGTTTGGAAGCAACCGGTGGGTGAAAATCAACCCGCGAAGGAAGAGAAACCTGCTGAAGGATAAGACACCTGAACGGATCGCTTCACTACAGTAAAACAAACTCTGCATCCCTGCGTCTCCAGCGAAGCGGGCGTGAACTTTTACGAGAGCTGTTTCCGCAATCTGTAAGGGAAGGCCAATGGCACAGGAAAACCGAAACGTTTCCCTGAGGTATCCAGAGCGGTGCTGCACACCGCACTCCAGATTTGCGACAGCAATGAAGGGCAATTAATTGGGAGCCTGGAGCATCAGGCGTATGTCCACGGCATCCATGCCGGCAGCTCTGATGGCTTGCATACCCAGGTCGGTATCTTCGTAAGCCCGGCATTTTGATGGATCGATTCCAATGCGTTGCGCCGCTTCCAGAAAGATATCCGGAGCTGGCTTTTGGTGTTGGACGTCCTGACTGGTGACAATTGTTTCGAAATAGGAGGCCAGTCCCAACTTTTCCAATAAGGGATCGATGATTTCATGCACGCCTCCTGTAGCAACGGCCATTGGGATGCGTCCATGATTTTTGCGTACAATGTCCATCACACAATCGATAGGGACCACCTTGTCCATGTGCGGAATGTAAGCTTCTTCTTTTTCATGCGCGACCGCATGCGCATCCACGTCAACGCCCTGTTCCCGGCTCAACATTTCAATAATTTGCCAGGAAGGAACACCGCCCAATGCATAAAACCGGTCCTGAGGAAACTCCAATCCATGCCGTTCGGTCACGTCTTTCCAGGCCAGCCAGTGGGCAGGCATGGAGTCGATGAGTGTTCCATCACAATCGAAAATCAATCCTTCGAACATATCACTCATAGGTTCATCTCCTGGAGTTTGTGCTGCAAATCGTCCTGCATGAGCGGCTCGATGACGCTGTCCATGTCCCCGTCCATCAGTGCCGGAAGGTTGTAAAGGGTCAATTCGATGCGGTGATCGGTTACGCGGTTTTGTGGGAAATTATAGGTTCGGATGCGTTCGTTGCGCTCGCCGGTGCCGACCTGCGCTTTGCGTTGGGCGGCGTATTTTGCGTTTTCATCGGCTATCTTACGTTCCAGCAGGCGGGATCGAAGTACCGTCATTGCCTGAAATTTATTTTGATGCTGCGAACGGCCGTCCGCACATCGAACGATCAATCCGGTGGGCTTGTGCTGAATCTGCACGGCTGAGTCAGTGGTATTGACTCCCTGTCCCCCCGGACCGGATGCGCGGCAGACGGAAACTTCAATGTCGTCGGGCTTGATTTCCACGTCCACTTCCTCCGCTTCAGGGAGCACGGCCACGGTGCAGGTGCTGGTATGCACCCTTCCCTGGGTTTCGGTGACGGGCACACGTTGGACACGATGGACACCACTTTCATACTTCAAGCGTTTGAAGACATCATCTCCCTTGATGCTGAAAATGATTTCCTTGAAGCCGCCCAGATCCGAAGGACTGCTGTCCATGACTTCCAGTTTCCATCCCTGGTCTTCCGAATAACGGGAGAACATGCGATAGAGATCAGCGGAGAACAAAGCCGATTCCGAGCCACCTGCTCCGGCGCGAATTTCAACGATGGTATCGCGGCTGTCGGTGGGATCCGGCGGAACAATTCCCATCTGAAGCGCTGCGGTGGCCTCGGCGTAGCGCTCCTTCAATTGGCCGAGGTCTTCTTTGGCCATCAACGCCATTTCGGAGTCGGCCGGTTCGGATTCGATGAGTTCTTCGTTATCGCGGATCTCGGATTCGATGCGCTGGTAGTCTTCACCCTGCGCCACCAGCGTTTTCAAGCGATTGTATTCCCGGGTCAATTCCTGGGATTTCTTCTGGTTATTGAAAACAGAGGGATCCCCCAATGCGGATTCCACTTCTGCCAGACGGCGCTGGAATCGGGCAATGAATGGGTGAAGGTCCATAAATAAATACAAATCACCCGCAGGCAGTCAGAGGAAGACCACATGCGGGCGATGTGCGAAAGGAGTTTAGCGCTTGCGCTTCTTGAAGGCGGCAGCTTTTTCCTGGGCCTCTTTGGTTTTGGCCAGACGTTGTTGAAACTTGTCAACACGACCTGCAGTATCCACGAACATTTGCTGCCCGGTGTAGAAAGGATGAGACGCACTGCTGATACCGAGGATCACCAATGGATACTCGTTGCCGTCTTCCCATTGAACCGTTTGAGTGGTGCGCGCGCAGGACTTGCTCAGGAAGCTGAATCCTGATGTCGTGTCTTTAAATACTACCGGTCTGTAATTTTCCGGATGAATGTCACTTTTCATAAATAAGGCCGGGAACGTTATCAACCACACCAGCTTTGACAAGCGAAAAATAAAAAAAGGCCCCCGTAGGCGTTGACTCAAATTAAATGACACCGGGGGGTTCATGGCTGAGAGAGGAGAAAAGGGTCGTTGACTCATGGGAAAATGACACCGGAGAAATCCGGTAAAGCATGAACATGAGCAAAGAAATAAAGAGAGACTTAATACCAAAACTTCAAACTCGTTATCAGAATCGAGGTAGAGATGGCAAAAGCCGTATGCTTGATGAACTGTGTGAGGACTATGGGTATGATCGAAAGTATGCCATAAAGCTCTTGGGTAACAAATTGGCTCGTCCTAGTGGTCGCCCCAAGCCTGGTCCCGAGCCGAAATATGCGGAGATAGAACCCATTATCAAGGAGATCTGGAATGCCGCCGAGCAACCTTGTGGAAAACGGCTGGCCCCGGCATTGAAAACATGGTTGCCCTTCTATGAGAAGAGGCATGGGAAGCTGAGTTCAAGACTGCGCAAAAAGATCAAAGAGGTTAGTGCCGCCACCGTTGATCGGCTTCTGGCTTCAACCCGATCAGAACTTCGTCCAAGAGGACGTTGTGGCACCAAGCCTGGCAGCATCTTAAAGACTCAGATCCCCATACGGACGGGAACTTGGGATATCGATCAGCCAGGGTATTTGGAGGCAGATACGGTAGCCCATTGTGGGACAAGCTTGGCTGGTGATTTCATATGGAGCGTGACCTACACCGATATATTGAGCGCCTGGACTGAAGGGCGGGCTGTATGGAATAAAGGGGCAAGTGGCGTTATATCAGCTACATCGGACACGGAGAAACATCTTCCGTTTCCGATATTAGGATTTGATTGCGACAATGGTAGCGAATTCCTTAATCATCACCTCCTTGAGCACTTTACAGATCGGGCCCGGAAGGTGAAATTTACTCGATCTCGACCCTACCACAAAAACGACAATGCTCATGTGGAACAAAAGAACTGGATGTGGCCTCGCCAGTTATTGGGATACCAGCGTCTTGAGAACCCGGAACTGGTTGACCCCATATGTCAGCTCTACAAAGAAGCCTGGGGCCCTCTACACAACTTCTTTATCCCATCACAGAAGCTGGTGGAAAAGTGGCGGGAGGGAAGTCACTGGAGGAAGCGCTACGAGCCAGCAGCGACAGCATATGAACGATTGATAAAGCCAGGGGTTCTAAGCAGAACAGCCCGAAAAGAACTCAAAGACCGATACCAAAGTTTGGATCCATTCGAGCTCTCTGAGGAAATAGAAAAACGCCTCAGAAAAATCTTAAGCAAAACACCCAGCAAAGGAAAGGAAGGCAAGGAGGAGCGGATGTAACGCCCATGGGGTGGCTCCACTACGCTGTGATCGCTACGCTCCACAGACTCCGTTCCACCACCCCATGGGCGTTGGGTATTTGACATATCCCATAGACTAGAGAAACAAAAACTAATCCAGAGCCAATGACACTGCTCCTTAAAGTCCCCCGGGTGTCATTTTCCCATGAGTCAACACGCCCCGTAAACGGGAGCCTTTTTTCTGTTTTCGTTTCCCAGGGTCCCCACCCCACGGAATTCTGTAGTCTGCATCCGGCTTGACGCGAGATGCAGACGGCCTTTCCTCATCAGAAAAAGCGGATCTTGTTTTGCCTATCTGTCAGGCTCGGCAGATGAAAGGCAAACTCCGATCTCCTCAGATCAAAGTGATCCACTCACTGTTATCAGGCCAATGGTAACCATGATCATTCACAACCGGGTTATGATTCGATCAGGCGGGTGACATTTATGGTTCATTTGAACTCAAAAATCAACTCATATTCATCATTAATTTATTTAAAATAACCGCCCACCGACACATTCCACATGAACAAGTTACACATAGTCAGCACCGCAATTAATTCTCATATGACTGTATGACCAACTAAGAATTAACAAAGCAATCCCCCACAGCAAGCGGCATCCCCAGAAGAAAGGCTTTCGCATCCATAACCTTCCCCCCCTGCCGCTGAAGCTCCAGAAGCCTCAAGGCCCCATGCCCGGTTTTCACGACCAAGCCCCCCTTGTCAGCCTGAATTACTGCCCCGGGCTCAATATTTATAAGCTCACTATCAATAGGTTTCACCGATTTAATCTTCAATCGCTCGGTGCCACCATTTGATAAACGCAAATCCGTAAAGCATCCCGGCCAGGGAGACAGAGCCCGCACCTGACGGTCCAATTCGACAGCTGAATGTGACCAGTCGATGGCACCGTCCTGCTTTTCGATTTTTCGGGCATGACTAGCCCCCTCATCAGGCTGAGGAATGACGGGTAACTGTCCTTCACAATACCCTTGAAGACTTCGCTTTATCAAATCCGCTCCTGCTTCGGCAAGTTGATCATGAAGGATCGGAGCTGTTGTTTGAGGGGTGACGGGCACTTTTGAAGTCGCGACGATGGGACCCGTGTCCATGCCCTTGTCCATCTGCATCAAGGTCACCCCGGTTACTTCATCTCCGTTCCAAATAGCCCACTGTATCGGGGCCGCACCCCGATATTTCGGCAATAAGGAAGTATGAATATTCAAGCACCCAAACTTTGGCATGTTGAGTACAGAAACAGGAAGGATTTGACCATAGGCCATCACGACGGCGACATCCAGGTTCAGAGACTGAATCCAATCCAGACATTCCGGATCTTTGCGCAACCTTTCGGGTTGTTTAACCTCCAGCCCCAGCTCCAGGGCAAGGGATTTGATGGGGGTTGGGGTCAGTTTCATCTTTCTCCCCTGTGGTCGGTCGGGCTGCGAAATGACACCCAGCAGTGAGACATTCGGCATATCCTGCAAGGTGCGAACGATGGGACACGCAATTTCGGCTGTTCCTAAGAAAATGGCTCGTATCATGATAATAACCAATAAGACAGATTGATGGAATTACCAATCCTGACGTGACAGGGAAAGGCAAAACAACCTGGATCGCCGGAAGCAACCCAGGTTGTGATAAAAGGATAGATGGTATCGAAAGTACCTGATTATTTGTTACGGACTTCGATCCGAACAATTTCACCAAATCCAATGGAGACTTCCTTGGCGCCCTGCTGCAATTGCAGATGGAGATCCGAACCGGAAATACGGGTAATGCGCGTGGCCACGTATTCCCTTTTCACAGTTTTAAAAGCCAACACCAGATTCTTGATGGAAGGCGAAGGCACAACCCGAAAGAATTCTGTAAATTTGGTCTCGATGAAATTGCGGCTGAATTGTGTATCATCTTTGGTGAAGACAGCTCCCGCCAATCCTCCCCCGCTTCCTCCGGCACCGGCGGCTCCTCCCTTCGACAAGCCCAAACCTGGTTTACCGGATGGCGTACCGGGTGCTGGCGCAGGTTCAGGCGCAGCCTCCGGAGCAGCCGCAGCGCCATCATCAAATGGCTCTTCGTAGCTGGATTCAGCCTCAATACCGGGCATCGAGATGAACAAAATCGGTCCGATAAAAGGAAGCACAGCCGAAATCCCGCAAACCAAAGGAATCGGGCGACCTCGAAAAATGGCTATCTCAAAGGCAGCAAACAAATTCCCCAGGTAAATGGCCCCGAGAATGAGCAATCCAATCGGAGTGGTCAGCGTGGAGAAGAAAGTTGTCTTCCCATCCGGACGCTCCATCCGCTCAGGCTGACGGACCGTAATCTCCGGTGGCTGAATTTCTTCTTCTGGCAATTCGATAAATGGATCCACAAATACGTGGTATCCTTTCTGGATGTATTCAGGGTGCTGCTGAATATACTTCAGCGTGTCCTGAGAGAGGTAAACCAAGTCGATCCGTTCGGAAAAAGTCCCGGTGGTCCTCCTAATAACCATACTCTCTTCGTCCATAACGGAAATTCTACCTTCGGTCACGTTTCCGTTTTCCAGGGTGAAAGGGTACGGCTCAGCCGCCTGACATGGCGTCGCCCAACAACAAATAAGCCAAAGCGCCAATATGGTGTAAATCTTTTGCATCTCAGTTTTCTTAGCAAGTTCAATGCCTCAAAAACGGGTAGCCTAAAAAAAGCTCCCCCCTAAATCAACCTCAATCCCAAGGAAAACTTCGTGAAAAGAGCGGGATGATCGAGCAATTCAGGGGTAAAGAAGCAGTTTTTTGCAAAAAAAAAAGCGTGCGAGGGTTTCAAGCTCCCTCACACGCCTGTTTGAATCAGGACTAGGATTCGGATCGGGCCAGCTCTCGGTTGCTGCCCAGATCCACTATGCGAAACTCTTCGTAGTGATAAGAAGGATCAGGGCGGAAGGACAATTTCCCGAAGTACTGCTTTTCCATCTGAATCACCAATTGTTCATCCTCTGTGCGCAAGCGGTTGAACACCTTCGGATTCACGACAATCATCAACTGATAGTCCGATTCATCGCGTTGGCGTTTTTTGAGGATCTCACCCAGTTTGCGCTGAATTTCCACACTCATGGTCACCACACTCTTCACCTTGCCTTTACCGCTGCAGTAAGGGCAGTCGTCATGAACTGAAGCCCGGACACTCTCGGTCTGGCGTTGACGGGTCATTTCCAGCAAGCCCAGTTGGGAAATCGGCAACACATGCGTCTTGGCTTTGTCGCGTTTCAGTCCTTCTTTGACCTTTTGATAGACCTGCTGCTGATCCCTCCTGGACTTCATGTCAATGAAATCCAGAATGATCAATCCGCCGATATTCCGCAGTCTGAGTTGGCGTGTGATTTCTTCGGCAGCTTCTATGTTGACTCTCAAAATGGTCGAATCCTTTTCTTTTTGACTGCTCTTATGCCGCCCGGTGTTGACGTCGATCGCAACCAAAGCTTCGGTTTCGTCGATCACAATATATCCCCCGCTCTTCAGGTGTACTGTTCGCGCAAAGGTGGTCTGCAACTGACGCGTGATGCCGAAACGATCGAATATCGCCTGCGTATCCTGGTAAAGCTTCACCTTTTCGATGGATCGCTTGGAAATACGGGTGATCGTTTTTTGGATATGCTTATGTTCATCCTCGGAATCCACCACGATACGCTCGACATCTTCCGTCAGGAAATCCCGAACCGTGCGTTCGATCAGGTCCGGCTCCTGGAACACGCAGTAAGGCGGCTTCTTGTTATTGATATGGTCCTGAATCCGGTTCCATTCCTCCACCAGAAAGGCTAGATCACGCACAAAGTAACGGGCCTTCTGCCCTTGGCCGGCAGTCCGAATGATGACGCCCATGCCCTCGGGAATGGTCAGGTTGCGGACAATTTGTTTGAGGCGCTGGCGTTCCTGAGAGTTATCGATCTTGCGAGAGATACCGCATTGATCCGAATTCGGCAGCAAGACCAGAAACCGTCCGGGTATGGCCAGGTTGGTGGTGATACGAGGGCCTTTGGTTCCGATGGACCCTTTTGTCACCTGAACGATGATTTCGGTCCCAATCGGATAGAGTCTCGGAATGTCCTTTTGGGTGATCTTTGGCTTTTGCTTTCTTCCCTTCTTACGTTCAACGATTTCGATATTGCTGTCGAAATTGTTGGGAACGATGTCCCAGTAATGGAGAAAAGCGTTCTTTTCGAACCCGATATCCACAAACGCAGCCTTCAGGCCGTCTTCAAGGTTTTTGACGACACCCTTGTAGATGCTACCCACCAAACGATGTTCTTCGTTTCGTTCGATGGTGAATTCTTCCAGCACACCATCCTCGAGCACGGCAACCCTGGATTCAAGGGGCTCAACATTGATGATGAGTTCCTTGTGTTGTTTTTTAAGCGGAATGAAAACGCGTTTGACACGCGAAATGACTTTGTCAGCCGCCGCCTTGATGGTTCCCACGATGCCTTTTGGCGGAGCTTCAGTGAATTCCACCGGCTTGTAGGGCTCATCCTTTTTCTTCTGTCCCCGACCTTTACCGCCGGATTTCCTTCCGTCCTGGCCACCCCGTTTCCCCTTGGCACGATTTGAGTTTTTGCGTCCCTGAGCGGATTTACCATCTTCGGAGGCGTTTTCCGCTTCGGCTTTCTTGGCCTCCTCCTTTGCCTTCAGGGCCTCATCGGTCATTTCCGGAGGTAATCCGGATGCCAGATTTTCCGCTCGTTGTATTTCACGGGCGTGTTTTCGGTTATCGTACACTGGTTCCTCATCGGCGGTTGGATTTCCCAAAACCTCTGCACGAGCGGTTGCGGCCGCTTTCACTGCTTTCTTGTTTTTCGATCCCACGCCGGATGACGGCTTAAATCTCATACCGCCGCTCCTACGGCGATTCCCTTTACGTTGATTCATAATAAATGATTTTAATAGTTCCTCTTGTATAGTTTGACGTTTTGTAAAAGCCCCATCGCCACCATGAAGCTGAGCGCGGAAGAACCTCCGTCACTCAACAAAGGGAGGGGCAGCCCGGTCACGGGCATCAGTCGTATGTTCATGCCGATGTTGATAAAGACGTGGCTGAACCAAAGCATGACCACTCCGGTGGCAATCACCTTTCCCATCCGGTCCCTGGCCTGGGAGGCGATTCTCAATCCCTCGATCACCACGATGGCATTGAGTATTAAGACGGTCATGCTGCCCAAAAACCCCCACTCCTCGGCAATCACGGAGAATATGAAGTCATTGTGCGCCACTGTTTTTGGAAGGTATCCAAGGGCGTTTTGTGTTCCCTGGCACCATCCTTTTCCTGTCATTCCGCCGGACCCGACGGAGATCAACGCCTGATCGACGTTGTATGTGAATCTGCGTTTTTCAAAATCCGCCTTTCGCTTTTCCTCAGCCGTTGCATCCGGCGGGGCAAAAGACATTCCGAAATAAACGCGTAATCGGTTTTTCTGATATTCCTCAAGCTGCACCACGGGTAACAACTTGGGGTAGAAAAGGGTATCGATCACCACCAGCACCATGAGCAGAGCTGCGCCACCCACCAGACGGCTTAGAAAAGCTCTGGGGATGCCGGCGATGAACATCATCACCAAACCCACCGGAATCAACACGAGCGAAGATCCCAAATCGGGTTCGATGAGAATCAAACAAAATGGAAGTCCGATCAGCCCGAGGGCTTGAAAAAACAAGCTGGGCACACGTAGTTCGTCCATGGGACGGCTGAGGAAATTTCCAAGCGCGCAGATGGTAGCGATTTTGGCGAACTCAGACGGCTGCAACCTGAAAGGTCCCAATGAGATCCACCTCTTCGCACCATACACCGGATCAAACAACAGTACGACCAGCAATAAAATGATGGAAGCCCAATAAAAAACCAAAGACCAACGCGCGATCAGGTGGTAATCCACCAAACACAAAGCAAACGCCAAACCAAGCCCAAGCCCCAGCGCAAACATTTGCTTCACGAAACGGTGCTGATACCACTGCTGGGGATCGGACAGACCATGGACCGACGCGGCGCTGTAGATAAAGGCCAGACCAATGGCGGCCAAACCGGCCAAAGCCAGCCAGAGCACCCAATCCACATGCTGGTTCCAACGATTATAAGGCGCGTTCATAGTCTGCTAACGTCATCTGTTTTCGTTGGGGTTTGACCGGCTCGGGATCGAGTAGGTCTTTTAAAGTCTGGTAAACCTTTTCCGCCAAAGGAGCGCAACTGGTGCCACCGCTCATTCCGCCTTCCACAAATACGACCACTGCGTAGCGCGGATCATCAAATGGCGCATAAGAAACAAACCACGTGTGTTTGACCATACGCCCACCCTCCACCTTTCTGTTGGTCTCAGCAGTGCCGGTCTTGCCTCCAACAGGATACCCATCAATCTGACACAAGCGCCCTGAACCATCATTCATCTCGACATCGGCAAGCATGGCGCGCTGCACCACCTCCAGGGCATCAGAGGATACCTTCAGGTGCCCTCGCACCCGACCGCTGCGTTCTCTTTCGAAGGTATTGCCCCCCATCGCCCCCATTGTTTCCCATCCCGCAACAATGCGTGGCCAGTAAACCGTTCCACCATTTGCAACAGCCGATGTCATCACCGCCATCTGAAGAGGCGTCACATCGATCTTACCTTGACCAATGCTCAAGTTGGCAGTGTCTCCATCATACCAACCGCGTTTGAGATCTTGTAGTGAAGGCAAATAGCCACCGGTTTCCTGATTCGTCAGCAATCCGGTTTTCTCGCCTAGAAAAATCTGCCGACTGAAATCAACGATGACCTCAGGCCCCATTTCCAAACCATAATGAATGAAGTAGGAATTACTGGATTTGGCAAAGGCTCTTTCGAAATTATAGTCCCCAGGTACAGCCGTATCATTGATCCTGCGTTTGCCAAGAGGAAAATAGCCCAATGACAAGAACTTGTCATTGGGATCAATAACATTCCTTTCCAGTCCAGCCAAACCAACCATGATCTTAAAAATGGATCCCGGATGATAACGCCCGAATGTGGCGCGATTAAATAGTGGCTTGGTTCTTGTGTCGGACAAACGTCCCCAAAGTTCCGAAGACACCGAACGATTGAATACATTCGGATCAAAGGTGGGAGCGGAAGCCATGGCGAGCACATCACCGTTCGTACAATCCATCACCACAATAGCACCTTGAATATTCGGATCATAATAGGTCAGGGCCTTCTCCGCTGATTTCTGAATACGACTGTCCAGCGTGAGGTAAAGATTCTTACCCGGCAAGGAAGGCAGCCATTCCTCTTCCTCCTGACGATAAATCAGATTATTCACCAGAATGGATTTGGCCCCAGGCTCGCCAGCCAGTTCCTCCTCAAACTGGCCTTCCAACCCCGCTCGTCCCTTGGCATCCGGTAACTCATAGTCGAAGGACATCTGCAGCGTCGGCGAATTTTCTGAGGACACGCGACTGCGTTTTCCCATGTAACCCAGCACATGGGCCGCTGTGGTTCCGTGTGGATATTTCCGCTTGGACCGGACCTCCAGGTCAAATCCGTACCTCCGCAAATCCGTCCCCTGCTCCATGAACCGGGCCATTTGTTCACGACTGAGGTTCAACAGCACAGGCATTGCGACGTAACGGTTTTGCTTGTAATGATCTTCAAAGGCCTTCCGTTTGAGCTTCCGCACCGGTTCGTTGATGAGCACGCCTGCTTGGTTCACCAGATTACTGACCGTGAGGTATCTGGCATCAGCTCCCAGCTCCAATTGCTCTTCATAGCTCAGCTTACGGTCTCCTTTTAGTTCGTAATAGGTTTCAAGAAACTGATCCCGAAGCTGATCCAAATAAACGACGATGTTGAACTGAGGTTCATTGTCCGCCAGCACGACTGAGTTGCGGTCGTAGATAAGTCCGCGGGGAGCAGGAACCCGGACGGTGCGATAAGACTGCACTTCGCGGTATTTTTCGTATTTCTTGAACGAAACGATCTGCACGTACCAAAGCCCACCCGCCAGAATGCCAAAACAGAATAACAGCCCAATCGCCAGCCATTGCAGGCTGGTGTCGGCGTGTCTTGTTTTGCTGACGGTGCTCATCGCGTTTTAATTAATAATGGTGATAGTGTTTACTGCGTTTGACCTCCACCACCGGACGGTTCCATGGTTTGGCGGTGGGCGCATAAGACAGATTTTGGTCCAACTGATTCAGGATCAAAAACAAAACAGGTCCAGCCAGCCCGCAACAAACGGCATTGATCAGCACCTGCCAAAGCGTCCCCCACCCCAGCATGGGTTGAGTTCCCAGCACCCATAAAATCAGGCCGGCAATGGTTGGATTCAAGGCCCCGGCCAATACACAAACGAAAAATTGTGCCGCCATTTGCCCCTTCAAAAGCACTTCGTGCATTCCATGCAACAAGTAAGCGGTCAAAAACAACGACAAAAGGGATGTCCCCAGAGGATTGGCGGAGAGCACATCAAACCAACATCCTCCAATGGCGGCCACCCCGGCCATCACGCCCACCCGGCCATGTAATGCAGCATAGGCGGCAAACACGGGTAAAAGGTCGATTTGACCACGCCACCCACTCTCCACCACCGTCCAGCGGGCTTCCAGGTACACCACTCCCATGGCTATCAGTATCATGCTGGTGAATGTGGATCGGGACATGGTGGAAATACTTCTGTGAATGTTAACATGGTCCCCTGCTCAAGGGGTTTCCTCTCCTTGTGAACGATCCGCTCCTGGTTCGGGCAATACCAGCCAAACCATTTCCAAGCGGTTCAAATCAACCATCAAACGCACCCTGGCCTCGGCAAACAAACCGACACCGGAAGAACGGCTGTCGACAACGTGCCCCAAAGGAATCCCACGTGGAAAACCACCTCCCAGACCACTGGTGATCACCTCGGCGCCCGGTTCGATCCGGGTGTTCAGCGGGAGGTGTTGGAAGGATACCATGCGAGGGTTCAATTGGGTATCCTGACCGCTCATGATCGTGCCGTGGGCTTGTTCGGCTTCCGGCCGGTTTGCCGTTTGAGCCAACATGGCAGACACCCTGCAGTGCGGATCCCCAACCAGACGAACCATCGACCGATGGCGCCCCACCTGGTCCACTTTGCCAACCAGACCCTGCGGGGATAAAACCGGGGTGTTTTCGACCACTCCATCCTCGGTTCCAACATTGATGAACAAACTCCCCCACCAGTTGCTCGGGTCTTTGACCTGAACACGCGCCGGCAATAAATTCCAGGGCTGCCGTTTTTTCCAGAGAATCTCCTCTCTCAACATATCGTTCTCGGAAACGACCGTTTTTCTCTGAAGGAGGGCGATTTTGTAGTTTTGAAGTTCTTTTCGGAGGCGTTGATTTTCGCGCAAAAGTTCCTGTTTGGAAACCACGATGGATTGCGCGGATTCGAGCTTTTGATCGGCCACATCCGCCAGGCCAATAAAGGGAAGAAACAAGCCTGCGGCCACCCATTTGAGCTGGGTGTTCACGCGCAGGGGAAGACTCAGCAGGACAATTCCCGCCGTCAACACCGAGCATAACGTTACGATATGTGGCTGCTTCAGCATTCTACTCCGTTGTTTCGGAGCGAACGCACTGTTTTAGGTTCGGCTTGAGGAAGCGACTCGTTTCAGGAACTGCAATTCATGCAAGACACGCCCGGTACCCTCAGCCACAGCTGTTAAGGGATCATCGGCAACATGAACGGGCAAACCGGTTTCTTCGGCAACCAGGCGGTCGATACCTCTTAATAAGGCTCCCCCACCGGCAACGACAATACCCCGATCCACCAGATCGGCGGACAATTCGGGCGGACAACGTTCCAAGGTAATACGAATCGATTCCAAAATACTATTCAATGGTTCTTTCAGAGCATCGCGAATCTCTTCTGAACAAATCGATAATGTTTTGGGGAGACCGGAGCTTAGGTCCCTTCCTTTGACTTCCATAGTCAGCTCCTGCTCCAAAGGAAAAGCCGAACCCACGCGGATTTTGATCTCCTCCGCCGTGCGCTCGCCAATCATCAGGTTATAGGCGCGCTTCATGTGCGCCACGATTGTTTCGTCAAATTCGTCTCCCCCAACCCTCAGGCTCCGGGCAAAGACGATCCCAGCCAACGATATGATGGCTATTTCACAGGTCCCGCCGCCGATGTCGACGATCATGTTGCCGGCGGGTTCATGCACTGGTAATCCAACCCCGATGGCGGATGCCATGGGTTGTTCGATCAGGTAGACTTCGCGGGCGCCTGCATGGGTGGCCGAATCCTTGACAGCCCGCTTTTCCACTTCCGTGATACCGGAAGGCACCGCCACCACCACGCGAGGGGCGATGAGTTTGCGGTAATGAACTTTCTGAATGAAGGACCGAAGCATGGATTCCGTGATCTCGAAATCGGCAATGACCCCGTCCTTCATCGGGCGAATGGCCACAATATTACTGGGCGTGCGCCCCAGCATCTCCTTGGCTTCCAACCCTACGGCCAGCACATTGGTGGTCCCCGCCTGTATCGCGACGACGGATGGCTCTCTCAGTACAATACCTTGATCACGAACGTAAACCAACGAGTTGGCCGTCCCTAAATCAATTCCAATGTCATTGGAGAATAAGCTTTTAAACTGAGACAACATGAATGTGCCTGAATCGGTGGAACATAGATGGTAAGGTGGCCTCAGGTCAAGATGATTAAGGATTTCCTAATGGGAAAGCGCGGAGATCAAAAAAACACAAATCCTTTTGAGGAGAGATTAGCTGCGTCATGACCTCACAACTTTATAACCATTTTCACGCAGCAATGGTATCGCCTCGGTCATTCCATTGACTGAATTCCACCCGGGATGATCTGCAACTCCTTGCTTGAAAGAATGGATTCGCGTTAAATTTCAATGCATGCCAGCAACAGACACAAGTTCATCGGACTATGGTTTTCGCCAACGCAGCGGTTGGCTGCTGGGACCGTTGGCGTTGGTGTTGACGTTTATCCTGGATGCTCCGGAAGGGCTGAGTGAGGAAGGATGGAAAACTCTGGGAACGGCCCTGTTCATGGCAATTTGGTGGATAACGGAACCCATCCCGATCGCCGCCACCGCCTTGCTGCCTTTGGTGCTTTTTCCTCTTCTGGGTTTGGGGAGCATCAAAGAGGTGGCCGCTCCTTATGCCAATCCCTTGGTTTTTCTTTTCCTGGGCGGCTTTCTGATTGCTTTGGCCATGCAACGCTGGAATTTGCACAAACGGCTGGCGATTAATTTAATCCGAGCCCTGGGCACGCGCCCGACAAGGGTGATTGCCGGTTTTTTGCTGACCGGGGCGCTGACCAGCATGTGGGTCAGCAACACCGCCACTGCCATGATGATGTTGCCCATTGCCACTTCCGTCGTGGCGCTGGTGGCCACCGGTGAGCGCTCTTCGCACCAAAACCTCGGCCCCGCTCTCATGTTGGCCGTGGCCTATGGAGCAACGACTGGAGGCATGGCCACCTTGATCGGAACACCCCCAAATGCCTTGCTTGCCGGTTACATGGGAAAAATCTACGACGTGGACATCGGCTTCGGTCAATGGATGTTGATCGGTCTGCCTGTCACTTTCCTGGCGCTGCCGGTCGTTTATTTTGTCCTGACCCGCATATCGTTTCGCCTGTCCAATCAGGAAATCCCGGGCATGAAGCAAATGCTGGAACGGGAACGAAAGCAGTTGGGCCCATTCGGCAAAGGGGAAAAGGTGGTGGCCATGGTGTTTACCTGCACGGCGCTATGTTGGATATTTCGTCCCTGGATTGCCGCCCGGATTCCCATGATTTCGGACACCACAATTGCCATCGGGGGTGCCTTGGCTTTGTTTTGCATTCCCATCGAACGCCGCAAGGGAGTGTTTGCCCTCGACTGGGAGGCGACCAAGGATCTGCCTTGGGGAGTGCTTTTGCTGTTCGGCGGCGGACTCAGTCTCGCCGGCATGATCAGCGAACATCAGCTTTCAGAATATCTGGGGAATCTGACCACCGGCCTGGGAGGACTACCCGAAGTGCTCATCGTGTGTCTGTTGTGCTTTGGCATTCTCATGCTCACCGAATTGACCAGTAACACCGGGACGGCAGCCACGTTCATCCCCATCATTGCCGCCGTAGCGATCAGTCTGGGACAAAACCCGTTGTTGTTTTTGGTCCCAACCGCCTTGGCGGCCAATTGCTCCTACATGATGCCGGTGGGCACCCCTCCCAATGCCATTGTTTTCGGAAGCGGCCTGATCACCCTGCCACAGATGGCCAAGGCGGGATTGTTGTTGAATGTCCTGTTGGTGCCGATCGTGGTGGCGGTCCTGTGGATTCTTGGGCCGCACGTATTCGACATTCATATGAACACTCTGCCTGACTGGGCAACGGTTCAAAGCGCGCAGCCTTGACCCGATTATAAATGAAACGCCTCAACCTTATGAAAAGATCGAGGCGTTCCGGATTCTGTTGGGAACCGGTTTAAATTTAGAATAAGGAATCTGCCATACCCGCGGACTCCATGGATTTGTTTGAAAGTTTGACCAACGCCGACGGGTCCAGGATCAGGACGACCTGCCCGTCTCCAAGAATGGTTCCCCCTGCGATCGCCGGATCATTGTCATACACATCTCCCAGATTCTTGATCACCACCTCTTGTTTGCCTACCAAAGCATCCACCAACAGACACCGGCTCTGGTGTTCCGATTCCAAATGGATCACGATGCCGTTGTTGATGTCTTCAGTAGCGTCATCGATGGTCAGATATTGACTGAGACGCAGCAAGGGAATCAGTTGATTCCGCACATTCAACACCTCTCCTTTTCCAAGAGTGGAGGTCAACATATCGGGCGTGATCCGGAAGGATTCACGCACGCTGCTGACGGGCACAACAAATCTTTGGGTGCCGACTTTGATGATCAAGCCTTCGATAATGGCAAGTGTCAAAGGCAGGAAGATGGTAAAGGTGGACCCGTGGCCTTCGACCGAACTGATTCGTATCTTGCCCCGCATCTCATGAATATTGCGTCGAACCACATCCATTCCCACTCCACGCCCTGAAATGTCCGTGACCTGGGCGGCCGTTGAAAAACCCGGTTCAAAAACGAGGTTGAACACTTCGCTGTCCGAGAGTTGTGCATTCGGAGATACCACGCCCTTCTCCACCGCTTTCTTAAAGATGCGCTCACGACAGAGCCCGGCGCCATCATCGGTGATTTCAATCACGATATTGCCGCTTTGATGGAAGGCGCGCAGGAGGATGGTCCCGTATTCGGGTTTCCCATTGGCGACACGGTCCTCTTTGGTTTCGATGCCGTGATCCACCGCATTGCGAATCATGTGGATCAACGGATCGCTGATCTTTTCGACCACCGTGCGGTCGATCTCAGTGTCCTGACCATCCAGCAACAATTTGACTTCCTTGTTTTGACGATCCGCCACGTCACGGACCAGTCGGGTCATTTTCTGGAAAGTGCTTCGAATGGGCACCATGCGCATGGACATGGCGACGTGTTGGAGTTCGCGACTGATCCGGTTGAGCTGGGTCAGGTTCTTCAAAAATTTATTATTACCGATCATGGAGGAGTGGATGTCCTGCATGACGACGGATTGTGCGATCACAAACTCACCCACCAAATCCACAAGGCTGTCCAGTTTCGTTGTGGCAACCTTGATCGCGGTGGTTTGGGGCGCTGCCATTGAGTTGGATACAGCGGGAGCCGCCGGTTTTTGAGGTTTGGGTTCGGCTGCCTTGGGTGCTTCAGCAGGCTTGACCGCTTCCTCCTCTGTCGAAGCAGATGGTTCCTTCTTTGGTTCGGAGTCAGGAGAATCAGCATTGGTTTCTTCCTCCGAAGGAAAATCTTCTTCACTTAGTTCAAATGCTTCAACCTCAGGGGCTGCTTCCTGAGCGGCGGGTTGCTCAGGCTCCGAGCCTGGGGATGGCGGATTGTCCAACATCACTTTGACCCGATCCCTCAGGTTCTCTGTGGGGACAATAATCGGTTCTTCGGATATGTCACCCGTGATTCGGTTGTTGATTTCAACGACAAATTGATTCAGGACATCCCGGCCTTCCAGGATGATGTCGATAATGGGTTTGTCCACCACGATGGTTCCATCCCGGGCAAGTCCCAGAAGGGATTCAAGGGTATGGGCCAATTCGCTCATGGGAACCAGGTCAAGGAATCCGGCATTTCCCTTGAAGGTGTGAAAAGCCCGGAAGATGGTGTTGATCGTCTCCTCGTCTGAAGGGGTGGTTTCCAACACCAAAACACCCTGTTCGATATTATCTAGATGTTCTTGCGCGTCGTTTAGGAATTCTCGAAACAATTCCAGATCCAGATCCAAGGATAATTTAATTTCCGGTTCCATGACAGTTCTTAAAAAGTTCAGCCCGTATCAAAGGGTCCGCGTGTGCAGCCCATGACACTCTTATCCATCGGCTGTCGCGGGCAAAACTTGAATCTATTTAAGAGCCTGATTTGGAATGCCGATATTCCTATGAACGAATTGAGACGATTTTGAAAATTAGCACCAAAGAATATGAGATCCTGCGTCGGTTGGTTTATGACAATTCGCGGATCAATCTGGGCAACGAGAAGTACGAGCTGGTCTCTTCGCGCGTGGCCAAGCGTCTTCGGGCATTGAATCTGGATTCGTACAGCACCTACTGTGAATATCTGGCTACATTAGGTGGCAAGAACGAATTGAGTCAGTTGATCGACGCCATCTCAACGAACTACACATACTTCTACAGAGAAACACATCACCTGGATTTCCTGGCCTCCACCATCCTGCCCAACATGATGGCTCAGAAACGATTCTCTGCATTCAATCCATTCAAGATATGGAGCGCGGCCTGTGCCACCGGTGAGGAACCCTACACGCTGGCGATCATTTTAAGTGAATTTTTCGGCCCCCAGAACCTGCAGAGCTGGAAATTGCTGGCAACGGATATCTCCACATCGGCGCTCGAAACAGCCAAAGCAGGCGTCTACAAACACGACAAACTCAAGCTACCCAATCCCTCGATGCTTCGCACCTATTTCCAAAAAGGACAGGGTAGTTCAGAAGGCTTATACCGCGTCAAATCAAGCATACGCGACAACATTCAATTCCGGAATTACAACCTGCTTCAGCAGAATGACAAAATAAGCAACTCAGCATTCGATGTGATTTTTTGCCGGAATGTCATGATTTATTTTGACAGAGACACTCAACAGGAACTGGTCGCCAAACTGGAGAGAAAACTAACTCCGGACGGGTATCTCATTGCAGGATGTTCGGAAAGCCTCAGCAGCATCCAACACGGAATGATAGCACATGGTTCCAGTATTTATCAAAAGCAAGGCGTGACACATTAGTTCGATCATGGAAGTCATCAGAATAGGGTCTACCAACTCGGTATTGGTTATAGGTATTTCTGACATGCAGGTCAGCGATGACTCCAATGCGTATCTGAAAACCTACTCCCTGGGGTCTTGCATCGGGGTGGCGGCCTGGGACAGAGATCGTCAGGTAGGAGGCTTGCTGCATATTCTTCTCCCTGAATCATCCATCCAGCCTTCCAAAAGCGATTCACACCCCTACATGTTTGCGGACACGGGAATTCCGCGACTTTTTCACGCACTTTACGATCTGGGAGCCTCAAAAAGCAACATCGTCGTCAAAGTTGCCGGAGGCGCCGACATGAAATCGACCGGAAATACTCTTCGGATCGGTGAAAGGAACCTGAACTGCACGCGCCAGATCCTGGAGCGTAACGGAGTCCGAATCCAATCACTGCAAGTGGGAGGATGCATTTCAAGGACCATGACCCTTCAATTGATGACCGGAAAAGTATTGATTCAATCTCCGGGCCGGGAAGACGTCTGGATGTAAGAAAGGACCATTTGACCATGAGTGAATTAGCCAATGTGGATCCCCGGATCATCGAAAGTATCGACCACATACAACCGCCTCCTGTGGCGGTCACCAAACTCATCCAGATCCTTGCCGAAGAATTTCATACCGATGAAGTTATTGACATCTTACAGACGGATCCGGCGCTGACAGCAGCGGTATTGAAACGCTGCAACACGGCGTTTTTCGCACAACGCGGCGGAGTGTCATCGCTCAACCAGGCCATCCAACTTCTCGGAACCAGCACCATCATGAACATCGTGCTGGAAATAA
>Ga0255780_10001338_pt1 | contig 23130 bp, 20 predicted proteins | sample 071ome_32_FD_179978 | JGI IMG/M metagenome (GOLD analysis project Ga0255780, IMG submission 179978) | Coastal salt marsh microbial communities from the Groves Creek Marsh, Skidaway Island, Georgia - 071405AT metaG (version 2) | ecosystem: Environmental > Aquatic > Marine > Intertidal zone >... | reverse complement strand
CACGACCGTGCCACCCGCGAAGATCACGGCCTGACCGGCGGTGGCGGTGGCGCGTCCCACGGATTCCTGCACCGTCATGCCCTGGGCGAGGTATTCACGGTGGCGGGTGACGAGGAAGAGGGCGTAGTCGATGCCGACACCGATGCCGACCATCGCCACCATCTGCGGCGCCCACGACGGGATATCGATCAGATAGTTGACGAGTCCGAGGGCACTCGTGCCCAACGCAAGCCCGAACAGTGCGGTACCGATCGGGAGACCCATGGCGATCACCGAGCCGAAGGCGATCAACAAGATGACGATGGCGGCGACAATGCCGATCATCTCGCCGGTGCCGGTCTGGGCTTCCTCGAACACGAAGAAGAGTTCGCCGTCGGCTTCGACCCGAAGCCCGTTGGCTTCGTCGAGTTCGGAACGCCGTTCTTTGAGATCCTCGAGGGCGACGGCGGTCATCTCGTCGCTCGGTGGGTACTGGACGCGAACGAGCGCCACGGTGCCATCGGCCGAGATCTGGGGGTCGGCCACGGCGACAACATCATTGAGTTCAGCAAACTCGGCTCGGATCTGATCGATCTGCGCGAGGTCATCGGTGATGGGTTCGCCGGGAACGACCGACGCAATCACGAGCTGTGCACTGACACCGGCGGCATCGAGTTGGGCGGCTTCGAGCAGGACGAGCGCGTCATCGCTGTCCTGACCAGGGACGGTGAACGCGTCTTCGAAGTCGCGGCCGATCGTGGAGTTGGCGACGACCACAGCCGCAGCCAGAAGAAACCACGAGCCGATGACAAGCCAGGGACGCCGAGCGGCGAACCGACCCAGTCGATAAAGCACAGTGGACATGGGGGAACTCCTCGGGGGAAGGATGTCCGGGTGATGGTTCGGCGGCGCAAGGCCCCGAAGCGAAGAACGACTCGACGCTACGTGCGGCCGGCGTGATCGCCGCCATCGAGGCCGTGAATTCGGTCACCCAGGCCACGAAGCGCGCAGTCGGCGCTCCGCAGTTGCGACACGAGGACATAGCGTGTTTGCTATGTCGCTATGGCTCTGACCGAGACGACGACCGTCGAGACCGAAGGCGACCTCGAAGTCGTCCTCAAAGCGCTTGCCAGCGACAAGCGTCTGAAAATCCTCGATTGGCTCAAGGACGTGCCGGCGAACTTTCCGCCCCAGGAACACGGCGACCCGGTCACTGCGGGGGCATGCAACCTCTTCATCGTCGAGAAACTGGGTGTGAGCCAACCCACCGGAAGTCGTCACCTGAAAGTCCTCGTCGACGCCGGCCTCGTCGTCGCCACCCGCCGCAAAGGCTGGACCTACTACCGACGCAACGAAGACACGATCGCCGCGGTTGCCCAGCGAATGCGAGGGATCTGAGATGAGTATTCGCATCGGTGCCGATGTCGGCGGCACCTTCACCGACATCGTGATCGAAGTGGCCGACGGCAGCTACTCCTCGACCAAGGTGCTCACCACCCACGACGCCCCCGAAGTCGGGATCCTCGACGGCATCGGCCGTATCGCCGCACAGGAGAACATCGACCTGCGCGACGTCACCCAGATCATCCACGGAACGACGCTCGCCACGAACGCCCTCATCGAACGGCGCGGTGCCAAGACCGCGCTCGTTACGACCGACGGGTTCCGCGATGTGATCGAGACCCGCACCGAGAGCCGGTTCGAGCAGTACGACCTCAACATCGTGCTGCCGACCCCGCTCATCCAGCGGGCCGATCGCCACGTCATCAGCGAACGGCTGAACGCACGAGGCGAGATTCTCGTTCCGTTCGATGAGAACGGTGCCCGCTCGCTCGTCGAACACATCGGCACGGAGGGCTACCAGTCGGTCGCGGTCGGCTTCATCCACTCCTACGTCAACCCGACGAACGAACTCCGGTTCCGTGAGCTTCTGCTCGCCGAACTGCCCGACATCGCAGTATCAATCTCGAGCGAGGTCTCGCCCCAGATGCGCGAGTACGAGCGCTTCAACACGGTCTGCGCCAACGCCTACGTCCAACCCCTGATGGCCAGCTACCTCGTCCGTCTGCGAGACGAGCTCGCCGCTCGAGGCGCCACGTGCCCGCTCTACCTGATCCACTCCGGTGGTGGGCTGATGTCGGTCGAGTCGGCCGCTGCGTTCCCTGTCCGGCTCGTGGAGTCGGGGCCGGCCGGCGGTGCCATCTTCGCCGCCGATCTCGCCGCCCGCTACGGCCGCGACCGTGTGCTGTCCTACGACATGGGTGGCACCACGGCGAAGATCGCCCTGATCGAGGACTTCACGCCGGCGACCGCCAAGACCTTCGAGGTCGACCGCACGGCCCGCTTCAAGAAAGGCTCAGGCATGCCGATCTCGATCCCGGTGATCGAGATGATCGAGATCGGTGCAGGCGGGGGTTCGATCGCTTCGGTCGATTCGCTCGGCCAGATCCGCATTGGTCCCCATTCGGCCGGCAGCGAGCCCGGGCCGGCGTCCTATGGGCGCGGCGGTCTCGACGCAACCGTCACCGACGCCAACGTGCAGCTCGGTCGGCTTCACCCCGACACGTTCGGGGCGAAGGACATCGACCTCTCCCCCGCCCTTGCCGCTGAGGCGCTGATGCGGTCGGTCGGCGACCGACTCGGCTTGTCGGCCGCTGATGCTGCCCGCGGCGTGGCTGAGGTCGTCGACGAGAACATGACCAACGCCGCCCGTGTGCACGCCGTCGAGAACGGCAAAGATCTCGCCGGCTACTCGATGATCGCGTTCGGTGGCGGCGGACCGCTCCACGCCGGTCGCCTGCTCGACAAACTCGGCCTCGATGAGTTGATCGTGCCGCCCGACGCAGGCGTCGGTTCGGCCGTCGGCTTTCTCCGGGCACCGTTCGCCTACGAGGCGGTCCGGAGCTTCTACACATCCACCGTCGACTTTGACATCGACGGGGCCAACCGAGTCCTCGCCGAACTCACCGACGAGGCAATGGCGTTCGTGCGGGAGGGAACGGACGCCGATGTCACCGTCGAGCGGCAGGTCGCAATGCGGTACAAGGGTCAGGGTTGGGAGATCCCGGTCCGGCTCGGCGATGCCTCCTTCGACCACATGGCTGCTGAGCTCCTCGGCGCTGAGTTCACGAAGGCCTACGAGGAATTCTTTGGCCGAGCGATCGACGACCTAGCTATCGAGGCGGTCAGTTGGTCGGTGCGGGTTGCGTCGGTGGTCGATGCGCCCACACCGGTCGAGTTGTCGACGAACGGCACTGAGGTCGCCGCGCCAAACCATCGAACGATGTACGACCCGATCAGCGGGGTCGACGCCGACGCCGCCGTTGTCGAACGCACGTCGCTTTCCGCAGGTGACCAGGTCCGAGGGCCGGCGGTGATCGTCGAGGAACAGACCACCACCGTGCTCGCCTCCCACCATGCGGCCACCATGCAGGAGGACGGCACCGTGCTGATCCACCGAGCTGAAGTCGGATCCCCGGGAGTTGACGCATGAACGCCGCACGCGAACTGCACAACCAGGTGATGTGGAATCGCCTCATCTCGATCGTCGAAGAACAAGCGCTCACCCTCGTGCGCACCGCTTTCTCGACATCGGTCCGCGAGGCCGGCGACCTCTCGGCAGGCGTCTTCGACACCGAAGGCCGGATGATCGCCCAGGCGGTCACGGGCACGCCCGGACACGTCAACACGATGGCCGCCGCCGTCGGTCACTTCATCGACGACATCGGCCCGGAACGGATCTACCCAGGCGACGTCTACATCACGAACGATCCCTGGAAGGGCACCGGCCACCTTCACGACATCACCGTCACTACCCCGGTCTTTCGTGATCCCAGCGACGACACATCGCTCGTCGGCTTCTTCGCATCGACCGCGCACGTCGTCGACGTCGGGGGTCGCGGCTACGGCCCCGAGGCCCGTGAGGTGTACGAGGAAGGCGTGCGCATCCCGATCCTGAAGTGGGTCGAGCGAGGCGAGCTCAACGACGACCTCGTCACCATGGTGCGCTGGAACGTCCGCGAGTCCGATCAGGTCATCGGCGACATCCACGGTCTCGCGGCATGCAACGAGACCGGCCGTCGACGACTTCTATCGATGCTCGAGGAGTTCGAGCTCGACGATCTCGACGACCTCGCCACCTTCGTGTTCGATCGGACCCGCTCGGCCACGATGGCCGCCCTGGCCCATGTCCCCAAGGGCACCTACACGAACACGATGGTGGTCGACGGCTACGACCTTCCACTCACCCTGGCCGTCACCCTCACCGTCACGGACGATGGCATGCACGCCGACTTCACCGGGACATCGCCGATCAGCCGCTACGGGATCAATGTGCCGCTCGGATATGCGGAGGCCTATTTCACCTACGCAATGCTCGTCGCACTGGCGCCGGAACTGCCCAACAACTTCGCATCGCTCGCACCGTTCACCGTCAGCGCTCCCAAAGGCGTGATCCTCAATGCCGAGCACCCCGACCCGGTTTCGGTTCGCCACGTGATCGGCCACTTCGTCACTGACCTCACCTTGGGCGCCATCGCCCACGCCCTGCCGGAGGTCGTCCCCGCCGAAGGCGCCGGCGCGCTCTGGAACTTCCAGGCGAGCGCCCGGCAGGCATCGCCCGATGATCCGAAGCCACCCGTCGAATTGCTGATGTTCAACAGCGGCGGCTCAGGAGCCCGACCCTCCCTCGACGGCCTGACCGCCACGGCGTTCCCGTCCGGGGTGCGGACGATGTCGGCCGAAGCCACCGAACAGGTCGGTCCGATCATCATCTGGCGCAAGGAGATCCGCGAAAACTCCGGGGGTTCCGGCCGGCAGCGAGGAGGCATGGGCCAGATCCTCGAGGTCGGACCGACCGACGGATACCAGTTCGAGTTCTCGGCCATGTTCGACCGCGTTACCAATCCCGCCCGTGGACGAAACGGCGGCGAGGACGGCGAACCCGGACGGGTGTACCTGAGCGACGGCACGCCGTTCCCCACCAAAGGGGTGGAAACGGTGCCGGCCGGAAGCCGACTGATCATGGAGCTCCCCGGGGGTGGGGGGTTCGGCGACCCGGCCGAACGCGACCCGGCCGCCGAAGAAAACGACCGTCGTCAGGGCTACATCCGGTGACAGCACCGTCGATCCATGATGAGCTGCCACACCGCAGCGTGAACGAAGGAATCTCTCCATGGCAGAGCTGAACGAGCACTACGACGTCGTCATCGTGGGTGGAGCGATGATGGGCTCGTCGACCGCCTGGTGGCTGTCGAGAGAACCCGGATTCGATGGCTCCGTCCTCGTCGTCGAACGCGACCCGTCCTACGAGCACAGCTCGACGTCGGCGACCAACAGCTGTGTCCGACAGCAGTTCTCCAACGAGGTCAACATCCGGATCAGCCAGTTCACGGCGGAGTTCATCCGCACGTTCCCGTCGTGGTTCGACGGCGCCGATGTCCCGGAGCTCGCCACCAACTACTTCGGCTACCTCTATCTCGCCGGCGACCCCACGTTCGCCCACGTCCTCAAGGCAAACCAACAACTGCAGGCGTCCTGGGGCGCAGCGACTCGGATCCTGGATCGCAACGAACTCGCTGCGGCGTTCCCCTTCTACAACCTCGACGACATCGTCTGCGGCAGCCACAACCCGCTCGACGAGGGGTACTTCGACGGCGGCACGATGTTCGACACCTTCCGCACCCACGCCCAGCGCAACGGGGTCACCTACCACCAGGCCGCCGTCACCGGCATCGACCAACAAGACGGACGGGTGGCCGGCGTCACCCTCGACTCCGGTGCGTCCATCTCCTGCGGAGCCGTGGTGAACGCCGCCGGCCCCCGAGCAGCACGGGTGGCCCAAATGGCCGGCCTTGACCTCCCCGTTGAACCGCGCAAGCGCTTCACCTACGTCTTCCAAGCAGCCGAACCACTCGACCAGCCACTCCCCCTCACCATCGACCCGTCGGGCGTGCACGTGCGCAGCGACGGCGACGCCTACATGGCCGGCTGCAAACCCGATATCGACCATGCCGTCGAGCCGGACGATCTGACCATGGACGCCGATTTGTGGGAGAGCAAGGTGTGGCCCGTGCTGGCTCACCGGATCCCGGCGTTTGAACGCATCAAGGTGATGACCCGCTGGGCGGGCCACTACGCCTACAACACCCTCGACCAGAATGCCGTCGTCGGACCTCACCCCGAACTCGACGGTTTCCTCTTCATCAACGGCTTCTCCGGACACGGGCTTCAGCAGGCAGCGGCGATGGGGCGTGGTGTCGCCGAGTGGATCAGCTACGGTGAGTTCCGGTCGATCGATCTGACTCCCCTGGGGGTCGAGCGCGTGATCGCCGGCCAGCCGTTCGCCGAGTCTGCGGTAATCTGACCCAACGGAATGGAGCGCGGATGGGAACCGTATGGGGTCTGATCATCGCCCTCGTCGGCGGACTGTTCGTCTTCTGGGGTCGGACGCGCTCGTCGTTCCTCGTCTACCGCCTCCTCGCTGCGCGCTCTCGACTGCTGTGGGGCGACCGGGTTCACGGCTTCTATCACGTCGCCGGCGGGCTGATGATCGTCGCCGGCGTCCTGATTGCCATCACCGCGTAGCCTCGGAGGCATGTCGCTCGAACTGACGCCCTCCACGTCGTTCCCCCACCGCCGGCCCGTTCTGGTCGTGATCGCCGACGGTGTCGGTGAGGCACCTCCCGGCCCAATGAACGCAGTGACCGAGGCAGCAACCCCGGCACTCGACTCGTTGTGCGACACCCGCCTGTACCGAACGCTCAAGGCGCACGGACCCGCCGTCGGGCTGCCGTCGTGGGACGACATGGGCAACAGCGAAGTCGGCCACAACGCCCTCGGTGCGGGCCGGATCTTCGCCCAGGGCGCCAAGCTCGTGAATCAGGCCATCGAGTCAGGCGCAATCTTCGACTCTGATGTGTGGCAGTCGGTCATCGCCCGGTCCCGCACGGCGACACTGCACCTGCTCGGCCTCCACTCCGACGGCAACGTGCACAGCCACAACACGCACCTCTACGCCCTGATGCGGCGGGCCGTGGCCGAGGGCGTCGAGCGAATCCGGCTCCACCTCCTCCACGACGGGCGCGACGTCGACCCTCGATCGGCGTTGACCTACCTCGAGCAGACCGAAGCGGTCATCGCCGAACTCAACGCCGCCGGTGCCGATGTCGCCATCGGTTCCGGTGGTGGCCGGATGGCGATCACGATGGACCGCTACGAAGCCGACTGGGCGATGGTCGAGCGTGGCTACTGGTGCCACACCCACGGCGAAGGACGTCCGTTTGCGTCGGCCCGCAAGGCCGTCGAGACGATGTACGCCGAGTCTGACGACGGCGACCAGTACCTCGACCGGTTCGTCGTCGTCGACCACGAAGGTGATCCGGTCGGCGCCATGACCGATGGCGATGCCGTCGTGCTCTTCAACTTCCGCGGCGACCGTGCTGTCGAGATCAGCCAGGCGTACGAGGACCCGGACTTCCACCACTTCGACCGAGGCAATCACCCCGACCTCTTCTTCGCCGGCATGCTCCAGTACGACGGCGACCTGCTGGTGCCGACCAACCACCTGGTCGCCCCACCGTCGATCGACCGCACGCTCGGTGAGTACCTCTGCGCCACCGGCCTCAAGAGCTTCGCAGTCAGCGAGACCCAGAAATTTGGTCATGTCACCTTTTTCTGGAACGGCAACCGAAGCGGCTACATCGACGAAGCACTCGAGACCTACATCGAGATCCCATCCGACAATGTCGAATTCAACACCGCACCGCAGATGAAGGCCCGGGAGATCACCGAGGCCACCATCGAGCTGCTGCGCTCCGGCGAGTACGCCATGGGCCGCATCAACTTCGCCAACGGCGACATGGTCGGTCATACCGGCGACCTCAAAGCCACGATCGATGCCATGCACGTCCTCGACGACTGTCTCGAGCAGCTTGTGCAGGTGATCGACGAAATCGGCGGAATCATGATCGTCACCGCCGACCACGGCAACGCCGACATCATGTACACCGAGGGCACCGACGGTGAGATCACACCGAAGACCAGCCACACGCTGAGCCCGGTGCCGTTCGCCATCCACGACGGCTCTGGCAACGCCGACTACCGGCTTGTCGACAACCTGCCCGATGCCGGCATTGCGAACGTCGCCGCCACGACACTCAACCTCATGGGCCTCAACGCTCCGGCCGACTACGAGCCGAGCCTGGTGCAGCCGACCGAGGCCCCCGCGGAATAGCAACTCCTCCGACGCAGGCTTGCGCTCTTCGGTCGCTGCGAGTGCACTGGGGCCATGCCGCCCGAGATCACCTCCGTCGATTTCCACTTCGACGTCATGTGCCCGTACGCGTACCAGACGTCCAAATGGATCCGCGACGTCCGTTCGCAGAACGGCATCGAGATCAACTGGCGGTTCTTCTCGCTCGAGGAGGTCAACCGAGTCGAGGGCAAGAAGCATCCGTGGGAACGCGAATGGAGCTATGGCTGGTCCATGCTTCGGATCGGTGCGCTGCTGCGTCGCACCTCGATGGATGACCTCGACGCGTGGTACGAGCGAGCGGGTCGGGCATTACACGAGGATGGCCACCGCCCACACCAGCCCGACGTTGCCCGGCACCTACTTCAGGAGATCGGCCTGGATCCGGCCCTCGTCGATCAGGCCATCGCTGACGAAACCACCCACGACGATGTCCGCACCGAGCACCAGAAAGTGATCGACTCCGGCGGCTACGGCGTGCCGACGATGTACATGCAGCGCGCCGACGGAAGCGAGCACTGCCTCTTCGGCCCGGTGCTGATCGACCCGCCCACCGGCGACGCAGCCATTCGGCTGTGGAACGCCGTGACGGCGTGGGTCGAGTTCCCGCAGCTCTACGAGCTGCAGCAGCCCAAACAAAAACACGACGAGATCGTGATCGCTCAAACCTTTTCGGCGTATCTCAACGCCCGGGATTGGGTCAGCATCAACCGTGGCGTCGAGGTCGGCTTCGGCGAAGACGGTTTCGAGGTTGTCGGTTCGGCCGATCGCGACCGCTCATGAAGTACGCCGAAAGCCCCGGGGTGGCATCGTCGGTCCTCATCGACGCTCCCACCGAGACGGTGTGGGCGCTCGTCAGCGATCCCATGACTCCGACTCACTTCGAGAACGAGCTCGTGAAGGCCGAATGGGAGCACGCCCCGAACGGTGCCGAGCTAGGCGCGACGTTCCGCGGTTTCAACCATCATCCCGACCTCGGCTGGTCGTGGGAGGTCGTGTGCGTCATCAATCGCTATGAGGAGGGCCGGCTCTTCGGCTGGTCCGCCGGCGAGGGCGAGAGCGCGGCCGCCCAGTGGTGGTTCACCGTTGCGGCCGAAGGCGACCGCACCCGCCTGTGGTTCCACTCGACGATGGGGCCCGGCCCGTCCGGGCTCACCCCGGCGATCGAAGCCCAACCCGACCGCGAGAATGACATCGTCGCCAATCGGCTCAAGGACTGGGCTGCGAACATGGCCCGCACCGTCGAAGGCATCAAGGGCCTCGCGGAGCGTTGAGCATCCGGTCGCGAGCCATCGGCCAATCCCTAGACTCCGCGTGAGGGCCATCCCCAGGTCCGACTAGGAGGGAATATGAAGCTCAAGACCCTGTTTGCGATCCTGCTCGCCTTCACGCTCGTCGCCGCTGCATGCGGTGACGACGAGGAGACCGGCAGCGGGAGCTCTGGCTCCTGCGACGACGTCACCACCAAGGTCGACGGCACCCTGACCGTTGCCACCGGTGAGACCGTCTACCCGCCCTGGATGGGCGCCGGCGCCGACGACTTCGACGACCCGACCACCGGAACCGGTTACGAAGGTGCGCTCGTGTACGCCCTGGCAGAGGAACTCGGATTCTCGGCCGACAACGTGACCTTCGTGCGTACGCCGTTCGACACCGTCATCGCCCCCGGCGAGAAGGACTGGGATTTCAATATCCAGCAGTACTCGATCACGGCCGAACGCGACGAAGTCGTCGACTTCTCTGACGGCTACTACCAGGTCGAGCAGGCGATCATCGGCGCCGCTGACAGCCCGGCGGCCTCCGCTGGGTCGATCGCCGGCTTGAAGGACCTGCGTCTCGGTGCCGCCATCGGCACGACCAGCCTCGATTACATCGACAGCGTGATCGAGCCGAGCAGCGCCGCTCAGGTCTACGACGACAACGCTGCCGCCAAGGCTGCGTTCGACGCCGGCCAGGTCGACGGCATCGTCTTCGACCTGCCGACCGCCTACTACATCACGGCGGTCGAGATCACCGACGCCTCGATCATCGGCGTGCTCCCGCGCACCGATGGTGAGCCCGAGGAACTCGGCATGCTGTTCGAAGAGGGCAGCCCGCTCGTCCCGTGCGTGAACGACGCCCTTGCGGCACTGTTCGCCAACGGCACCATGGATGCCATTGAAGACGAGTGGCTCAACCAGGGCGGCAGCGTGCCGTCCCTGTCCAACTGAGGCTGACCTGACGCCTTGAGTCTCCACGGTCCACCGACCTCGGAGATCGACCTCGACGGAGAGGGGGAGCCGCCACGGCGGCGCCTCCTCTCGTCGACGTCGGCCCTGCTCCAGGAAGAGGGCGCGAAAGCGGCGATTGTTGCGGTCGTCTCCACGCTCGCGTTCTTCGGCCTCGCGACCCTGTTGATCCTGAGCAGTCCGAACTGGCCGCGTGTACGCGACCAGTTCTTCAACCCCGACGACTTTGCCAAGGCTGCGCCCGATGTCGTGCGTGGCTTCTGGCTTAACCTTGAACTCTTCGCCAAGTCGATGTTGGTGATCCCGATCCTTGCGTTGATCGTCGCCGTCATGCGAAGCCTTCGGGGTCCGGCGTTCTTTCCGATCCGACTGATCGCCGTTCTTTTCACCGACATCTTCCGCGGGATCCCGCTGATCCTTCTGGTGCTGCTGCTCGGCTTCGGCGTGCCGGCTTTGCAGATCGATTTCCTCCCCCGAAGCGCCGAATTCTGGGGGCTTTCCGCGCTGGCGCTCAGCTACTCGGCGTACACGGCAGAGATCTACCGCTCCGGCATCGACGCGGTGCCGGAAAGCCAACGCTCGTCGGCCCGGGCGCTGGGGCTCACCCAATGGCAGGCGATGCGGTTCGCCATCCTCCCGCAGGCCGTGCGCAATGTCGTGCCGGCATTGATGAACACCGTCGTCAGCCTGCAGAAAGACGTCGCGCTGGTGTCGATCCTCGGCATTCGTGAAGCCGTGCGAGAGGCCCAGATCTACACCAGCCGCACCTTCAACTACACGAGCTATCTAGTCGCCACCCTGCTCTTCCTGGCGATCAGCATTCCGCTGACGCGCTTCGTCGACTGGTACACCGCCCGCGACCGCCGGCTTCGATCCCAGGCGCAAGTGTGATGTCCGATCGACCAAAGCTCGAACTGCGAGGTGTGCACAAGGCCTACGGCGACAAGCCCGTGCTCAACGGCATCGACCTCACCGTCGACGAGCACGAGGTCGTGTGTCTGATCGGCCCCAGCGGCTGCGGAAAGTCGACCCTGCTGCGTTGTGTCGACCTGCTCGATCCAATCGATGCCGGGCAGATCCTGCTCGACGGTGACGACATCTCGGCTCGTGGCGTCGACGCGAACGACATCCGACGTCGAATCGGCATCGTCTTCCAGTCGTTCAACCTGTTCCCGCACATGACCGTGCTCGACAACGTGACCCTCGGCCCTCGTCGGGCTCAGGGCGTCGAGAAGCGCGATGCCGAGACTCGTGCGGTCGAACTCCTCGAACGGTTCGGGCTCGGCGACAAGGTCCATGAGTATCCCAACCGGATCAGCGGCGGACAGAACCAACGGGCCGCGATCGTGCGGGCACTGATGGGTGATCCCGAGATTCTGCTGCTCGACGAGGTCACCTCCGCACTCGACCCGGAGCTGGTCGGCGAAGTGCTCGCCGTCATCCGGGATCTTGCTGAACGGGGCCTCACCATGGTGCTCGCCACGCACGAAATGGGCTTCGCCCGCGACGTCGCCAACCGGGTCTGCTTCCTCGACGGCGGGCAGGTGCTCGAACAGGGTCCGCCCACCGCGTTGTTCACCTCACCCCAGCAACCTCGCACCCAGCAGTTCCTTCAACGGGTGATCGAGGCGGGCCGTCTGTGATCCCGCCCGGCGCGACCCGCGTCGACGACCCCGCCCCACTCGTCGCCCACTACTGCGAGGACCGCGCCGTCCACATCTATGCGCTGGCGGACCTCGAGCCGCCGTTCTGGGAACCGAGCCGCTGGTTTCAGCGTGGCGATGCCGTCGTCGGCATTGTGTCGTTGCCCGACGGCGAAGGCGCTGCGGTGTACGGCGTCTCCACCATCGATTCGGAGGGGGCGCTGGCGCTTGTCGTCGATCTGCTCGACGAACTCCCGTCCGGACAGCTCATCACTGCGCCGACGGGGTTGGCCGCAGCGGTCACACCGCATCGCGCCGTGGCCTGGTCGGGGCCTCACCTGCGTTACGCACTGCGAGACCGCTCCTGTATCGGGTCGCGATCGGCAGCACTTGTCGACCTCGGGCCGGCCGATCTCGAAGAACTGCAGGATCTTTATGCGGTCGAGTCGGGCGCGGCGTTCTTCCTGCCCCACATGCTCGGCGACGACACCTTCGTCGGTGTCCGTAAAGGGGGTGAACTCGTGGCCGCGGCCGGCACCCACGTGCTGAGCATCGACCACGGCGTTGCGGCGATCGGCGGCGTCTACACCCGGCCAGAACACCGGGGCGAGGGCCTCGGCAGCATGGTCACAAGCGGGGTCGTGCACCGGTTGGGGGGCCGGGTCGCGACAATCGGGCTGAACGTCGCCGAAGGGAACAACGCGGCGCGGCGCGTCTACGAGCGGCTCGGATTCGAGTCGGTCTGGCGTTACGAGGAGTGTGAGCTCGCCTGATTTCGCGCAAGCGCGTCGGCTCGGGCCGAGGCAACTCCGGCGCTGACGATCAACACACAGCCGAACCAGGTGAGGGAGTCGGGAGTCTCGTCGAACATCACGTACCCGACCACCACGGCGCCCACGACGGCGGTGTACCGGAACGGCGCGGACACGCTGAGGTCACCGACACGAACCGCTTCGATCGCGCAGAGATAGCCGACGATGAGGAAGCCACACGCAACAACGAGCGCGGCGATGGCGGCGCCGGTGATGTCGTCCCAACCGGTGAAGACCGAGAGCAGCCCCATCATGGACGTGATGGCGATCGCGGTCAGCAAGGCCACCACGAGAGGTGGAATCGTCGGATCAACCCGACGAGTCGCGAACTCTCGCAGCACCAGAAAGAGCGCAGCGACGACGACCAGCAGCGCCCACGGCGAGAAGTCGCCCGGGGTCGGACGCACGACCGCCACCACCCCGATAAACCCAAGGGCGGTCAACCCGTAGCGCTGCACACTCACGTGTTCACCGAGGCGGCGCGACGCAACGAGCGTGACCGCGAACGGAACCAGCATCAGAATCGTCTGGACGTTGGCAAACTCCAGACGGACGATCCCCGCAAAAAAACACGCCGTCGAAACAACCTCTGCACCGACCCGAAGCCGAGCAGGAGCATCGGCACGAAGATCACGGACGCGATGGCCGGCTCGGTGTGCCCAGACGGCGAGGATGACGACCATCAGGCACCCGCGAAGAAACAGCGACTGATACACGTCGAGTCCCCGCTCGGTGGCTTCGCGAACGAGGCCATCGTTGATCACATACGCGAGCGATCCACCCGTCATCAGGGCGACCCCTTGCGCGTTGGGGCTCAGCCGGCGGTTCATGCGCAGTGGTCGAGATGAGATCCCGGGGTGGCCTCCCCCGGGGCGGCCATCAAGCGACACCGCCGTCGTAGTCGGGGCCGATCGGAACCCCGTCGACCACCTGGTCGAGATATTCGGTCATGCCCATACCGGTCTTCATCACGCCGTCATGTTCGCACTCGAAGGTCGTCATCGCTTCGGTGATCCGGGTGAAGAGTTCGTTCCCCTCGGGATCCGTGCGTCGGTTGCGCAACGGGATGAGCGCGTTGACGCGACCGCTGATCTCGTACTCCTTGCCGGTTTCGCTCTTCGCCCACATCCGCATGCTGGTCTGGTGGTGGAGTTCGTCGTACTCGGACTCGATCCGGCAGTCGACGATGTGGTGGTACTCGTCGCCTTCCAGCACCATGCCGCTGCGTCGCGGTGCTTTCCCGTCGGGCCGACCGATGATCGACAGCATCAGCGCGAACCCCTCTTCGAAAATCATCGGCGTCCAGCGGTACCACGACAGCGCTTGCCAGTAACGCGGACCCCAGGACTTGTCGCGCAAGCCGAGACCGTTCATCTCCCACGCCTCGTCGCCGACTTCGATCGTGCCGGTGACGCGTGTGTGCTGCTCGTAATGGGCCTTGGCGAAGGAGTTCTGGGCGTCGGTTTCGATCTCGGTACCGTCGGCATACATCGGCTTGCCGCCGTACATCGGAGACACGCCTCGCACGTCGAGCTGCACGCGGCACTCGACCATCGGATTTTCGCGAAACGCCTCACGCGGATTGGTCATCTGCTCAGGCTCGTCGAGCACGACAACCTTCCCCTCGTAGGCGATCGTCAGATGCTCGAACGGGGTGACCACGGCGATCTCGAGGCCGCCGGCATGCATAGCGTCGTTGTGCTCGATCTTGGGTCGACCGAACATGAAGCCCACCCGCCCGTCGGGCAGGTACAGGCACACCGACATTTCGGCGTAGCCCTCGTTGACTCGATTCCCGAGCCGAAACCACGCCCCCAGACCCTGATCGAGATCAAACCCGTTCAGGTACATCGATTCGTTGTAGTTCGACGCAGCGTCCGGCTCATGGGTGTACTCGTCCTCCGGCTCAAGGACGGTGACGATCTCGGGTCGTTCAGTCATGGTGTCACCCTGCCTCACCAGCAATGCCCCGCGCTAGCCTCTGCTCCCGTACTCCCCGGAGTACACGGAGACGTGGCCGAGCCAGGTTGAAGGCGCTTCCCTGCTAAGGAAGTAACGTCGTAAGGCGTTCGTGGGTTCAAATCCCACCGTCTCCGCTCAGTCAACACGGCGGTTGAGGAGCGGGTCCGCTCCTCTACACTGGATAGTCGCCCACTTCGGTGGGATCGACGATTGCGCCCGTAGCTCAGCTGGATAGAGCATCTGACTACGGATCAGAAGGTCGGGAGTTCGAATCTCTCCGGGCGCGCTGGACAGGTCCCTCGCTTCGGCGGGGGATCTGCTGGTTTTAGCCACGAAACGGATGTTGAGCAGCGGCGACACCGGTTCGCTTTGTCGGTGCGGTCTACGCTCCGAATCAATGGTCACGCGGGAAATGTGGAGTTGTCGACCATGTGATCGACCGCTCGAGTCGACGGTGGACGGTCGATACTGCCCTCATTGCGGGGTCGTCTTCCCTGTGATCGACGGCATCACGTTCGCTGACCTGCCGGTCACTTCGCCCGGCACGGGCCCGAAGGTCGATTTCGGCGCCACCGTGGCCTCGCACCGGCGCCTGATCCATGCCCGCCGGGCCCGCCGACACCTCGAGCCCTACGCGTGGTTTCGGCCTTTCAACGAGTCGAGTCGGGCAGTCGATCGCTTCCTTCCACTCCTTTCGGCATCGCTCGAGCCTGGCGTGCCAATCCTCGACCTGTGGAATCGCACAGGTTGGACAGGGGCATGGCTCGCAGCCACGTTTCCGGACAATCCGGTCATCTCCATCTGGGAAGGTGACACCGAAGTCCTGGGACACGGAGGATTCCTCCACTGGTTCGAGAGCGAGCGTCGGCCCGCCAACCTTGAATTGGTGTTCGCCTCCCTGCGCGACGTGCTGCCCTTTGCATCCGAGCACTTCGGTTTGGTGCACGGACTCGACACCCTGCACCGCTATCCGACCCACCCCCTTCTCGCTGAATGCCTCCGTGTCGCTGCGCCGACGGCGCCGATCCTCTTCCCGCACATCCACCTGACGAACAGCGAGCCTGAACCGTTCTTCGAACGCGGGTGTACGCAGCAGCATGGGCGCGAGTGGTCATCGCACTTATCGACGGTGCTCGAAGGCGACCCGCGACGTGCATGGGTCCTGTCCGAACCCGCAGCCTTCGATCGCTCGGCCGACCTGCTGCTGGTCGACGATCCCGACACGACCGACTACAACGCCACGATCGTGATCGGGCCGCGGGAGTGGGACGGTATTCGGCTGGCACCAGCCCCGGTCAGAACACCCCTCGACGACTGGAGCGTGCTCATGAATCCGCTTGCGCGGATCGACGGTCATGGCCGAGTCACGATCGATCGGGCTGCGCTCGGCGGCACCGTCGGGCACATGATCGATCGCCACGACGCCGGAGTCAGGCGTCTTCTGGCGACAACCGGCCGGCCGGTCGCTACGACGGCCGCGCAGGTTGCAGTGCTGAGCGAGGCAGGAGCATCCGTGGGTGACATCCGCGCAGCGATGGGCCACGCCGCCGCTGACGCAGGCATCGCGGAATTGACGCAACACGACCTCGCCGTGTGCGAACCCGTCGGCGAAATCACTCGGAGCGTGCAACGCCACTTCGCCACCGGTTGGCCGGAGCGCGATGCCACCCTCGCAGCAGTGTGGGACGAGCGGGCATGGCGTTACGCGGACCATCCCGTCCTCGTCACAAGCGAAGGCGACGAATTTCACCTTCCTGATGTCGAGTTCGTGGTTGAGGCAACCCGGGCGTGGCTGGCTGATCACGGCGTCGGCCCAAGCGACCGCGTCCTGGTCGTCGCCGGCCACCACCCGGCGAACGTCCTCGTCACCTGGGCCATCTGGCTGTCCGGGGCGGTCGTGGTTCCGCTCAACCCCGAAATGGCATCGGTCCACCTTGCGGCTGCACTGGATTCGGTAGGGGCCTCAGCAATGTTCGCTGACGAAACCGGCGCCAACGCGCTTCGGCACCTCGGCGCAGAGCCAGACGCGGTCCTCGATCCACTCGACCCCGATGCCGACGAGCACGAATCGCATCTGGGAGCACAACTCGACGCATTCGCCGACGTTGCGCCACCACCGATCGTCCATCGTTCGCCGGCCGACGACGCTGCGATCCTCTTCACCTCAGGAACGACCGGACCGGCGAAGGGCGTTCGCCTCTCCGGTCGTTCCCTCTGGTGGACGGGTGGCGTCATGGCCGACCTTGCCGACCTCAAGCCTGGCGAGCGTCTCTGGTCGGTCGCAGATCCCGACACGATGTCCGGTCTGCGTAACCCGTGCGTCGCAGCAATGCGCTCAGGCGCCACCATCGTCGTTCCGGTCAAACCGGACGGCGGCGGTCCGCTCGCCGCAGCTGATCTCATTCGACGGTCAGCCGTCGATGTCGTTGCCGCCGGCCCCGTCTTCATCTCGGCGTTCGCGAGCGCCAGCAGTCGGGTAACGGGCCTCGGCCGATTGCGACTGCTCCTCTCCACCGGCGGCCGACTCGAACCCGACGATGCCGCAACGGTGTCATCCACCTGGGGCATACCGGTGCGCGACTACTACGGCCTGACGGAGACCGGCGGAGTGTGCATCGGCAGGTCAGACGACGACGCCTCGACGGATGGACGGATCGGCCGCCCACTCGGCGCCGTTGTGCGCATCCTCGATGGCAACGATCAGCCGCTCGAAGCCGGTCACGTCGGGGAACTGGCGGTGTGCGGACCCGGAATGTTCTCGGGCTACATCTCCGGCACGACCGGCGTCGACCAGCGCAACGGCTGGGTCTTCACCGGGGACCTCGCCCGGTCACACGACGATGGCTCGATCGAACTGCTGGGACGACGAGACTCACAGGTCAAGACGGCCGCTGGGCGCATCGTCGACGGTGAGGCGATCGCAGCGGTCCTCGAGGGGCATGACCACGTCATGAGTGTCGAGATCGTCCCCGACTCGCTTGGCCGGGCGGTGGCCCGAATCGAGGCCGTCGCAGGGGCTTCCGGAGAACTCGAGATCGAACTCCGATCGTTGGTCCGAAACCACCTCGGAGCTGATGCCGTACCGGCCCGGGTCGAACTCAACGACGCGCCGGGGCTTCACTGACCGATGCCGACGTGGAGCGACGCATGGGACGAACGGGCCCGGCCAGACAGCACACCGTTCGTGATCACCGACCGTCTGCGCATCACCTACGGCGATCTCCGCGACGCCGTGGGCCGCAGCGCCTCGTGGCTCGACTCACATGGAATCTCCGACGACGAGGTGGTCGTCGGAATCACCGGTGACTCGGTCGAGCTGTGCCGCCTTTCGCTCAGTGTGCTGCTCGCCGGCTACTGCTTCGTCCCCCTCGACCCCTCGGCCACCACGGGCGAACTTTCGTCGGCTCTCGAGCGTCTCAAGGTCGGGGTGATCGTTGCGGACCACGAAGTGATGGAACGGATCGGTGACGGCCACAACGCCCGCCAGGTCGTGCCGATCACGAGCGCTCGTGGGACCTCCATCGCCGACCGATTACTGCGTCGGCGATCGGCCGATCCGCCGACCGATGGCTACCCGGCCGTGCTCGCCGCACACGAGCCAATCGCACCCCGCGACGTTGATCCCGAAGATGTGGCCCTCGTGATCTTCAGCAGTGGTTCCTCTGGAGCACCGAAGGGCGTCCAACTCAGCCGACGGGCGCTCACGGCTCACCTCGAGACGCTGCGTGACGTGTTCGACCACAACCACAGCGTGATCCACAACATCCTCCCGATGCATCATGCCGACGGACTGATCCAGGGTCCGGTGCTTGCGTACTCGGTGGGCGGCACGCTGGTTCGGCCGGCCGACTTCACCGTTGGTGACCTCCCGGTGATCCTCGACGCGATCTACGCACACAAGGTCACCCACATGATCACGGTTCCTGCCGTCCTGGCGTTATTGACCCGACTCGGATCCGCCTACGCAGATGCCTTCGACAACGATGCGTTTCAACTCATCATGTCGAACGCTGCACCACTGCCGACGGCCCTGTGGGAAGAGATCGAGTCGCGCTTTGGTGTCCTCGTCTGCAATAGCTACGGCCTCACCGAGACCGTCACCTCCTCACTGGCAAGCGGCCCCGATGAGGATCGTCACCGGCGAGTGGGGACCGTTGGTCGACCGGTGGGGGCAGAGGTCATCCTGCTTGATCCCACCGGCGAGGAGATCAGGGAAGTGGTTGCCGAGGGCGAGATCGGCATCCGCGGTGACCACCTTTTCTCCGGCTACCTCGGTGACCCGGAGCAAACGGCCGCCGTGTTCGACGGCACCACGTTACGCACGGGTGATATCGCCCGTCGCGATGCCGACGGCTACATCCAGGTCATCGGCCGGACGTCGCGCATGATCATCACGGGTGGCGAAAACGTCGCCCCTGACGAGATCGATGCCGTCTTGCTCCGACACCCGTCGGTCCTTGAGGCGGCAACCGTCGGCGTCGACGACCCCGTCTGGGGGCAACGAGTCGTCTCGGCCGTCACCCTCGCTCCCGAAGCCGTCGGCAACATCGACGAAGCCGGTCTCATCGCCCACTGCCGGGAAAGCCTGTCCGGCCCTCGGGTGCCCCGGTCCATCGTCGTGCTCCCGGAAATCCCGCGAACAGGGCCATCCAAAGTCGACGCGAACGCAGTGGTGGCGGCGCTCACGGCCGTCACGCTCGATGGTGATGACCTCGAGGCAGCAGTGCGCCGCCTCGCCGGCCGCGTCTTCGGCGCCGACGCCGAAACGCTCGACCTGCATGCGACTCCCGGAGATACCGAGGGTTGGGATTCGATCGCCCACATGGAGCTCGTCACGCTCACCGAGGAAGCATGGGAGATCGAACTCTCCAACGCCGACGTGATCGGGATCGATTCGCTGCATGATCTCGTGCAGTGCATCCGTCGGCACCGAGAATGAGTGCTGCCCGACGATCGTGGCTGACCATCGGTCTGGCGGCGACACTCGTCCTTGTCGTGCTCGCAACAGCGCTGGCCGTCACCGATCGCTTCACGCCCCGCGAGCGCGGCGCGATCGATGCCCTTCAGCCCGTCGCCGACCGGCCCGACGACCACATCGGCGTCGTCGTCCTGGGGACGAGCCTCAGCCGCAACGCACTGTCCACGCACGAGGAACTCGGTGCGGCCCTGACCGCAGCCGGTCTCGGCGACGTCGCAGCGGCAAACCTCGGCATCGCAGGAGCCTCGATCGAGTTGTTCCACGAGGTACTCGATCATGTTTGGGCTGCGGAACCCGACATCCTTGTCGTCGAGCCCGGCATTTTCCTCGGCCGCCCGTTCGAGCCTGACCGAAGCCTTCGGACCCGGATCACCCGATGGTTCGAATCGGAAGAACCACTCGACATCAACGCATCGATCTGCCGGCCCCGCAGCGACGATCTCCTGACACGACGCCTGCAGCGTCACGAGCCCTGGCTGACCGTCGACGCAGACGACCTCGAGCGACTTCGTACCTTCCTGAGCGAGGCAGTGACCCGCGTGGAGCGAACCGTGCTGATCCTCCCTCCCCGACCGACGATCTGGTCCGAAATCGTTGATGGTCGCGACCTGGAAGTTCGACGCCAGTTGCTCGAGGCGGCAGCCGAACTCGGCGTGATGCCCGTCGAAACGACCGAGCAGCCACCGATCGAGCACTTCTGCGATTTCTCCCATCTCAATATCGAGGGAGCCCGACACTTCCTCGTGGCGTGGGCTGCAGCGCTGGCGAAAGAGGTCAGTGAGCCGTGATCGAACTCTGGCACATTGGCGTGGTCGTACTTCTTGTCGTTATCGGGAACACCGCGCCCGCAGCGATGCGGCCGTGGGTCCCCGCTGCAGGCGGGGTGGTCGTGTTGGCTGCGATCGCCCCGGTCACTGCGCTTCTTCTCGTCGTCCTTACGGCGATCGTGCTCACGGCAATCTCACCGCGCGGACTGACCACCTCCGGACTCGTCGTCGTCATTGGCAGCTTCCTCGTGTACCGCATTGCGACTGCACTCGAGATGCCGGTCGACAGCGTCGCCGTCATTGGCGCTGCCTTCGCAGTCCCTCGGTGCGTCCATGTCATCGTCGACGTGGCCGCGGGAAAACTGGCCCGACCTCGCCCCGCTGCAGTCATCCAGTACCTGTGGTTCTGGCCGACGATCGTCATCGGACCGATTCATCGATTCGACGAACACCAACGTGAACAACGCCGGGCTCGATGGGACCCCCAACTGTCGGCACGCGGCATTGAGCGGGTGGTCGCCGGCTTGTTCGCAGTGCTCGTGGTGGCGAATGTCGTCACCAGTCAGTGGCTCGCCACAGCGATCGAAGCGTTACCGGATCAACGGGCGGGGCTTCGCTCGGTGCTCGAGAGCGTCGAGTACGGACTCACGTTGTATGCATCGTTCGCCGGATGGTCGTCGGTCGCGATCGGGCTCGCTGCGCTGCTGGGCCATCGGGTGGTGGAAAACTTCAACCACCCCTTCATCCAGCCGAACATCGCTGCGTTCTGGCGCGGCTGGCACGTATCGCTCACCAGGTTCGCCACCGACTACGTGTACCGGCCGATCGCTGCCCACTTCCGTAGCCACCTTGCCGCGGTCTTCGCGACCATGGCTGCAATCGCTATCTGGCATGAATTGTCCGGCCGGTACCTCGCGTGGGCGGCGTATCACGCGCTGGGTCTCGCTGTTCATCGACGTTTCGCTGTCTGGCGAGGAACTGATGCCGCCGCCGAGCAGAGCATCTTCACCACAGTGATTTCGACCGTGGTGACCTTTGTGTTCGTGATGCTCGGGTTCACCTTTACGCGGTCGGCGAATCTCGGTGCCGCCGCGGACGCGTTCTTGCTGATGCTCGAAGGAGGATGGTGATGAAATTCGTCGAATGGCTCTCTCGGTTCGGCCTTTCCGACCGTGTCGTCATCGTGATCGCTGCCGTCGTCTACGCAGCAATGGTGCTCTTGGTGCTCTGGTTTTGGTCCGAACCTCCCGCACCGTTCCGATACACCGAGATCTGACAACTCCGGTGATGCAGCCCGGCCAACTCGGCGCAGTCGGTTGACAAGCCGACTCAGAGTGGCGACCGTGATTCCGAAGCGCTTTTCGACGCTAGGAGCGACGGACCGTGACGCCACAAGAGAACGGCCAGACGACAGCTTCGAGCCGCGTTGACGGCCCGCGCTTGATCATCATCGGATTGATCGCAATCATCCTGCTGCCGTTCGGCGTGCTGCTGGCTCAGTGGGGTGGCGAAGGCAACAGTGGCCAAGCGACCCAAGTCGTGGCTGCTGACACTTCCTCAACCACAGAACTCCCAGCGACAACGGTGCCCGCATCGACCACGACCCAAACGCCGACGACGGTCGTGTCGTCGACCACGACCACCGAAACCCCAGCTACGACGACAACCGAGGCGCCTCAGCCCGTCTTCGACTGCACCTTGACCGTTGAGAACGGCGAACTGATCGGACTTGCCATTTGGGCCGAGGAAGATCCGCCGGACGTCGCCACTGCTGTGGCCGCAATCACGGATCTGTGCGGTGAGCCCGATTCTGACACCGGCTGGTACCACGCATGCCTCATGGGCATACCGCCCGACCAGGTCTCCGATGAGAAACCGCTGCGTTCCATCGTCTGGGGCGGTTTGGATCTCACCTTCCGACGGGGCTACGAGTTGCAGCGAATCGATCCCCCTACCGTCGATGACCAGGGTTATCCGGTCGTGGCGCCAGCCGAGCCGAGCTGGGGACCAACTCTCTACACCGATTCCGGCTTTCTCGCGAAGTGGAACTACTACGGCCTCGGCGACGGCACACAGGTTCAACTCGCCCTGGATGGTGGTTCCGTCGGAGATCCGATGGCAGAGGTACTCGCCAACCTTTCGCTGGGTGTCGACGACATCGATGAATGGGCCTTCGACGCATTCGGCGCGATCGTGGTCACCGGCCCGGACGGGGTGACCTACGTCAGCCAGAGTGGACCGTCGGACGGCGGCATGACGGCAGCGGTCGAGAATGCCGTGCTGACGTCGATCGGATGGCTTCAGTACTGCCACTGAGTTTCCGCTACCGCACGCCCGAAGCGAGCGTTCCCGGCCATGGCCGGGGCGCCATTAGGTCCGGCCGTTGGAGTTGCCCGAATTCCCCGGAGCCGACCCAGAATTCCCCGGCGCATCACCCGAATTCCCCGGAACCGAACCAGAATTCCCCGGCGCATCACCCGAATTCCCCGGAACCGACCCAGAATTCCCCG
>Ga0255780_10001325_pt1 | contig 23202 bp, 14 predicted proteins | sample 071ome_32_FD_179978 | JGI IMG/M metagenome (GOLD analysis project Ga0255780, IMG submission 179978) | Coastal salt marsh microbial communities from the Groves Creek Marsh, Skidaway Island, Georgia - 071405AT metaG (version 2) | ecosystem: Environmental > Aquatic > Marine > Intertidal zone >... | reverse complement strand
ACCACGTCGTCCATCGATGTGGCAGACTCGAGGGTCGCCATCAGCGCGGCGAGCAGCGTCCTCGACGCCGTCATCGGCTGCTCCAAGACTGTCGTGGTGGTGGTGGAAGTGGTGAGCGTGAGCGCGAGCGCGAACGTCCCCCCGACCGATCTCCGTCTCCGGCCAATCGACGACGTACCCCAATCGAGCACCCCCAGGTATCCGCTGCTCTTTTTCTCTCATTGGACACGCTGTTTGTGATGATAGCGGCAACCACGCCTGCGTCATCTCTGTTGACATTGGCGCCCGTGCAGAGGGCGAGGTCGAGGGCGAGGTCGAGGTCGAGCTACAACAACAGCGACAGGGGAACGTGTGTGGTCAAGGCTGAACGAGACCAGCAGGACCGAAAGAAGTCGTGGGACTTTGGTAGATTTGTGCGTACCCTGTTCTTCTTCAACGACCCGACGGCCGCACTGAAGAAGATGCTCTCGGGCGACGCTCCGAAGCCGGACAAGGCGTCCTCGGACTCGTGGGTGATGGTGGCGGGCGCGACTGGCGGCGTCGGCAAGCGGGTCGTCTCTCAGCTGCTCAAGAAGGGTCGCAAGGTCCGGGCGCTGGTCAGGGATTTGGACAAGGCAAATGCGATGTACGCCGACGAGCTGAGCAACAACGTGCTCAGCTTTCAGATCGTGCCAGTGGACGTCACGCAGCCCAAGACGCTCCTCCCCGAGTACTTTTCGGGGGTCACGCAGCTGGTGTGGTGCGCGGCGACCAAGATTGTTCCCAAGGAGGGCGATGACGTGGACCGGTCCAAGTACTATCAAGGAATCAAGTTCTACGACCCGGAGGTCTCGGGGGATACGCCCGAGGCGGTGGAGCTTCGCGGCATGGAGAACGTCCTCGCGGCGCTCAAGGCGCACGGTGCCGTGCCGCTCGCCGCCGGGGTCGACCTGTTCCATCCGGCTGAGGATACCGTGGTGGCGTTCGGGCCCATCGACGACGTGGTCATGGGCGGCGTCTCGAGCTCGACGCTGTCCTTGTCGCCTTTGGGGGGCGAGGGTGGCACGGCCGCGGGCATCTTCGCGGGCAACGTGACGCAGGCGAATAACGGTGGGTTTGCCTCGGTTCGGTCCAAGAACTTTTCCCCCTCGGTGGACGTCAGCGGCTACGACGGCTTTGAGCTCCGCGTGCGGGGCGACGGCCAGCGGTACAAGTTCATCGCCCGGACCGAGGACTCGTTCGACGGCGTGGGCTACACCTGCTCGTTCGATACCGCGCCGGGCGCATGGCAGACGATTCGGATCCCGTTCAAGAGCCTCATCCCCGTCTTCCGTGCCAAGACAATCACAGACGGCTCGAAGAAGCCCTTTGTCGACGTCAGCGACCACCTTTCCAGCGTCCAGCTCATGCTCAGCAAGTTTGAGTACGACGGTCAGTTGAACCCGAGCTGGCGCGAGGGTCCCTTCGAGCTGCCCGTCCAGTACATCAAGACGTACCTCGAGGACCCGACCGTGCCGCGCGCCGTCATGGTGTCGAGCGCCGGCGTCACCAGGTGGAACCGGCCCGGCATCGACGTCGAGCAGGAGCCGCCCGCGGTCAAGATGAACGACATGCTCGGCGGGCTGCTCACGTACAAGCTGGCGAGCGAGGACGCTCTGCGAGCGAGCGGCATTGGTGCCGCCATCGTGCGACCGTGCGCGTTGACGGAAGAGCCCAACGGCATGCCGGTCGAATTCGGACAGGGCGACGTGCTCAAGGGCAAGATATCCAGGGACGACGTGGCAGAGCTGTGCGTCTCCCTGCTCGACTGCCCCGGGGGCGCCGACGTGTCGTTCGAGATCAAATCGACCGTGCCGTTCAGCCAGCCGTGGACGGAGGAGGACAGCCAGGGGGCCAAGGGACGGGATTGGGCGGATGAGTTGCGCAAGGCCGACTTGCAGGCCGGCGTGACCGGAAAGACCATCGACGGGGTGTACACCGGGGGACGGCGCTAGTTTTGTCGGTCGTTCGTCTTTCAATCAAACGTATCGTCATTCAGTCAGGTATGATACATACAAGAGGTGCTCTAGTAGCTCTAGTAGCTCGAAACACCGTGCAATGGCCCTCGGATTCTCCGTGCCAGCTGCATATCCTTCGGCATGATTGTCACCCGTTTCGCGTGCATCGCGCACAAGTTTGTGTCCTCCAGCAAATGCACAATGAAATCCTCCGTGGCCTCCTGCAGCGCCAGCAGCCCTTCTGCCGTCCACCGGAACGGCTCTGGCGCAAGGTTGTTCGTAATCTCCCTCGTCAACCGAGCAAACGGGAGTTTCCGAATGAGCAGGTCGGTTGACCGCTGATACTTCCGGATCTCTCGCAGCGCCACCGTCCCTGGCCGGAAGCGCTTTGGTTTCATTACTTTCTTCGCCTGGCAACGGAGAATGGGAGGAACGAGCACGATTCACGATTCACGATTGAGTGAGCGACCACGAGCGTGATCGTGAGCGAGTCGCGTCCACGACGAACCTTTGTCGGCTGTGACGGTCCTGCCCCCGCCGAGTTTGCAGGCATATTGCTCGGACGGGGTTTCGCGACGCCGCCACCCGGTTTCGGCTGTGCTGCCGCAGGCTGCAGTGTCGTGGCGCGAGCGCGAGTGCGTGAGCGGGGTGCAGCGTCGAGGAATGGATCCGACTCCAGCAGCGCCGACGGGCTCCTCGGACCCTGACCGGGCAGATACGACTCTTGACCCCCACGGTACGCGCGGAGAATGGGCCACACAGCGACGACGCGCAGGTCCGAATCGATTGAATTTCACAAATCTTGAAATTGGACGACTCGCACCGTCCCCAGGCACGCATCACGCACCGCTTGCTTCGAACGAGCCATAGACACAGTCGTGGTTTTTATGAAACTGAACGGGGCTGTGTGTGCGTGTGAGAGAGAGATTTTATGAAGTATCGATCTTCCAGTCACGTTCGCCGGTTTGCCGTTGGGCAAACCGGCCGCAGGCCACGTTACTCACCGGGCGTCGATCCACCACTCGGTCAGTCGCAACGCCGGTGACGGACCCCGAACTGTACGTGGCCGTTCGTGGGGCCTGCGGATTCGCAGCGACACAGCGCGCGCGACTCCGCAGACGGTTCCTCGAGTGGTTCCTCGAGCGTCAGCGGCTGGATCACCTCCAGCGGCGACGACGACGACGACGACGACGTCCGCCCGCCCGCGGGCCAGACCCACCACCCCGCCTCCGACCGACACGCCCTCGTCTGTCTGGCGCACGTCCACCGCCGGCGAACGAAGCGAATAGGCCGGAGCCGAGCTTCTCCCATGAGATGGCTCAAACGACACGAGCGGCGGTCGCCCCCGTCGCCACTTTTTTTGAGAAGTCACACACATAAACACATAGAATGGTACGTAGTACACGCCACCGGAGGACAGGGCGGCAGGGACGACGGCGCCCCCGGCGACTGAATTTGCTCTCCACCGAATTCAGGCGAAATTCGGGGTCGCTCGGCAGCGAACCCGCTCGCGGCCTCGACCATAGTGCCCATCTCGACTGTTTAGTCGAGATGGGCACGGCAGAGAGGAAACGCGCGGCGGGATGAGCGAGCGGCGGGCCGAATTGAAGCTCGCCGTCATGGCCAGCCTCGTCTTGGCTGCCCCGTGCTCGCACTGGTCGGTCGCATCGCTGCACCAATCCTTCGGATAATGGACGAAGATTGGGCTGCGCGAACGCACCCCGCTGCCGTGCCGCCGGCGTGTTCCTCGTCTTCTCTCTCACATCAGTACGAATCCCTCACTCGAATCCCGCTCGCCCTCGCCCTCGCCCTCGCGCTCGCCAGCCGTCGCACAAGACTTTGAGGCTGAAGAAGAAGCTGGCCAAGAAGGCCAAGCAGAACAGGCCCGTGGCCCCGTGGATCAGGTTCCGGACCAACAACGCCATCCGCTACAACGCCAAGAGGCGTCACTGGCGCCGCACCAAGATTGGCGTGTAAGGGGACAGATGTCTCTTCTATAGAACAACTATTTATGAGTCTGTAACTCGATACCAGATCGTGACGTGTGGCGTGGTCCGTTCGTCTGTCCGTCCGTTCGTTACATGTCGAAGAAGATGGACCGGATGGACTTGCATGTCATTTTGGTGGAACACCCGGGGCACTTTCTCCGCGTTTTCACAGAGTGCGTCAGGCATTCCCGGCAATATACTGGCGAACGAGCGAGCGCGAGTGAGCGCGAGTGAGAGCGCAAGGAGCGAGCTTCGTCGGTCGAGGTCGATACCCACCGTGCCCGCAGTTCCCAGCCGCCATCTGCCGGTCCGTATTCTTTCCCATCGCCTCGAAGCAGATGCCGCACATGGGATTGGTCGACGGGGGCTCGGCGGGCTGGGCGGCCAGCTCGGCGGCCGCCTGCTGCTGCTGCTGGAGCATCCGCAGTACGAGGGCGCTCGTCGTCGTCTCCACCGCATTGGCATTGTTGGCAGCGGGCGCCGGGACAGGAGCACCGTCTTGTCTCCGCCGCTTGCGCACCACCGATCGCCGCACGTTCGACGACACCACCTGAATCTCGTCCTCTGCCGCCTGCGACCCCACGTTTGTCAGATCAATCGCCTCCACATCGTCGCTGTCCATCTCGTTGGGCATATTCCGCGCCCAGCCCCGGGTCAACTCAACAAGCACCACGTCATCGTCATCGTCCCCCCCACCGTCGTCATTTCTCCTCGCCCTGCCCGCCCTTCTCTGCTGCTGGCTCCCAGGCGGCGACAGCGCCTCCACCTCCTCCCGGATCACCGTCCGCGTCTGCGTCTGCGCGTTCGATCCCCTCGCGTTCTGCGCACTCGCAATCTCCGCCGCTTCCGCCGCTTCGTTCAGATCGGCCGTGGCCGTCGAAGACGTCTGGGCCGACTGTCCAACGCGTTGTCCGTCTGCCGGGGAATTCCTCCGCCCGTCTCCCTCTCTGTCCGATGCTACCGTCCTCGGGGTCTTTGCAAGGTGCGTTTGTACCACCATGATTAAAACCACGCCCACAACTCACCGTACGACGACTTCGAGTTTCGATTTGAGTTTTGAGAGAGAATTCTCCCTTCGAGAAGAAGGGAGCCCGAGCATCATTCACTTCGCTCTATACAGCGTTACGTAATGATTACATATACACCCTACTTGCCGTACCAAACGCTTGTCTTCTTCGTCCGCCCAATCTTCCGCTGCAGCTGCAGCAGCCCGTACAACAGCGCCTCTGCCGTCGGCGGACACCCCGGCACGTACACGTCCACCGGCACGATCCGATCACACCCTCTCACCACACTGTAACTATAATGATAATATCCCCCGCCGTTCGCACAGCTCCCCATGCTCACCACCCACCTCGGCTCCGGCATCTGATCGTACACCTTCCTCAACGCCGGTGCCATCTTATTCGTCAGCGTCCCGGCCACGATCATACAATCCGACTGCCTCGGAGAGGGACGAAAGATGATCCCAAAACTGTCGCGAGCGAACGAGCGAACGAGCGAACGAGTCAGTGAGCGAACGAGTCAATGAGCGAGCGAGGGCGTGCGAGCGCCAGCGAACATCCTCCTCCCCTCCAGACACCGAGCCGAGTGGAGTCCTGCTCCGAATCCCACGACGTACCGGTCAAGGTCATACCGCGCCGCCCCAGCATGCATCATCTCCACCGCACAACACGCGAGGCCAAACGTCATCGGCCACACACTCCCCTTCCTCGCCCAGTTCACCAGGGAATCCACCTTGGCGACCACGTACTCGCCCGTCGACGAAGCCCCCGATGCCGCCCCAACCGCCGCCGTCGTGCTCACGTCCCGGCGAGACTGCCTGCTCCCGCTCACTCTGGTACTATTCGTGCGATTCGTGCCCCCCGCACCCGTGTACAACTCCGGAAAAGTCAGGGAATCGGCGAAATGCGATAACTCATGATGTTGGCTCGACGACCCGAGGAGGACACGTCGGAGCGACGGGGCGAGCTGACGCGTTGTTGTTGCCACGGAGGTCATCTTCGGAAGACGGCGAAGACTGGGAGTATGTATATAGTCTTCGAAATGTCCGATTCGAGTGTCCGGTCAAGAAGAAGGGGGGTTACATCGAGACGACAACGGCATCGAGTCGACAACGGCGACATAGTAGCTGTAGCCGTCGCTGTCGCTGCATCGTAGTAGTAGTAGTAGCAGTAGCAGTAGCAGTAGCAGTAGCAGTAGTACTGTCCTTTTCTTTACTTCATCATGCGACACCGTCACGCGCCTGCCGGCCGGGAAATCCGACCAGCAACACACACGTCAGGGTCTAAACAAAAGAATCAATGGCTTGGAAACCTCGGTATCATAGATCGGCTGCTATCATAAATCGGCCACCGCGGAAACGAACGTAGTCCCTTTCGCGGCGACACCGCCAACCCGACCCGTCGGTCGTCTTACTCCTCGTCAGAGCTCATGTCCTTCTGGGCCTCCTCGAACCTCCAGTCGAGGTCCTTAGCGGCGAAGATCCACATGGCGACAATACCCAGAAGAATCGCTCCCAGGTACGGCGTAGAGGCAGCGAGCGATCCGAATCCGATGATCATAAACTGCTGGATCAGCGCACCGCCAGACTTTCCGAGCGGGTTGCAGATCACGTCAATCGCGGCCTTACCCTTGGTCCTGGTCTCGACATCCAGCGGGATGTACGCCATCTCCTTGCACGGGTCGAACAGGGAGTACTTGCTCGCCTTGGAGAAGATGTTCTGGGCGGCTCCGACGAGCACGGCGGCGAACAGCGGGGTCAGTCCGAGCGTGGTCAACGTCGGGGTCAGGGGTCCGGAGAACAGCACCAGGCCGAAGAAAATCACACCGGTCGCCAGCAGCACCGTCGGGGTAATCAGCGCGGCAACGCCCCATCCGAACTTTCCGAAGATGAACCTGCTGACGATCATCATGGTGAACGTCACGGCACCGGTGGCGGTACTGAAGTCTCCCATGAACGCAGAGTAGTCGTTCGGGTTCGGGAACTGCTCCTTCAGCTTACTCTTCCACGTCACCTCCACCAAGTTGATGGAAATTCCGTAGGCCACCACCAAGAACGCCAGGTCCCTGATGTACGGCGAGGCGGCCAAGAACTTGAACGACTCCCCGACGCTCATCGGCTCCTTCTTCTTCTTCTCCCTCTTCTCAACGCTTCCTCCCAGCTTCGGGATAACAGTCGCCTGCAGGTAGGCATGCACGGCACAGATCAAAAGCCCACCGATGACAACCATACCCATCAGCCCCTTGAGACTCATTCCCCACCCATCGGCACCCGGGGGCAGGTTGGCACGAATCTGCGAGAAGATCTTCACCGCACGCCCCGAGAAAATCAACGCAACGTTCGCACCCAGACCAAACAGCGGATAAAACTGCTTGGCCTCGTCCACCGTCGTCACCGTGTTGGCAAGTCCCCAGAACAACACAGACACCACGACAGACCCCCACAGCTCGGCCATCACGTAGAACAGGCAGTACGTCCAGTTACGAATGATCGCAATCGGCCCTGCAAACCTCGGACCCATCTGCTCCAGCAGGTTCTCGCAGAACGCAGTCGGATGCAGCATATCACGGATCGGGTAGAAAACAAACGCAAACGCCCCAAAGAAAGCAATGAACGGGATAATGCAGGTGTAGAACAGCTGCTCCTGAGACAGCACATTCGACAACTTGGTGTACATCACCGTGAACCCGATCGCCATGGGGAGGTTGACCCACGTCTTCAGGAAGGGGATGATCTCCGCCCCGGATCCCGGCGCCGTCACCACCAGCACGTCCTTCGTATCACGAAGGATCGTGTAGTTGAAGAGAATGCAGAAAAACATGATTCCCAAAGGAACGATCTTCTGCCACGTGAAGGCAGAGATGCCGAGAATCTTCTTCTCCTCCGGCGCAGCCCCCATGACGGCCGGAACGGCCGAGGCGTCCGAGGCCTTGACCGCGACCGAAGGGCGCGACGGCAGAGCAACCTGCGGAGTCTACAGAGCGTGCGCGACGAGGGGACGGGGTCGTATCAGTGAGTGTGTGTGTAGTACGAAAGCCCTCGTCTCAGCGTGAGATGAGTTGAGCTGCTGAAATCGCCGTGCGATCCCTCCCCGTGCGTCCTCCTCTGCGCCCCACCCCCTCCGCACCCCGCACACGATCCTTCCCACCCAATGCCACTACCCCGCCCCATAGCGCCCGAAGAAAACAGGGAAAACCCCCTCAGCTGTGAATCGAGGAATCCAACTCGCCGCATGTGCGAATTCCGCCCAATTCCACCCACCCTTCACCCGATCCCACCCCGCGATGACACCCTGACCCAACAAACAACCAATCACACGCAGAAAACACGTACCATACGACTCGGCCTGAGCCCAGCGGCCCTGAGGGAATGGGCAGGCGCACGAGAAACGGCGACCTTCGGCACGGCCGAGCGGTTGATGGCAGCGATAGCAACACCCATCTTGACTGATCTACGAATAGATTAGATTCGAATCTGATGGTACATTGGTGGTCTTTGTGCGAGGAGGAGGATTCTTCGGGCGACAGCCAAGGGGAACCACGCATGCGTGGAGCAAGAAGGCGATCAGCTTCGCCATGTCCTCGTACAGGAGGCGAAGCTTGTCCGGGCTCATCCGACGGAGCGGCAGCGATGGCGGCTTGCCGGCTGGGTCGATCAGCGGGATGCGCGCGTGGGCGTTAGCAGGCCACGGGCGGTCTGTGTCCCTACTCGGCAGTGGCTCGTCCTTCCCCAGGAACAGGGCGCCGAACGTCCCGAGGATGCGCGCCGCGGCGTCGCGGGCCGCTGGTTGGACGCCGGGCGGCAGGGCAGCGACGTACGAGGCGAGGGCGTCCCTCGAAGTCGGCGGAACATCGGTTGGAGCGGCCGGCGTCGGGACGGGGGTCGTGCACTTGCCACGGGGAGCGGCCTCGGGGGGCTCGCAACCCGTCGAGAAGACTGCCATGGCCTGATCGGCGGCGAGAGCATCGCCGAAAAGCGTCTGGAGGGCCTTCCAGTCGGCTGCGGTGACGAAAACGCTGCCACATCCGATGACACCTGGATTCAAATTGGTAAACCGCACACTGACGTCCAACGGACGTTTCGAAACGTACCGGGCCTTGGTAGTCGTCGCTCGTCGCTCGAATCGAGGAGCGGAAAGAGCCCCAAAGGAGAGCCCCAAAGGATGCGCCAGCAAATGCAACGGGTTCGTCCGGACGGCACCATCGATAAGTTGCTCTGGGACGAGTTCATATCTCAGAGGCGACCGGTGGTGATCGAGGGGGTGCCTACGAGGAAGAGCGAGGGTGGGTGTTGGACCGACGTGCGGTCGCACGCCCCGACTCTCTCCGCGTGCACGCTCGTGCTCACGCCTCGCTTCTCGCTATTCGCTTCTCGCTGCTCGTTCTCCAGGTGGCAAGTGGGGTGTCAACAGGTGGACACATGATTTCGGATACTTGCGCCGCAAGGTACGAGCGTGATCTCTCTCTCTCGTCGTCCGCCGACGTCGCCGGCCGACGATCAACACCATTGCTCACCACCACGTCTTCTTGGTACCCGTACCCGTACCAGGCGGGACACGCGTCGGTATCCGTCGAGTATCTCGACGACACGGCCGCTACGTTTGGGCGGGGAAAGCGGACGACGATGCGGTTCGGGGAGTTTCTGAGCAGGCTAAGGACGGGGCGGTACTACATCTCGTCGAGTCAACAGCGCATCGGGCCGCACGGATTTCCCGATCTGATGGTTTCGCCGTTGGTCGAGTTGGGAAAGGATCTGCCTTCGAGGCTGTCGTGGGCGGGGAACCTGGTGCCGCAGCAGGTGAATATCTGGTTTGGGTCTTCGAGTTCGGTGGACGGGGTGTCGAGTGGGTTGCATCACGACTATCACGACAATTTCTACGTGTTGCTCAGGGGGAGGAAGCGGTTTCGGTTGTTTCCGCCGGGCGAGGTGGGGCGGATGCAGACGTATGGGGAGGTGGTCAGGGTGCACGAGAACGGCAGGATTGTGTACAAGGGGCAGGTGGGTATTGGGCGAGGGTGGGTATGGGGGTATGGGGGTATGGGGGTAGGGAGCAGGACTCGACGCTCACTCACGCGACGCGCTTCGCTCGTTCGACAGGAGGGGACGAATGCGGACGGGTCTCATCAGCACGACGTGAACTTGTTTTATAACGTTGGCGGTGACGATACGAGTGACGACGGTGACAGTGACGACGGTGACGACCGGGAGTCGTCAGTCGAGCCGCCATCGTTCAGCAGGGCGCTGGTCGAGGACCTTGGGGTGGCGCCGGCGATGGAATTTGAGTTGTGCGCGGGCGAATCGTTGTACTTGCCCGCGGGGTGGTTCCACGAGGTGACGAGCTTGAATGATGGCGGGGCGGAGCATATGGCGCTCAACTACTGGCTGCACCCGCCGACGAATCTGAAGCCTGGTGCGGCGGGGTTTGAGCGGCCGTATTCGAGCAACTTCTGGCCAGACGTGTTTGAGGCGGGGTTGGTGCGGCGGGGCGACGAGGGACGTGTCGGCGGCGGCCGAGGCGGCCGGATGAAGAGAAGGAAAAAGCGCTGGTCCATGGCCAACCTGAAACTCCGCTGGGGCAGAAGTTGGAAGCACATGAGGTTCAGGTCACTCTAACAACGCGAACAACTCCGACAAATCGAACAATTCCAAGGGAGCAACTCAAACGACCTTAGCCCGCTTCTCCTGCCGCCCCTCCTCCACGCGATATCCGATACCACGAGGCACGCGGAAGCTCGAGCAGATCATCGCCTTCTTCGGCGCCACGTCCCGGACCAGGAAAAACTCAGGATCCTCGTCCAGCGCGCCGCCAAGATGGCGCTCGATCCCGCGCCGCATGTCCTCGTACGTCTCCGCCTCTTGCAAGAACGAGTAGACGTGCACCATCGGCATCTCCCGGCCTTTCCACAGCCGCTCGCTGAACTCGCCCTTGAGCGCGTCCAAAAACTCGACCGCGGAAGCCGGCAGATTCATGATGATGTGATCGAACGCCTGGTCTCGGTTTTCACTCCCGTTCTTGTCGTTGTCGTCGTCGTTGTCGTTTGCACCCGCCGCTGCCGGCAGCGCCCCGCCGGCGGCCCGCCGCAGGAACGCCCGCGCGTCTTCGTTGAAGCACTGCACCCGGTCCTGGACCTTATTTAACCGACAGTTCTCTTTGAGCCAACGATAGCTGTCCGGATTCAAGTCGTTCGCAAACACCCGACATCCCTTTTTGGCGGCCGGCACGGCAAATGGTCCGATCCCGCACATCGCGTCTACGACCACATCGGACGGCTTGATCCACCGCTCGATCAACCTACTATGCTCATTCTCAAGCCGTGAGTTCCAATACACTTGCCGGAAGTCCAGCTTGAAACGCAACCCGTGCTGCTTGACCACCGTCTCGGTCCTGTCCTCCCCCGCCAAGAGTTCCATGTCGAACACCCGATACTCACTCGTGATTGTCCCGACCTTGTTCACCACGGTCTTAATGGACGGGTTTTTGTCGAGAATCACCTGCCCAATGATGTACTTGTACTTCAGCACGCCCTCCTTGAGGTTCAGGTGGGCGATGTGCCCGACCCCCTCGAACGAGCTCGGTATCTCTACGTCCTCCGGTAAATAGTGCTTCAGAATCTCCTGAAGACTCATATCCTTGTATCCAAGCGTCACCACGTGCGAAACCACCTCGAATCCGTTGTCCCGGACAAAGTCGGCCAGCGTCGTGCTCTTCCCGTCCACGTCGACCCGGGTCGACGTGGACGCACTCACGTCGACGTCTTCCGCGAGCAGCAGTATCCGCTTGCTGTCATCGTCACAGTGTTCGATCCGCTTCACCCCCGGCCGCTTGAATATCACGTCCCGGAGGACCTGCATGCATCGCCCCGCCGCCTGTTTGGGTATCTTGATCGCCTGGATCTTCTTGTGGACATCGAAGCGCTTCTTCTCGTCCTCCGCCAGACGCGGGAACGACATACCAGATTCCATTCCAATCAAATCTGGCGGCTGTGATGATGGCTGTGACGTCTCTGCCCCCGTCCCCGTCCCCGCCCCCGTCCCCGCCATCGTTCCGACTCTTCGGTCAAGTGGTTGTCTCTCTCTCGCGCTTCCCGCCAGCCTCAGGACGCTCGAGGGGCAGTCCAGCACGCTCACACGTCTACCTTGCTCGTGAACTCGTAAGGCACGCAACGACCTCAGGCTCCCGATAGTCTTGCAACCCACTGTTCTCATGCACAGTTGCATGGGCAGCAGGACTGCTTCTCTCGAATAAGGCTCTTCTCAGAGAGAAGAAGAAGAATCACAGGGCGGTTACAAGCTTGACGAGAGCGCTAGAAACAAGTGTTTTGCAAGCCAAATGAATGTAAAGACCGTTCGTTCAAAAGAGAACTGCCCCTCCTGTCGACGACTACTTCCTCTTCTTGATCATGGGGTTCTTCCTCAGCCTGATGCTCTCGGGCGTAATCTCCACGAGCTCGTCGTCGGCGACGTACTCGAGCGCGTAGTCGAGCGTGATTGCTACCGGTTCGGTCAGCACGGTGGTGTTGTCCTTTCCGGCGGCGCGCATGTTGGTCAGCGCCTTCTTCTTGCACACGTTCACCTTGAGGTCCCCGGCCCGCTGGTGGATGCCCACCACCTGTCCCTCGTAGATCTGGTCACCCGGCTTGACGAAGAGCCGGCCGCGCTGCTGGGCAGACTCGATTGCGTAGGCCGTCACCTGGCCGGTCTCGAACCCTGTCAGCGATCCGTTCTCCCTGGTCTCGATCTCACCGGCGTACGGCTCGTACCCGGTGAGCAGCGTGTTGAGCACCGCCGTACCCTTGGTCGCCGTCAGCATGCTGTTCCTCAGTCCGAGCAGTCCCCTTGTCGGCAGCGAGTACTTGACCCTCGTCAGTCCCTCGCTTCCTCCGCTCATATCCAACATCTGGGCCTTCCTGCTGCCCATAAGGCTCGTCACCGCGCCCACGTGCTCCTCGGGCACCTCGATGATGGCCTCCTCAAACGGCTCGAGCGTCGTGCCGTCCTCGCTCTTCTTGGTGATCACCTTGGGAGGTCCCACGCTGAACTCGTATCCCTCGCGCCTCATCGTCTCCATCAAGATACCCAAATGCAGCGCACCCCTCCCGCTCACCTCGAAGCTCTCCGCGCCCTCCCCCGGCGCGACCCGGAGCGCCAGGTTCCGCTCCAACTCACGGTCCAACCGCTCCTTCAGGTTCCTGCTCGTGACATACTTGCCCTCCTGTCCCGCGAACGGACTCGTGTTCACCGCGAACGTCATCGTCACCGTCGGCTCCTCCACGGCGATCGTCGGCAGTGGCTCCTGGTTGGCCGGGTCGCAGAGCGTATCTCCGATGCTGACGTCCGCCAGACCGGTCAGACAGCAGATATCCCCGGCAATGACCTGATCAACCGGAACACGGTTGAAGTTCTCGTACACGAACAGCTCTGTGATCTTCCCCTTCCTCGGCTCGGCATCCGGCAGGCACAGCGCCACACTGTCCCCCTTCTTCACCGTGCCTCGGTCCACCCTCCCGATCGCAATCCTCCCCTTATGCTCATCATAATCCAACGCACACACCTGCATCCTCGCTGGCCCACTCACGTCCACCTTGGGCGCCGGCACCTCGCGCACAATCGCCTCGAACAACGGCTCGAGGGTCTCCGTCAGGTTATCCGGCTCGTCACCCGCAATCCCGCTCATCCCACTCGCGTACACCACCGGGAAATCGCACTGATCATCACACGCCTCCAGCTCACAGAACAGATCGAACACGGCGTCGATGACATAGTCGGGACGCGCCGCAGGGCGGTCAATCTTGTTCACAACGACCACTACCTTTTTGTTCAGGGAGAGCGCCTTCCGCAGCACGAACCGAGTCTGCGGCATCGGACCCTCCACGGAGTCGACCAACAGCAGCACCCCGTCCGCCATGTTGAGAACGCGCTCGACCTCCCCACCAAAGTCCGCGTGCCCGGGGGTATCAATGATGTTTATCTTCTTGTCCTTGTAGGTGATGGCCGTGTTCTTGGACAAAATCGTGATTCCACGCTCACGCTCGAGATCATTCGAGTCCATAATACGGGTCTCCACCGACTGGTTGGCACGGAACACCTTGGACTGCTTGAGCATGGCGTCGACCAACGTGGTCTTTCCGTGATCGACGTGGGCAATAATGGCGATATTACGCATATCGTTGTTGGCACTGGCCGTATCGACGTCCGTACGTTCCTCCACAGCCGCCGCAGTCACGGCCGCGTTGTTGGCAGCGTTGCTGGCCAGGAAGCGGGGAGCGGCACGGGCAGTCGTCGCAGGCCCAAAGGCAGCGACGCGAGGAGAAATCATTGGGGCGTTGCGGGTCGCTGGTTGGGATACACGGGTGAGAAATAAACAGTGAGGACTGCATACGGAGGGAAACGGGAAACAGAGACAGACACGGCGAGCAATCGGACATGCGAACGTGGAAAACCACAGAATTTCGATTGGCGGACGATACAAAGGACAGACAGGGCAATGCCATGGAGACATGCCAAAATTCACTGTCATGTGCTATGTAAGGTGCCACAAAGGCTCCAGAGACGGATATTGCTGCGTGTAGAGAACGCACCTGCGCATTTCCCGAGCAAAGCCAGCGCCCTCAGGCGCAGGCAGGTCGTCGTGCCATGCATCGTGAATGAATGAATGAATGAATGAACGGGAGATGAAATCTCCGAAAGAATGAATGAAAAAGGCGGGTCGATGCCGCGTGGGCGACTCTTTGACCAGGCGGTCAGACGGTCAGAGCGAGCGACAAGCTGCGAGCGGTGATGTGAGATGCGAGCTGAAGGATGCGAGCTGAGGGATGTGAGCTGAGGGATGTGAGCTGAGGGATGCGAGATGAGAGCTGGGAGATGCGTCGTTCCGGGCGCGTCTCTCGCTTCAATGGGAGCGGAACGCGGGTCGGGCGAGAATCTCGCCCGACGGGGCGGCCTCCTCCTCCCAGAAACACCGGGGGTCAGGGCGCGCGAACGCACGTCCTCTGTCTCATCCTCTGTCTCCCGCCATGCCCTTTCCGCAGCAGCTGCAGTCACACCCTCCTACGCAGTCCTTGCGCCTTGGTTGATGGCTGGGCCTTCCAATTCCACGGGCATTTTAAACCGTCGTGCGCCTTCCACCCCGAGACCCGAGACCACCCGCACACCTACACCATGACCTCCGTACAGGCCGACGACGACAAACTACGGCGGCGGACCAAGGAACGGAACACAGTCGTGATTCCAATTCTCGATTCTCGCTCCCCAAAGCTCGTCAAAATCGACCGTGGCGACGTGAACGACCGCTTGGTGAAGTTCATGTCGAATCACGACGTCCCGCTGGAGTGCTACCTGGACTGCTGCATGGTGGCGCTCGAGCGGGGGGACCTCGAGTTGAGTGAGCGTTTTGCAGAGGCCGGGGCGGACGTGGCGCTGAGTTCGAGCCGGAGTGAGCGCAGCTTCCGCGCGCTCAACGAGCGGAGCAATGATCGTTCTCGGGAGAGCGCGGTGGACAGGAACTATCTGCGTGTCAAGCTGATATGCTTCCTGGGAGACATCTACCTGGAGCGGGCGAGGCAGGTCGACGCGACGCAGGACACGAGTGGCAACCCTTCGAACGAGAAGCGGCGGCTGACGGATCTGGCGAGCAAGTATTATTACAAGGCGACGTTGGTGGACGGGAAGCAGATGTTGCCGCACCTCGGGATGGGGAACGTGGCCGTGCTCAAGGGCAACGTGCAGGTGGCGAGGCAGGAGTACGGGGCGGCGATCCAGTCGAGGAATGGGAGGCAGCGGAGCGTGGCTGGGGTGATCAGCTTGGCGAAGTTAGAGTACGGGGAGAAGAACTACGGCGATGCGCTGGGCCTGTACAAGAAGGCGTTGCGGCAGTGCCCAGAGGTTCCGGCCGAGGTGCGGGCTGCGATCGGGGCGTGCCACTTCTGCCTGGGGAATTTGGCGAAGGCGAGGCAAGCGTTCGAGCGGGCTTTACAGTTGAATCCGGGGTGCGTCGTGGCGAGCATTGGAATGGGGGTGATTGAGCGCGGCAATGACGGGAAGGACGGGAAGGACGTCGAGACGCCAGGCAAGAAGGGGGGCGCCTATCCGAAGTCGCTGTTCAAGGCAATGAAGCAGGACGCGTCACATCCGTATATGGCACTTTCCATGGCGGAGTATGCGATGTCGGAGTCGATGTACGAGGAGGCCCTGGAGTTTGCAAACGTGGCCAAGGCGGCCATCCCGAGCGACGACGTCGCCGCCCGGGCCCAGCTGACGTCGACGATCGGTCGGCTCCATCATGCCACTGGGAACTTGGAAAAGGCAGCGGCGTGTTATCGCGAGGCGATCGACATGGACAAACAGGGCTGCCGGTCGGCGAGGCTGGCGTTGGCGCAGGTGTTGACCAGCCGGCGGGACCTGACGCAGGCGACCAGCATGTTCCAGCAGCTGATGCGCGAGTATCCGGCCTGGCTGGATATCGCGAGCTACTTCGGACCGCTCATTCCGCATTTCAAGGGCGGGCAGAAGAGCGCCGAGATGGTGAAAGAGTTTGCGAGGATGGTCGAGGAGACGGACGACGATCCGAGGCTGTGGGAGGTGCTCGGGGACATCGTGTGCTTGGAGGATCCGGCGAGGGCGTTGAAGGCGTATAAGCGTGCGATCGAGCTGTTTTGCGCGGCCCCCTCGCACGACGCCGACGGGGACGTCGAGATGGCGACCGAGAACGCCACCAAGATGGACTACGCCAAGGCGCCGTGTCGTTTGATGAACAACGCGGCGGTGTTGTACCTTCGGACGGGGCAGACCGCGACGGCGTTCAACCTGCTGAGCGCAGCGATGGAGAGCGTCAAGTCCGGCAAGCTGGGCAACATGCACCCCCTCTCGCAGGTGACGCTGGGATACAACATCGCGCGCACCACGGAGGCCATGGGAGACGTGCAGTCGGCGGAGAAGGAGTACGTTGCGCTGCTCAAGGAGTTCCCGAAGTACGTGGACTGCCAGCTGCGTTTGGCGTGCATCTGCAAGAAGCGGGGGGACATCCGGGGCGCCGAGAAATGGGCCAGGGAGGCCGCCGAGGCCTCTTCTAACTCTGCCGACGCGCTCGGTCTTCTGGCCGGCATCCACATCGATCGCCGCGACCTCGGATCGGCGAAGAAGTGCGTCGACGAGCTCCTCGCGGCGCTCCCGACCGAGTCCAAGGGCGTCGAGGTCTACGGCCGTCTGGCACTCGGCAACATCCACCTGTACTCGATCCCCGGAGACTTGCACCAGGACGGAAACTACGAGAAAGCGGTCAGCAACCTGACGCACGCCATGGGACTGTACAGGAGGGCCCTCGAGAAGGACCCGGGCAATCTGTTTGCCGCCAACGGCATCGGGTGCGTGCTGGCCGAGTCTGGCCGGCTGAAGGAGGCCAAGGACGTCTTCATGCGCGTCCAAGAGGCTGCGGCCGCGACAGACGGCTTCGTCACGGTCTCCGACGCCTCGGTCAACCTGGCCGGCGTGCAGCTCGGGCTCCAGCAGCCCAAGGCGGCCGTCGCGACCTTCCTCCAGGCGTGCAAGAAAAACCCGAGCCTGCAGCTGGACCCGAGACTACTTCTCTACCTTTCCAAGGCGCAGTACGAGAGCGACCAGGTCGGTCCGGCCCTCAAGACGATCGCAAAGGCGCTGCACATCGCCCCGGGCGACCACAGGCTGCGGTTCAACGCGGCCTACCTGATGCAGCAGGCCGGCGCCAAGATTCTCAAGCAGGACAGCTTCGTCGGTGGCGATGATGGAAAGGTCGCGGCGTACAAGGGCGCTGCCTCGTCCTTCGACAACTCGCACCGGATCTTCGAGTCGCTGCTGTCGCTCGGCCAGGCGACGACCGGGATCGCGGCCAAGAAGCTGGAGCACCACGTCGCCTTTGCCGCCGAGATGCACAAGAGCGCTTTGGATCGTGTCAAGAAGGCCGAGGAGCGGGCGCTGCAGGCAGACGCCAAGCGGCAGGAGGTGGCCATTCGCAAGGCCGCTGCGGACAAGCTGAAGGAGCTGGAGGCCATGAAGGTGGCCGCCAAGGCCGAGGCCGAACGTCGCCTGGCGCAGGAGATTGCCCTCGAGGCCGAGGTCCAGCACCGAGACGTCCTGGCGTCAGTCGCCAACGAGAAGAAGCGGCTGAAGGCGATTGCCAAGGGCGACGTCACCAACTTGCCGGACAAGAAGAGCAAGGAGATGAAGGACGCCCAGAAGGAAATTGCCATGGACCAGATGTTCGCTGACGAGTCCGAGGACGACGAGTACGTGCCCGGAGACGAGCAGCAAGACGAGGCACCGCCCGAGGCCGGCGCCGACGTCGGCGAGGAGGAGGAGGAGGCCGAATACGTCGATTCCGACGACGATGAGGACGAGGACGAGGACGAGGAGGACGGCGGCGATGTCGGAAAGAAAAAAGGAAAGGGGAAGAAGGACAGCAAGGGGAACAAGAAGGCAAAGGGCAAGGGGAAGAAGAAGGCAAAGGCAAAGTCGCCCGCGGTCAAGAAGACGCCGGCCAAGAGGAGGGCCGACGCGCCCGCCGCGCAGCTCGAGGATCCGGTCGTAGACGACCCGGTGGTCGACGGTGCGCCGACCGACTCGGCGAAGAAGAGGGCCAAGACGACGATCGACTCTGACGACGAGTAATAAAACTGCAGACGAGAAACGTTTCGTTCGGGTGAGGTAAACTCACCCGCTCCTCCTACTACGCCGAGCAGCTGGACGAGGTCACCTCAACTCACGACCGCTTCCTCTTCGTGGGCTTCTTCTCCTGGCGGGTCCCCAGCTCGACACTTTTCCACACAAGAGCTGAAGCTGAAGAACGAGCGCGAGAAGCTTCCACCCTCACTTCCACCCTCACGTAGCAACCACCGCCCCCGCCGATGTCAACCACCCAGGCCCCCATGCTCGGGGGCGGCCCGACCAGCAAACCTTACGTCCTCCTCCAGTCCATTGCGGGCGTCTCCCTGATCCTGGCCGCCACCCTCTTCCTCGCCCGCCGCCTCGTCGAGCTCGAACACCAGTCCCACCAGACCGTCGTCGCCATGGCCTTCCCATTCCTCGGCATCACCGCAATCGTCACCTCCCTCCCATTCCTCTTCTACATCTTCTACGCCGACCAGTTCCCAACCCAGCGGGGCCGCTGGACCGGCCCGCTCTTCTCCGCCACGGACTACCTCCTCATCCTCAAGCGGATCCTGTCCGCCGTGTCCCAGGCCAACCAAGGGGGCAAGATCAGAGCGAAAGACCTGTAGGGACATTGCTGGGTTGCTGCTGACGTCTGGCTGATATATGACGAATGGGGGGTGCATGCAGTGTGACAGGCTTCAGAAGAACTCAATCAAGTCGTCGTCGTCATCGGGCATGACGGACGCGACGGACACTACGACCGCCCTCGAGGGCTTCACCTGCCAGAATCCTGCCTGCGGGAAGGCAGCCACACTTCAGTGCCCGAAATGCCTTGAATTGGAGCTCGAATCCGAGTTTTCCACCTTTTGTTCGCAAGACTGCTTCAAGGTACGGCCGGACGGTAATACTGATCGTCGTACTCGTACCCGTACTCGTCGGCGAATGCGGTCGGTCGGTAATACTGATCGCCCGCTTCCCTTCCCTTCCGGTAACCACCCAACTCACCGTAACCACGTATGTATAGGACGTGTGGCAAGAGCATAAGAAGATCCACAGGCCGGGGCCGCACGCGTGGCACTACGTTGCAAAGCGCGGGGCGGCTCGGAACGTCGGCCGTCCCAGCTTCAAATGGACAGGCTCCCTCCGGCCGCACCGCGTCGGACCCGACCGCGTGCTCCCGGACGACATACCAAAGACAGATTACTATACCACCGGCATTCCCACCTCTGAGATCCGTTCGCCGCAGAACCTGCTCCCTGGCACCGCGGGTGTCGTCGAGTGGGCCCCGGGTTCGGAGGGCGAGTCGGGCATCAGGGAGGCGTGCCGGATCGGGCGGCTGGTCCTCGACCGTGCCCACGCCGCCGTCGACGTCGGCGTCACGACCGACCATATCGATCAGGTTGTGCACGAGGCGTGTATCGAGTACGGAGCGTATCCGTCTCCATTGCATTACTACGACTTTCCAAAGTCTGTGTGCACGAGCGTGAACGAGGTCATCTGCCACGGCATCCCGGACAGGCGGAAGCTCGAGGACGGTGACATCGTCAACGTGGACGTCAGCGTGTTTTACAAGGGATATCACGGGGATTTGAACGAGACGTTTGTCGTCGGGACGGCCAGCGAAGACAGGTATGTCGTCATATTGTGTCTGTATACTATGCAGCGTACACCCGCTCACCCACCCGCGCTTGTCACTGCCATCTCTGTCTCTCTGTCCAGCAAGCGCCTGATCAAGACCACCCACGAGTGTCTGATGAAGGCCATCGAGTACTGCCGCCCCGGCGCCAAGTACCGCGAAATCGGCAACATTATCACCAAACACGCCCACGCGCAGAACTTCAGCGTCGTCAAAGCCTACTGCGGCCACGGCATTGGCGAACTCTTCCACTGCAACCCCAACGTGCCCCACTACGCCAACAACAAGGCCGTCGGCATCATGAAACCCGGACACATCTTCACCATCGAGCCCATGATCAACCAGGGCACCTACAAGGACAGGACCTGGCCCGACGGCTGGACCAGTGTCACCGAAGACGGCAAGCGCAGCGCACAATTCGAACACCAACTCCTCATCACCGAGGATGGCTGCGAGGTCCTCACAAAAAGACTACCGAGTAGCCCCAAACTCTTCTGGGAATGAAGAGACGACTGGAAGGAGCTTTGTTGTTGCTCTTGCTCATGACGTGATCCACCGTGTAACCCACGGTTTCGTCCCCTTCTCCTTCTCCTTCCTCTTCCCGCTCTACCCTTACATCCATCTACGTAACAACAACAGCAGACATGCTCTTTCTTCTCCTTCAGCGCCTTTAGCGTTCAGACACTTAGGCCTCCTCCACCTCGTCCAGCGCATAGTTGTTCGTGCTCACCCCAGCGTAGTTCACCTTCTCGAACCTCACCACGACCGGGTAACGAATCCCAGACTGATCCACAGATACGACCTTTCCGGTATCCCTGAACCAGTACGACTCGGGCCTCAGAATCCTCACCGTCGTTCCACGCTTCGGGCCAATCTCCGGCTTCTTCGGCTCGGCAGGCGCCGCCGGCGCATCCTCAGCGCGCACAACCAGACGGGTGGAACGCTGCACACGCGCAGTGCCTACAGAGTCGAGTATACGTATACGAGTGGTCGATAAGGTAAGTCGGGAGGATCGCACAGCCATGATTCTTGAGACTCGAGTCGGCGCTTGCCCTCCGCTCCCCGGCTCCCCCGCCGTCCCGCCGTTCGTCGCGTCTCCGCCCCCCCGTCCCCCGTCCCATCCGCCACCGCCCTCCGGGAGCACGGGAATCCGGCGCCAAGCGGATTTGTGAAATTTCAGAGCACCAGGATTTCGCACCCGGGGTGCCGCGATCGAGGTGACCGGCGGGGGAGGGACAGGCGGGGGTATGGGAAGGGGCCAGGGAGGGACCAGGCGAGGTCAACGCCAACAGAGGCGGAGGACCGTGGAATCATCGTTCGAGCGCACGAACAGACTGAGAAAGCGTGAAATCAGCACGTACGTGTGGTCGACGGGGCGAAGCGAACAGACTGAGTGGCAAGCATCGTGATTATGATAACGTTTGGGGGTGATGGATGCGAATGCCGCGCTCTTTCCGAGCTCCAGAGGTAGGATAACCGATGGATTTCGTGAGCAGCAGCGGATCTGGTGTCTTGCGTGGTCTGGTGTATAGAATCTTTCTTCTCGTCTCATCTTCGTATCGTCCTCTCCGCTCCGCTCTCTCTTACGTCTTACGTCTTACGTCTTACGTCTTACGTCTTACGTCTTACGCCTTGCGTCTTACGCCTCGTCCATCTCCGCTGTTGTCCTCTTCGGCCTCGTCCGCGCCGCCCCCGATGCCCCCTCCTTCGCCAGACGAGAGCTGGAACAAAGCCACTTCTTGGTCCAGTGCGAGGAGGTTGTCGAGTACGGTGCACTTTTTCCATTGGATTTCGTCGACAGTGTCTTGGTCGACGTCCATGCGCTGTTCGTTGCGCTTTCGAATGTCCTTCCAGGACTCGCTGTTGAGGGTGTCCTGGAGGTTCTGGAGCAAGTTGCTGGAGGCCTTGTAGAGCATGACGGCGGTGGTGCAGATGGCGCTGGGGGTGGTGGCTCTCCAGGTGTAGAAGGTTCTGCTGGGGGCTCTGTCGGCGTTTCTGGGGATGTCCTGGAGGGCGACGAAGCCGTTGCGGAGCATGGCGTAGAGGATCTCGCGGGGGCGGGTGTTGCCGAGCATGGAGTCTTGGCTGATGGCCTTTTGCTCCATTTGGCCGTCGGTGTTGAGCATGTTCCAGACGCGTTTGCCGCTGGGGCCGAAGCGTTGCTCGATGATCTCGAGGAGCTTGGCGGTGCGGGCAATGTTGAGGGCGGTGGGGGTGTCGAAGAGGTAGGTCGTGCCTTTGGAGCCGGGTTTTCCGTCTCGGGGGTAGACTTTGAGGCACGAGGAGAGGGGCGGGAGCTTTTGTGGGTTGGCGGGGGGCTGGTTCCTTGAATCGGTCTCGGCGGCCTTGCGGATGCGGGTGTCTGCCACGGCGGCGGCCTTGCGGCGTTTCCTCGGGGGGTTGCGGTCGTCATCGGCGGCGGCGGCTTCGACCTTGATGCGAGGGCCGCCGAAATCGGCGCCGCGGACGTCGTCGTCCCCGTCGTCCCCGTTGTCCCCATCGTCCCCGTTGTCCCCGCCGTCGCTGACGCGGTCGTCCCGGGCGTCCATGGCGTTTTCCCGCTCCTCGGCCCGGCTGTCGGCCAGCATGGCCTTGACGGTCTCCCTGATCTGCGCGGTGTTCAGCATCAAATGGGGTTCGTGGATGTCTTCGGAGGCTTTTCGAATCGTCTCGATGTTCATCGGATCGGATCGGGACATCAGGGGGACGACGCTCTCGAACGAAGAGTCGGCGGGCGGGGGGCTGTCGGTGGCGTACAGCATCGCCTCGACGACACGCCCGCAGATGTCCGCGTCCAGCTTGTCAACGCCTTCCAGCCCGGTCCTCACCGTTTCGACCGCAATGCAGTTGTACACCCTGCGGTTGAGCTCCTGGAAGTTGACCCGCCACTCCTCGTGCTCTGGCTTGATATTGACGGCCGGGTCCTTCGCCGGGGTCCTGCTGGTCATCTGGACGGCGTGGCTTATTTCTCCCTCGGTG
>Ga0255780_10001323_pt1 | contig 23208 bp, 13 predicted proteins | sample 071ome_32_FD_179978 | JGI IMG/M metagenome (GOLD analysis project Ga0255780, IMG submission 179978) | Coastal salt marsh microbial communities from the Groves Creek Marsh, Skidaway Island, Georgia - 071405AT metaG (version 2) | ecosystem: Environmental > Aquatic > Marine > Intertidal zone >... | reverse complement strand
AGTACCACCCGAATGTCCGAATGTCCGAATGTCCGAATGTCCGTCGTTGAGTTGGTTGAGTTGGTTGAGTTGGTTGAGTTCGCGCCCACTTTTCGGTCGGGGCGCGGGGGACATCATGCGGGCGTCTGGGGCGGACGCGGCGCCGGGATCACGTTGGAGTGGTCGTGGTGGTTGTGGTCGTTCGCGTCGTCGTCGTGGAGGCGGTGTTTCGTCCTCCCTCGTAAGAGGAGGAGGATCATCATCGATTTTATCGGCGTCATCGGCATCGGCATCGGCGTCATCGGCGTCCGATGACGTCGGCGGTGTCGCGTACGTCGTCACCGGGGGGTTGGGGTTCATCGGAACGCGATTGTGTGAGCGGTTGATCGAACGCGGGGCGTCGACGGTGGTGTGCGTGGACGCGGTGGGGGACGAGGATAACGGGAAGCCGTATCCGAAGGCGTGGAAAGAGGCAAACGCGAAGCGGTTGCGTTCGATCGGTGTCGACGTGCGGGACGACTGCGACGTGGCCGTGCGAGGAAACGTGGAAGAGGTCGTTCGGGGGTTGTCGTCGTCGTCGTCGTCGTCCCGCGGGGCGCGGGTGCGGGTGGCGCACTTGGCGGCGAGGAGCGGGGTCGGCGCCGCGGCGGGCGACCCGGCGGGCGCGGTTCGGGCAAACGTAGGTTCGACGGCGGCGGTTTTGGACGCGGCGGCGGCGGCGAGCGATGTCGTCGAGCGGGTGGTGATCGCATCGAGCGGGTCGGTGTACGGCGAGGCGGCGACGCGCGAGGACGGGTCGCCGAGGCCGAGCGTCGCGGGGGAAGATTCGACGGATTCGCCGACGTCGGCGTACGCCGTGACGAAACGGAGCGCGGAGCTCTTGGGAAAAGTGTACGCCGAACAGTTTGGCGTCTCCGTGGTCGTGGCGAGGATATTCACCGTGTATGGCGAGCGCGGACGGCCCGATATGGCTGTGTGGAAATTTATCAAACAGTTGGAATCCGGAGCAGACTTGACGCGGTTCGGTGACGGCGCGTCGACGTGGCGCGATTACCTTCACGTGGACGACTGTTGCGACGCGCTCGCGCGCGCTTTGACGTGCGATATGGCGCAACCGTACACGGTCGTGAACGTGGCTGGTGGGAAACCGGTTTACTTGCACGAAATAATCGACGGGTGCGAGAGGGCGTGCGAGAGGACGGGGTCGATTCGGGAGCTTCCGGGTCGACCAGGCGACGTCGGAGGCACGTACGGGGACATCTCGGCGACGGAGACGACGTTGCAAGGGTGGAAACCGCGGGTATCACTCGCGGAAGGGTTGCGCCGGACGGTGGCGTGGTGGAGATCGAGCGAGGCTGACGCGTATCGAGAGCCGTAGTAGAATAGATTTAATCGATACAATCTAAATCGCGGTACGCGACGGACGAGAGCTCGCCGTGCGCGTCAAACTGCGCGAGCTGTGCATCCTTGACATCGTCGGCGACGCGCGGTTCTGGACCGATGCCGAGAGAATCGTCGTACTCTATTTTCCTCTCTGGTCGTCTCGTCGTCAGCGAAGAGACCGACCCGGATTCGCGCCCGACGGTTCGCGCCCGCACGAGTGGAAATCCCTCTGCGCGCGCCAACGCGAGCGCCGTGTCACACGGCGGATGCGCCGATTCAAATGTATCATCTCCTCCTCCTCCTGCCTCGGGCTCGTCTAAAAAATAAAACGTCTTCATCAAGTCGCCGGCGTCGTTCCCGCGCGCGCCATCCGCGGCGTCCTCGGGATACGTCAAATACTTGGTCGTCCCCAGCGTCAACCCCAACCGATCCATCTCTTCAATCATCTTCACCGCCCCGGGCGCCGTCAAATCCCCGACATCGTTCCCGCGATCAATCACGGCGTACACGCGCGCGAGACGTCTCTCCGTCTCCTCGATCGCTTCTCTCGTCAGCGCCCGTTCGTGCGTCGCCACCTTGTACCCGTGGTGTTGACTGCTACTCGTCGTCGCGAATTCCTACGCGCATCGTCGTCAGTCTCCAGATGTACACGCGCGCGCGCGCGCGCACGCACCTCGTACTCGAGCTCGAGCATCGTCGCGCGTCACGCTCGCGTCACTCGACACTTCTCGCGTGCGTTACTAGAAATAGAACCGCGCGCACTCGCTCGACCTCAAAACCACGCCGCGTCGTCGTCGTCGTCGATCGCGCCGCACTCGCTCGACTCAAAATCGCGAGACCGGGCGCTCGCGCGTTCGATTCTCTCCGTCCGTCCGTCCGTCCGTCCGTCGATCCGTTCGCGCGGTGTGCGGTCTGTCGCCGAAGACAGACGCGCGCACAAGAAAAAAACGCACGAAAAAGCAAACCAAAATTAAAAAAGTGCCCAACACGATGGAAACGAAGCGGCGCGCGTCAGACCGCGCGTCAGACCGCGCCGCGAATGCCGCGCCGGCTTCGCGTCGTCGTCGCGACGCTCGAGTACGACCGCGAGAGCTTCTCCGGGAACGGGGTTCTCGCGCGAGGACTCGCGCGCGGGCTCGTCGAAGCCGGGGCGGACGTGTTCGTCGTCGCGGGTCGACCCGACGGGTGCGACGCGACAACGGTCGAGGACGAGGACGAGGTTGAAGGAAGGACGAGGACGAGAACGACGACGCGGTACGTCGACGTGCCGCGAGGGCGATGGTTTCGGCTCGATATCGACGGCGCGCACGACGCGTTCGCGGTGGGTGCGAGCGAGGATGAGGGGTTGCGGGCGGGGTTGAGAGCGTTCGACGCGGACGCGTGCGTGTGCGTGGATTTTTCGGGGAACGCGTGCGCGGACGCGCTCGATGATGCGATGCGGGAGGGCGTTCCGCGGGCGTTGGCGCTGTTTAGGGTCTTTTCGAGGAGTGATGCGAGACACGAAGAGGTGGAGCGGGGGGCGGTGGCGCGCGCGGGTGGGATTATCGCGTTGTGCGCGGACGACGCGGATTTCGCGACGCAGACGCTTTTAGCGAAAATCAAGCCGGCGGTGATGAATCCGCCGTTGCGTGCGGACGTGGCGACGCTCGCGAGGGGTGCGGTGGAGCAGACGTCGCGGCGGCGGTATTTAACGTGCGCGGTTCGAGCGAGCGAGGAGAAGGAGCCGCATAGATTTGTCGCCGCCGTGGAAGCCATGGCGAAAGCGGGCGCGTTTCGCGACGGGACGTTGATTCCGCTCATGTGCATCAATGAAAATATTTTAAAGTCGAGCGCGTACGCGCGCGAGCTCAAATCGCGATTCGTCGCGTGTTGTCCCGACGCACGCGTCGTGGAAAAATTTCTTTCGCCGGAAGAGCTCGGGGAAATTTTTAGCGAAACGGTTTTAAACGTACACCCGTGCCGAGCCGACGCGTACGGCATGACGTGCGTTGAAGCAGCCGCTTTTGGGGCGCCGAGCGCGATACACGCCGGTGGGGCGGTGGGTGCATCTGAGTTCTTGCGTCCAGGGATCGAATCAATAGCGGTGGACGTCACCGCGAGTGCCGAGGACTTTGCAGAGGAGATATGCAAAGTGATCGCCGATGAGCGCACGGCTGCAATCGCGAGCAACGCGGCGACGCGCGCGCTCGAATGGGACGAATCAGCGTTCGGGATAGCTCTATTCAATTATTTAGAAAATTTAGCCGCTACTGGTGCCAGCACTAGAACGTAGACTTGCATTTTAATGCAGACTCTTTCCTCCGAGTAGAGACTTTCTCAACGCCGAGCATCGATCGTGCGTAAACATCTCCGTCTCTTTGCGGAACAGGAGCTTTTCGACAAAAGCTGGATAGCGCTTGTGTGCGCGCGCGAAAATAGAGGAGAGTTGATGCCGAATGACTTCATCATCGTCGTCCAAGAAGACTAGGATATTTTCAAATGGTTGCTCGATGGAGACGCCGTAATTCAAGTATTCGTTCACGACGAGCGCCAGACACGCCGTCGCTGCGCGCCTATCTGTCGTGTCCCCGCTCTCGATCCCTCGTGCGTGCGCGCTGAAGAAATCATTTAATAACGATGCTTTTGCAGCGGTCGTTTCCGTGCAACGCAGCAGCTCTCGCTCAAACATGCTAAAACACGCGTTGACGGCGGGATCAGAGTGATCCACCGCCTGTCTCTGTAGAATTTTGACGAGCGCGCGGCACGTCTCATCACCATACCCCATCCACGCGCGCAAAAACGCGCGACGAATTTCGTTTCGATCGAGACACGCGAAACATCTTGCGACGGCGCTTCGAAGCTCGTGCGCGGCGTGACTGTGGATTTTCCACAGCGTCTGAAAGCATTGAAGCAATGCTCCGAGCGGCGCCGAAAGAATCTCTACGAAATCCATCTGATTGTCAAACACCACGTCGCGGGTCGGATGGGTCAAATACAAATCAAACGCACGAATACCATCGCGCAATCGCTCCGCGTTGAATTCTTCTTCGCTGTGTCGTTTCAAACAAGACTCGAAGAATAGACTCAAACTCTTAATCGCGCTCGCGCCAATCACGCAGCGTTGAAGTGCAATGACGCTCTTGTCGAACGGAGCCGGTTGGCGTAGTACGGTAGTGAACACTCGAAGGGTATCTTCAACCTGCTGCTCGTCCGTAAAAGGTGGCATGTCATCGTGTACGGCGCCGAAGCTTCGTGTCTTACCCGCTGAGACGATTCGGATGCTTTGTAGTAGAGTTGGTAGAGAACAATTGTATTCGGTCGTGCGAATCGAACAATCCGCGGAGAATATTTTTGCAATTTCGACAAAGTCAGTCCGCACGTCTCGGTCAATCGCGCCGTCGTCTTGCGCGAGAACTTTAAATAACGCGCATGAAAGTCGCGAGACTCGCTCGCGATCGAACGCCAAGTTGCGCTTCCCTGCGCTTTCGATGAAAATTCTAATCAGCGAAATATCTAGCGTCTGCCGCCGCTCGGCGTGATCGCACAATAACTCGAACCATTTCTGGGGAAAACTCGCAGAGTGTGTAAACAGAGCGTCGACGCATTTCACCAACAACTCTCTCGTCACTTCTTGCATGAATGACAAGGCTTGCATAAACTTTGAAATGGATGCGTCGCTGGCGTCGCTGGCGTGCCGAATCACGAGCGACAGCGTTTTCGCTTGAACTTCCGCCAGTTGCGGACGTTTCAAGTGATCTTGCCAAACTTCATCCGTCACTAGCACTGTCAACATATTTTCAATCACTTTCGCCGATATCGACTCGGAAATCTCAGAGAAAAACTCGTCGCACAACTTTTTGGTGGCGTCTGACGAGTCGTCGTCGTCAGAGGCGACGCAAACCAAAAAAGTCAACAGCATTCCCGCGTCTTCGATGCGAGATTTCGCGTCGCGACAGTGTTTCATTCTATCACGCACGTATGTATACGCAACTTCCATCACCACTCGTCTTACGATTGGTTTTTCTCGAGCCGCCAGGTGAAGCATGTCGCACGTAAAGCCATAGTGTACTCTGCCATTTCTCAAATTGTGCCGTACCGATGCAATCGCACCGCACGCTCGCACAGCCTCTACGCGAACGGCGTGATGTTTATGATGCAACAAGTATTTTAAGCTCGAGTACAACTCAATGTTCCGCTCGCACACCTCTTCTGCGATATCATCCTCGACGACATCCATCGCGTCCTTTGCGCACGACACTGTCGCCACGACGCACGCGTCCGCATCCTTTGCCACGACTTCAATCGTCGCGATCGCTCTCTCCAAATCCCGCGCTGTTCGTACGCACCGCATCAGACGATGCAAGTTCAACACCACTCGCCGCCGCAAACTCTCGTCTGGTTCGTGCCGCAACACTAAGTCAACGAGATCAATCGACAAGAACGTGCGCGAGTACTCGCGGTTGACTTTTGCGTCGCGCTTCATCAAACAATCATCATCGATCGCGCGCTCCTCTTCACACGCGACGACACACGCAGCGATGAGTTCATACGCACGCGTCCGCACCTCGCGTGGCGTCTTTGTTGTCGCGTCGACGACGACCGAGTGCGCTCGATCGACGAAATCGTATGCGAAATGAATCGTCGTTTCAGCAGTGAAATCATCAGCCACTTCCGCGAGCAGTCTATCGATGGCCTCGCCCACTCGACGTGTCTCGTTGAGCGGGACGAGACTGCGTGTGGTTTCGTCGGGAGACATGACTTCCGCGCAAACGGTGTCTAACTCGGGCGTTTCGCGATGGGAAATGAAGTTTTGGATGGGTCTCGTCTTGATCCCATTAAAAAATAAATACATCTATTCGCTACCCGTGGTGTGTTTCTCTACGCGAGCGACAGCGCGTAAGAGCGCGCTCGCTTTTAATTCAATCTCTTCCCACTCCCCTTGAGGATCGGAAAGTATGGTGATGGCGCCGCCGGCGCCGATCCAAGCGTCTTCGGCGTTTAAAATGACGCTACGAATGACAATGTTGAGATCGAACGCGGAAGAAAAGGAGAAAAAGCCTATCGAGCCACTGTATACCATCCGAGGGCCGATCTCGAGGGCGTCGATGATTTCCATCGTTCTAATCTTTGGTGCGCCCGTCATGGATCCTCCTGGGTACGCGCTTCGCACGACGTCCATCTGGGTAAATTGCTCCGAGCGACGGCCTCGCACGGTGCTCACGAGTTGGTGCACCGTGGCGTAGGATTCAATCTTCATCAAACCGGGGACTTCCACCGACCCGACGTCGCACACGCGAGCGAGATCGTTTCTCAATAAATCGACAATCATAAGGTTCTCCGCGCGGTCTTTGACGTTTTCTTCGAGCGCTTTCGCCGCGGCGAGGTCTGCCTCGCATCCGAGCGGTTCGATGCGCTTGCACGTACCCTTGATCGGCTTTGCCTCGAGCTCACCGTCGGCTTTATGGCGAAGAAATCTCTCGGGAGAACAACAACATATCACGAGCGGGTCACCGCTACTTTCATTCGACGCAAACGAGAGAAGAGACGCGTAAGGTGCCGGATTGCTTCGGCGCAACTCCGTATACAGTTCTCGTACTCGTAGCTTTTGTCCTTTCTTTCTATGCAGCATGTTCGTCAGGCACACCTCGTAGGTTTCACCGTCTCTGATAGCCTCTTGACTTGCCTCAATATCGCCGATGTATTCGTCGTGGTTTCGTCTCCACGAGAAACCGGTTTCGTGTAAAAGCTGCGAAGAAGACATCGCCCCGATTTCTGCGTCGACGATGCCTCCTTCGACCGGAGATACGGATAAATCCTCAATCTTTCGAGCCGTTCGCGAAATCCAATCTTTCGTCGCATCTGCACTCTCCGCCGAGCTTTCTTCGTACACGCCGACGACGTACGTCTCCCTCGTCGCGTGATCGAAAGCGACGAGTCTATCAGCCAAGAAGAACGCGGCGTCTGGCAGCGGCGACTGGTACTTTCGAGGCAGCGAATCGCACTCATCGCGCATCTCGTACCCGAGGTAACCCACAAAACCACCGTGAAAATCAAACGGAAGCGCGCTTGCATCGGCGCCAGAAAGCCTTCTGGTCTCCAACTCGCCGTTCATCCACTCGACAAATCCATTTTCCAAACGAGTCGCGATGACTCGGCCGTCGGCATCCGCGACGACGAGAGTCCCATCCGCGCGCGTCGCCGCCGCCACCCCGCCCGCGCGCCACGAAACCTTTCCTGAAACATTCTCGCGTTCGCTCGACGCCGTCTTCGGCGGTGCACCCAAGCGATACTGCACTCGACGCCAAAGTGCTCCCCCGCGTCCGCCCATGAAACTAAAACGCCCCTTCGTCTCATCCGCGCTATCCAACCAAAAGCAATCCGCATTACCCAACCCGAAGCACGACCAAAAGATGTTCTCCGTCGTCAACCCGTTCACCGTCGATGCGTGTATCTTTTCAAAAGATAAACAAAGTCGTTTCGATCGCTTCGCCTCGTCTGCTTTACCCAAACATCTCGGCACTCGCGACACGAAAGCCTCTGGCGCAAACGGCGCGCCGCCACGCGAAGACCACCACTCCTCACTCACGCGCAAGAAATTCGCGTACATCCGCTCGCCGTGCGTCGTGCACACGCTCTCTGGGTGAAACTGCACGCCAAACCTCGGAAGATCGACGCTCTCGAGCGCCATGACGGTGCCATCTTCCTCGGCCCAAGCCGTCGGCCGCTGCCCTTCGCCCACATCCGTCGTGGCGAGCGAGTGATACCGCGTGGCGACGAACCCGTTCGCCCGTCCGCTCGGCACGCCATCAAAGAGACTACTCTTCCCATCGTGCGTGATTCCTTGCACGCGTCCGTGCATCGGCCCGAGCGGGTTTCGAACGACGACGCCGCCTCGAGTCGCAGCGAGCGCCTGATGCCCCAAGCACACTCCGAACACCGGCACGACGTCGTGCGCGCCGTTCGACGCTAAAAACTCGGCGACGAAGCCCAAATCATCGCCCCGGAGCGGGGTTCCGGGACCCGGACCGATGACGACGCGCGCGAATCCCTCAGCGCCGCCTTGAAGGTGTCGTTTCAGTTGCTCGAAACTCACTTCGTCATTCTTAACGACCGTCGGTAGCCTCCCCCCTTCGACTCTCGCGATGAGATGCGCGAGGATGATGGCGTACGAATCGTAATTATCGATGAGGAGCGTCGACATCGCGCGCGGCGCGCGCGGCGCGATGTGAAGGTTCGGACGCGTGGATTTCAGTGAAATCATTTCTCACGCGCATGGCTTACAAGTTCCGGAAAAAGAGTTCCGCAGCGACACTCACCGACGCGCTCGACCGAACGTCGACGACATCGCCGACGCGTGCGCTCGCCGACAGGTTTGTACCCGCCCGACGACGCCAGACTTGGGAAGACCGCGAAGACGCCATCGAAAACGACGTCGAAGTCGACGCTGGAGGTTTTGAATCAAGTGAGACCCGGATAAACAAAGATGAGCGCGGATAAAGGCGCGGGGTCGACGACGTCGTCGAAAGAGAAACTGTTGTGGATCTTAATCTACTCTTTGTGCTCGTCGACGATGCTGGTGATCAATAAGCTCGCGGTGTCGACGAACGGTCTGCCGACGGTGGTGAGCGGGGCGCAACTCGCGGTGAGCGCGCTCGTCGTCGTCATCATGGAGTTCTTCGGCGCGTCCGTGCTCGGACCTTTTGAACGCCGACGAATCGTGCCGTTTGTGTTGTACACAACCATGTTTGCCGCTGGATTGTTTTCAAACATGAAGGCGTTGATGTTGACGAACGTCGGCGCGGTTATCAGCGCTCGGTGTTGTCTGCCGCTCATCGTGTGTCTCATCGAGTGGGCGTTTATGAACAGAGCGTTTCCGAATGGACGGTCCATCATGAGTCTCATGGGGGTCGTCGCGGCGGCGAGCGTGTACATTATGAACGATACCGGGGTGAGCATCGACGGCAGTGAGGGGATGTTTTGGCTTTTGGTGTGGTGGTTGCTCTTGGCGGTGCAAATGACGTACGGCAAACATCTGACGGAGAACATTTCGATGACGCAATGGGAGCGAGTGTTCTACACGAACGCGCTCGCGATACCTCCGACGATTGTGTTGTATTACGCCACGGGTGAGAACACGATGGAGATGAAGGATGAGGATGGTGCGACGTTTTATTTGATTTTGAGTTGCCTCGCGGGCGTGGCTATTTCGTATAGTGGATGGAAGTGCAGATCGATAATCACCGCCACAACGTTTACGCTCGTCGGTGTGCTGAACAAGATGGCGACGATTGCGTTCACCATCGTCATTTGGCCGAAAGACTTCTCGGTGTTGAAAACCTTGGCGCTGTTTGCGTGCGTTGGGTTTGGGTTGCTTTACACTGAGGCGCCGCTGAGAAAAACCTCTGGCGCAGCGCGCGTGTAAGCGAATCAACTCGACGACGGCGACGAGGCGGAAGAATAGTAGCGACAATATGTGACGGTGTGCGTGGATGGGGTAGAATCTTTCACTAGCTTTTGCTTTTTTATTTCATCTCTAATTAATTGTTGTTCGTTGTGTGAAGTCTTGGTGCGCCTGCGGCTGTGAGTGTCCGCACACGTTTCGAGATGAAATCTCTACTCTTCCTCTTCGTCATCCGCACCCCCGGTTTGAGCGTTTTCGTCCATGTCCGAAGTCCACAAAGTGAGGTTATCACGGAGCAGCTGCATGATGAGAGTGCTGTCCTTGTAGGACTCCTCACCGAGCGTGTCGAGCTCGCTAATGGCTTCGTCGAACGCTCTCTTGGCCATTTGGCAAGCGCGCTCCGGCGCGTTGAGAATTTCATAGTAGAAGACGGAAAAGTTGAGCGCCAATCCGAGTCTGATTGGGTGAGTCGGAGCCAACTCAGCTTCCGCGGTCGCTTCGGCGGACTTGTACGCCAAAAGAGTTTCCTCCGCCGCTTCCTTGCGCTCCGCACCACCCTTGAACTCGGCGAGGTAGCGCCAGTAGTCACCCTTCATCTTCTTGTAGAAAACCTTCGACTCGCCGGCAGAGCAGCGATCTTCGAGGTGGTTCTTGAGAAGATCAAGAATACGGTTACAAATCTCCGTGAGTTCGGCTTCAACGTTGGCCTTGTAAGCCGCGATCAGCTTACACTTTTCGCTCTCCTTTGAGTGCTTCGCCTCCTCCTTGGTCTCGATGGAGCTCACGATACGCCAAGAGGCGCGACGCGCGCCGATGACGTTCTTGAACGCAACGCTGAGGAGGTTTCGCTCCTCAACACCAAGTTCCGCGTCACCCGACTTGAGCGTCACCTCGCTCATGTAATCCATCATCTCCTCATATCTACGTCGCGAGTACAAAAAAAAGTCAGTCAACAGCCCCCGCGTTCGCGTCCGCCTCGTCCGCCTCGTCCGCCTCGTTCCGTCTCGCGCACGCGCCCGATCACCCCCGATCGCGCGCGCATCGCACCACCACGCTTCAACTCCACCCCGCCGCGCCCGGTGCGCCACCACCACCCGCCCGAACCCGACGTCAAAACTCCCCATGATTACCCCCGATCCAGCCGAGTCCTCGAGTCGTCGAAAAATCCTTTCGATCGGCGTGGTCCGATCGTTTTCGTCGTCACCCGACCGTCGCATCGCCTCCGTCCCCCCTACGCGCGAGCGCGCGCGCGCGCGCTGGCATCACCACCGATCGCGTCGTCCGTCCTTCGTCGTCGAACCAGCGCGAGACCGACCCGCGGACGAAACGAGGATGGAATAAAAGCCCCTCGCGAGATCGTCTCGTTCGCTCTCACTCATTCATTCATTCGTCCACCACCCGCGCCCGCGCGCGAGACGGTCCGAATCCGATATCGTCGTCCGACCCGCGTCGTCGAGTAAACGTCTTCGAGCACACGAGCGAACGCACCGTTCCGCCTGTTCGGCGAGCTTCGCCTTGTAGACGAGATCCTCGCGCGAGAACGCGCCGAGGTCCTCCTTCGACGTCCCGATCGCCATGGTCGCCCGTCCGTCTCTGCGGGACGGGACGCCGGCGGGACGGGACGAGTCGACCGGGACACGGGTTTAGGACGACGTCCCGCACCGAATGAAAAAAAAGGAAAAAAGGAAAAAAAAAGGGCGTTCGTTTGTTTGTTTTATTACCGGACACCGCCGATCGATTCAAAAAAAAATCAAAAATAAAAAAGTCCCACCCGTCTGCGAACCGCGTACTGTAGCGACTGGATTACTGGATGATCAAACGCGCGGCGCCGTGTGTCCCGATCGATCGATCGAGAGCGGGACAGCAGTGGGACAGCAGCGGGACAGTGGGACAGTGGGACAGCGGCCGTTTTTGAATTCGAATCCATCGGTCCATCCATCCATCCATCGGTCGCCGGCGCGAGACGCGACAGAGCGAGGCGCGACAGAGGACCCACCGTCGATCCGCGTCGAAACGCGAAACGTAATAACGGCGGAGAGACCGCGGTCATGGGCGAACGAGAGGAAGATGGCGCGAAGAAGGATTCGGATTCCGGTTCGGATTCCGGTTTGAAGTGCGAACTGTTGTACTGCGGGGCGACGGATCACGGGGCGATCGGACGGGTGACGAAATCGCCGGACGCGAAGTACCCGGACCTGAACGAACCGACGAAATTCGCCGGGTTGGAGGGGAAGACCTGGCGCGCGGTCGGCGCGGGGTCGTGCGCGGCGCACTGCGCGGCGATCGATTCCGACGGCGTCGTCCACGTCTGGGGACGCAACGAACGCGGGCAGTGCGGGACGAATGATTACGTCAACCGGGGGAAGCCGACGGTCGTGCAAGGGTTGAAGGACGTCAAGTGCGTCGCGGTGGCGTGTGGACGATCGCACACGGTGGTTGTGGCGGAAAACGGTGACGTGTACGGGTTCGGGTCGAACAAGTTTGGACAGCTCGGGTGCGGGGCGGTGAAGCAACAAAAGAAAAAGGGAGACGGGGAGGACGACAGACTGACGCCGGTGAAGGCGTTGGTGACGAACGGCGCGGCGGTGTCTTGCGGGGCGGATTTTACCGCTGTGTTGACTCGAGATGGGGAGGTTTTTACGTTCGGGATGCCGCAGTACGGTCAACTTGGACACGGAACGGATCACGAGTATAACAAGAGCGCGAGTTCGATTAAAATTGTCTACGAACCGCAGCCGCACCCGAGACGCGTGACGGCGAACGGGTTCGGTGAGCGGAAGATTGTCAAGGTTCGGTGTGGACACAATCACGTCGTGTGCTTTGACGATGCCGGGAAGATTTGGACCTGGGGTAACGGCGGATACGGCCGACTCGGACACAAGGTGCAACAAGATGAATTCGCGCCGAGAATGGTTGAGATTCAAGGCGGCGATCGCAACTTGGTTCCCAAGGATGCCGTCATCGGCGCGGGATCGGTGAGCTCCTTCGTGAGCGCCGTCCAGGGGCAACTCTATGCGTTCGGGAAGCTCAAGACGGCGGGTGACAACACGATGTACCCGACCCCTTTCCTTGGACTCTCTGGTTGGGTGCTTCGCGACTTTGCGTGCGGTCACGTCACGTACGCCGCGTGCGCCGAAAAATCCGCCGTCACTTGGGGCGGTGGATTGTACGGCGAACTCGGCTATGGTCCGAGCGGTAAAAAGTCCAGCGCGCAACCAGACTTGGTACCCTCTCTCGAAGGTAAGACGACGCATCGCGTCGCCGCCGGTAATGGATTCACGCTATTTTTGGTTGACAAGGAGGACGCCAAGGATTTGCCATCCTTCACGCCGGGGCCGGATGTGGAAACCAAGCCAGAGCCCAAGGCGCCGCCGGCGAAAAAGGCTAAGAAGAAGTAAAATAAATAAACCGAGTACCCTATGAATTTGGAAACTATGCCTGCGCTTCACATTACATCGCGACAAACCAATTTAATATAAACGTCCTTCGTTTTAGACGACCCGACTGCACGCGTCTAAGACAAGCCGAGAATTTGCTCGGTTTCCGTGTCGACGGAAATTTCATAGTACGCCGGACGCGTGGGGAGACCTGGGATGGTTGGGAACGCGCCGACGAGCGGAACGACAAAGCCCGCACCAGCGCTGAGACGAACGTCGCCGATCGGGAGGGTGAATCCGCTCGGTGCGCCCTTGAGGTTTTGGTCATGGGAGAAAGAATATTGCGTCTTTGCCATGCAAATCGGCAAGTCGCCAAAGCCTTGCTCGGTGTAGAGCTTAATCTTAGCCTCAGCTTGTTCGGAGAATTCAACTCCAGAAGCCTTGTAAATGTTCTTCGCGACGGCTTCAATCTTCCCCTTGATGTCGAGGGAGGATTCATAGCCGAGCTTGAAATCCTTGCAGTCTTCGTTGTTTTCGCACGCCTTTTTGACGGCGTCAGCGAGCGCGACGGCACCCTTGCCTCCGTGGGAGTGATGCGTGCACAAGACAGCGTCGTCGGCACCGGCGGCGAGGGAGAGCTCACGAATCACGGCGTGCTCAGCCTCGGTGTCGGTCGGGAAGGAGTTGATGGCGACGACAACGGGAATGCCAAACGCCTTGGTGTTTTCAATGTGACGCACCAAGTTGCACATGCCCTCGCGAACGAGGTCGACATTCTCAGTCGTGTACGAGTGATCGAGCGGTTGGCCAGCCTTGACCGGCGGACCGCCGCCGTGGCACTTGAGCGCGCGGACGGTGGCGACGATGACGGCGCAGTTCGGCTTGAGGCCAGACTTGCGGCACTTCAAGTTGACAAACTTTTCAAGGCCAATGTCGGCACCGAAACCGGCTTCAGTGACGACGAAACCACCCTTGCCCACCATGTCGAGACCGATTTGGTCGGCAATGATGGACGAGTTACCGCTCGCAATGTTCGCGAACGGACCCGCGTGCACGAGCACCGGAGTGGCTTCGAGAGTTTGCATGAGAGTCGGCTTGATGGCGTCCTTCATGAGCGCCTGAACGGCGCCGGTGACGCCCAAGTCGTCGCACGTCACTGGGTTACCGGCGCGATCCGGACCGACAACCATGTGTCCTAGGCGTTCTTCCATGTCCGCGAGAGACGTGGTCATCGCGAGGACAGCCATGATTTCAGAGGCAACGGTGATATCGAAGCCAGTCTTGCGAGTGTAGCCCTTCTCCGTCGGCGACTGACCGACGGTGATTTCACGCAAGAAGCGGTCATTCATGTCAACGACGCGTCTCCAAGTCATGCGCTCCGGATCAATGTCCAAACGAACAAACTTGGAGCGCTCTTCTTCGGTGAGATCATCCGGGTTCGTCTTATCGATCCCGAGCTTCTTCAATCTCTTCAACATGATGGCGGAGAAGGAGCAAGTGCCATCCTTCTTGCGCGGAATCAAGCGGCGCCAGAGCGCTTCATCACTCTGCGTCGATTCGTGGAACATCCGAGCGTCGATCGCCGCCGCAACCAAGTTGTTCGCGACGCCAATGGCGTGAATATCACCCGTCAAGTGCAAGTTCATCTCCTCCATCGGAATCACTTGAGAGTATCCGCCGCCGGCGGCGCCCCCCTTGATGCCAAACGTCGGACCCATGGACGGCTGACGAATGCACGCCACCGCCCGCGCGTTCGTGTGCGCCTGAAGCGCCTGCACCAAACCAATAGTCGTCGTAGACTTACCCTCACCCAACGGCGTCGGCGTGATACCCGCCGTCACGACGTAGTATCCCTTTTCAGTCGTCGCGCCGCGTCTCGCGCCGAGCGTCGTAGACAATTTTTCAGACAACTTCGCCTTGTACTTTCCGTACAACTCGTAATCATCCTCCTCCAAGCCACACATCTGTTCCGCAACAATCTTAATCGGCAACGCCGTCGCCGCGGTGGCGATATCGATGTCGCTCGGCGTCGGCGACTTCAAATCCGTCAGCCGGAACGCGCCGAAATCAAACCCGCCCGTCATCTTTTCAAACGCCAAACCTTGTTCCTTGGTCGCTCGGCGTTCGCCCTCCTCTTCGATCGTCGACGATCCGTTCGCGGCACTTGCCGTGATCGTTTTCGTCGCTCTTCGCGCGCCCGCGGGTCCACCGGGGGTGACGAATCTATCGCAAACGCGTCGTCCAGAGAGGGTGCTCGCACGCGCTTGAAGAACACCGTGCGCACGTCGCGTCGTCGTTGTCGCCGCGATGCGCATACGATGTACTGATGCGCGCGGGGGTGAAGTCTGTAGGGTATTCGAGCCTCGGTCGCGCGAGTCGAGACGCGGGTTGAGGCGAGCGCGGTCGTCGAACGACGGCGCGGAAGTGACGTCAGAGGGGGGCTATTGGCCGCCGTTTCACATCATCTTCAACTTCTATCAATTAAGGGGTTTTATATACGTTTCACATGTCCGAGGATAATATTTACTTTTTGGATTAGTTTCGAAACGCGAATGCGTCGACGCGCACACGCGAGCGCGCGACGCGTCGACGCGTCGGCGCTGGGAACGCGTCCTCGGGAGGTTACACGCGCGTCCGTTCGGTTTGACGTGCGCGCGTCGACGGTGTATCGACCCGAAACGGAGGATTAATCGGAACTTTCAGTTACAGCGCGCCTCCCGGCATGACGACTTTGACGACGTCGAACGCGCCGACGACGACGATGCGAGACGCGAGTCGACGATGGTTCGTCGACGCCGGACGCGCGTTCTTCGAAGACGCGCTCGTCGTCATGGACGACGCCGGGGCGGCGTGCGCGAGGAGCCACGCGGGCGGACGCGCGCTGGTGGAAACGTGCGGCGTCGCGTGCGCGACTTCGTTCGACGCCGTCGCTCGCTCGCGGTCGGGATCGGGTTCACCCGATGAGAGGTTGCGCGACGTGCTGGGGAACGAAATCGATGAGACGACGCCGGTGACGATGTGCGTCGGACGACGGTTGGCGGAGGCGAGGGAGGACGTGACGGCGTGCGTTCGAGCGAGAAGCCGCGCGAGTCGAGCGACCGTCTTCGTAGGTTGCGATGAAGGGGATGAGACGCACGCGGACGTTGCTCGGGCGTTGACGGAGGAGTGTGAGAAGATACTTCGCGAGGCGGCGGCGACGATGCGCGAAGAAGGAACAGGGAAAAACGGCGGTGATGAAGAGAAGGCGGTCGACGACGCCGGAAGCGACGCCGAAAGCGAAGACTGGGGTAGTTGGGGAGACCAGAACGAGAACGACGATGATTGGGGCGCGAGCGGGTCGACGCCAGTACGTCCAGAGAACGCCACGGCGCCGTCTCCGGCACGGTCTCGGAGTGAACAGAATCGGTTTTCAATCAAGTTTTTCCCGCCGATGATGTACGGAGCTGTTTCAGACGGCGTCTTTTCGCTCTCAAGCGCGCGTGCGAACGTCGAGGAGAAGAGCGCCGCCGACGCGCTCACGGGTGAGAGTCGTCGGCATCGGATCATAGGTCATCACTTAGCGGAGATTATGGCGCATTGGGCGCTGGCACCGGATTATTTCGCCCTCGGACCAGAGTCGGAAGCCATCGCGCGCGTGGCGGCGCAAGCCAAGACGGACCCGGTGGGCGTGGATACGATGGTGACGCCTCGTACGGCGGCGGTCATCATCGTCGATAGAGAAGTAGATTTGATGACGCCGAGCATGACTCGGGATGGATGGCTCGAGCGCGTCGTCGGTGCGGGTGAAAACGAGGATGAAAACGCGGTGGGCGAAGCGTTGTCGTCTTTGTGCCCGCTCCTGTCGTCGCCCGAAACCATCGCATTGGACGAGAGCTTGCTTTCCAAAACCGCGCGAGATGGGGCGATGTACGTGCGGAAGATGCTCAGAGAGGTGGCTCACGTCGAGTCGATTGTTGTACCCAAGGTGGACGAATCGAAGAGTCGATCGGTGACGTCGGAGGATCTAGACGTGCTCGTGCGAGCGCTCGAAAGTGACGCCGGTGTAGAACTGAGACATCGGGCGCTCATCCAGCGCGCCAAGCTCACCTCGCGCGCGTTGACGAACGAGAAGGACATGGAGGCGAACAGACAGATCATCGCGTTGCAGCGACTCACGGCTGCGGCGCTAGAAAACAAGGCCCCCGGCGTTGGACAGACGGCTGTCGACGTGTTGAAGATGATGTATTCTTCGAGCGGCACCGCCGCGGGACGTTTACGCGAAGCCTTATCCATCGTTTTGGCGGCTTACGTCATAGCAGAAGACGCTAACGCGTGTTCTAACATTGGAACCATGGGAAACTCTCCTTTTAGCGCCGAATTGGACGGAAAGCTTCGAGAAGCTCTCGCGAACGTCCTCGCGGCGAGCGACATCGAGGATGTCCAATCGCAGCTTCCCTCGCTCGGACAGAGCGCGATCGAAGCGTTAGAAAAGGTGAAAAATAGCAATAGCAATGGGAAGGCGACCGATGTCGATGCACCGCAGACGCCAGAGAAGGATGAAGATGACGGATGGGGAGATGACGACGATTGGGGCGACGACGACGACGACGGATGGGGAGACACGACGGGAAAATCACCACCGATGGCAAATCAAGCGACGATGACGACGACGACGACGACGACGACCGAAACCGATCCAGAAGTCGCTGCCGCCGCGCTTGAACTCAAAGACGCCGTCGAGTCGGTCCTCCGTTCTATCGCGTCGATGAGCCTCGCGCGCCGACGCGTTCTGAAGAGTCGCGACGAGCTCAAAGCGCTCTACGCCGACGGATTACCCAATCCGACCCTCGTGGACATCGTCCGCCGGGTCAAAACATCCACGGACGACCGAGGAATCACCGCCGACTTCAAGCACATCGCTGCATCTCTCGGCGGTTTGCTCAAATCCGCCGCCGCCGCGTCCGCATCCGCCGCGAGCGCCTCCATCGTCGGCGGCGGCGGCTCCGTCATGGGCCGGCTCGGCTCCCTCATCAACAAGGTGGCCGCCGCCCCAAAACCCAGCGATCGCGACGTCACCGTCGTCTTCCTCGTCGGCGAGCTCTCCCTCATCGAACTCACCGCCGTTCGCGCCGAATCCAAGCCCCGCGTCGGCGAAGACGACATTTCTTTCGTCTCCGCGAGCCGTCGACGCCACAAGGATTTCATCCTCGGCGCCGAACGCGTCGCTCGATTCGCCCCGCGCGGCGTCCCATCCCCGTGATCCCCCACTCGCGGTCGTCACGACGTGTAAAGAACTCAGACAAATTCTAGATTGGAATCACAACCACCGTGGCGCGCGTCGCACCGCGCCGTTTCGCGTTCCGTTCGACGCGCGAGGTCGAGCGCGCGTTCGGCTCCAGGTTCATTCAAAAAATCTCAATCATTCGACGGTTCATGACTCGTCAAATACACCATGACCCCCTTCTGCAGACCGACACAGATCCGAACGAACCGCGCGCGCGCGACGGCGCTCGACACATCGAGACGCTCGACCGAGACCCGGCGCGAGCGCAGACTCGACGGGAATAAGCCTTCGTCGTCGGGAAATCAACCGCGAAACGCCCCCGATCGCGACGGGACTCGCGCGCGGGAAGGAAAAGAACCGCCGCCGCCGCCAAGTTTTGAGTGCGCCTCTCTGTCGCGATCGAAACGAAACGAAATGGATGCGGAACTGGCGAGCGTGCTGAACCCGGGTTCGCCCGATGCGTTCGCGAGCCTGCTCGGTGGGTTATCCTCGGCGGATAACGCGCAACGATCGAGGTGTGAGGCGGTTTTTGAACGGGCCAAGGGACACCCAGACGCGTTCGCGACGCAGTTGACGCGGGCGCTTCGAACCAACGCGGACGCTCGGACGAGAGAAACCTCGGCGGTGCTCGCGCGGAGAGTCTTCACGGCGGAGGATGGGGCGCTGTTCGCGGCGTTGAGTGGAGAGACGCGAGAGATGATCAAGGCGGAGCTGTTGAACGCGTTGAGAGAGGAGGGAGAGGTGAAGATTTCGAGAAAGGTTTGCGATTTGATTTGCGAAGTCGCGGCGGCTGGTATGGAGCGAGAGTCTCCGTGGCCAGAGCTGTTGCCGTTCATGTTCGGTGCGGTGAGCGAGGGTTCGTCGGATCGGTTAAAGGAGAGCGCGCTTTCGATTTTTGGCATGTTGGCGCCCTTTATCGGTGAGCAATTGGTACCGCAGATTCCGACGTTGCACGGAGTGCTCTCGGGGTGCTTGGCAAACGCGGACACGCAAGTGCGATTGGCGGCGCTTCGAGCGACGTGCGCGTTTGTGGATGCGTTGGAAAACCCGAGCGATCGTATGAAGTTTCAAGATTTGTTGCCGGCGATGTTGAACACGCTCGGTGCGGCGCTTCAGGGTCAAGATGAGAATACGGCGCAAGAAACGTTGGGGTATTTCATCGAGCTCGCCGAGGCGGATCCTCGATTCGTGCGCAACCACTTGTCTCAGCTCGTCGAAGCGATGCTTAGCGTCGCCGAACACGCCGATTTGGAGGATGGTACGCGCACTTTAGCGACAGAATTCTTGGTGACGCTCACCGAAGCTCGCGACCGGGCGCCGGGTATGATGCGCAAGGTGCCCAACTTTGTGCAGCGGCTTTACAACTGCCTCGTCAACTTTTTGCTCGACATTGAGGATGACGAGGACTGGCACACGGCTGAGAACGAAGAGGACGAGGGTATCGGTCAAGGTGATTTGTACGAAGTCGGACAAGAGTGCTTGGACCGCATCGCCATCGCGCTCGGATCCAACTCGGTGTTGCCGGCGTGCGCGGCGACGATGCCGTCTCTCATCGGCGACGCCGACTGGAAGAAGCGTCACGCTGCGCTCATCGCCTTGTCGCAAATCGCCGAAGGTTGCGCCAAGGGCATGAAGAAGGATGTTGTCGGCGCCGTGCAACCGTGCTTGCATGCGCTCGCGACAGATCCGCACCCGCGCGTTCGCTGGGCAGCCATTAACGGCCTCGGTCAAATGTGCACCGATCTCGGTCCCCGTTTGCAAGAAAAGGCGCACGCCAACGTGCTTCCGCTCCTTCTCAACGCCATGGATGACTCGAAGAACCCGCGATGCCAAGCGCACGCCGCGGCGGCGACGGTCAACTTCAGCGAAGATTGCCCGCCAGAGTGCATGGCTCCGTACTTGGATACTCTGATGAACAAGTTGCTCAGCTTGTTGCAATCCGGCAACAAGTCTGTGCAAGAGGCGGCGCTCACCGCGCTCGCGTCGACCGCAGACAACGCGCAAGAAGCGTTCGTCAAGTACTACGACACCGTCCTTCCGTTCTTAAAGTCAATCTTGGTGAACGCCAACGGAAAGGAGTACAGAATGCTTCGCGCCAAGGCGGTCGAGTGCATTTCCCTCGTCGGCATGGCTGTCGGCCGTGCGCGCTTCGCCCCAGATGCCCGCGAAGTTATGGACTTGCTCATGCGCCTCCAATCTGGTGGCTTTGAAGACGATGATCCCACGGTACAGTACATGTTACAAGCCTGGACTCGTCTCTGCAAGTGCCTCGGTGAAGAATTTATCCCGTACTTGCAAGTCGTCATGCAACCCTTGCTCAAGTCGGCGAACCTCAAGGCGGACGTCATCGTTACGTCCAAGGATGACGATGAGGAAGAAGAAGAGGAAGAGAATGACGAGTACGAACAAGTCGACTACGGCGATAAGCGTGTGTCCATTCGTACCGCCGTTCTCGAAGAGAAGGCGACCGCGTGCAACATGTTGTGCTGCTACGTCGACGAACTCAAGGATGGCATTTTGCCCTACCTCGAGGACATTCTCCAAACCATGATTCCGTCCCTCGAGTTTTACTTTCACGAGGACGTCAGACGCGCTGCCGTCGCTTCCTTGCCGGACCTTTTGCGCGCGGGTAAGATTGCCGTCACGAAGGGGGTCAAGGATCAAGCGTGGTTCCAACAATTGGTCAACCACATCATTCCGCCGCTCATTCAAGCCATGGCCAAGGAACCGGATGTGGAAATTCAGGTGCGGCGACAAAGACACTCGTTCAAGCAAGCAAGTGATGAGACTTATGGATTCCCCTTCAAGATGCTCTAAGCACTGTTGATAAATCCGTTATAACAGTCCCTGATGCTTGGTCTTTTTGTATTTGCTTTTTTTTCATCGACGACGAACGCCTGGAAACGAACACTGACTGACAAAACGAAAACCTTTGCAGGCGCGCATGTTGGAATCCCTCGCCGAGTCTGCCGGCGAAGCCGGTGAACTCGTCCGCGATCACTTGACCGCGATGTTGGAGACTTTCAAGGTTTTGCTGACGGAATCCCTCGAGCGCCGAGCCGAGCGTAACAAGCGCGCCGGCACGGATGATTTCGACGAGGAGGAAATGCAAGCGCTCGAGGAGGAACAAGAGGCTGAGGATGAGGTGTTTGATCAGTTTGCGGAATGCGTCGGTTCGTTGCTCAAGAGCTTCCACAGCGCCATTTTACCCGCGCTCGAACCGCTCTTGGGTTTCATCATTCCTCTCTTGGATAAGAGCAGAAGCGCGGCAGAGCAAAGAATTGCGATTTGCGTCTTTGACGACATTTTCGAACACGCGAGCGACGGCGGCGCGGCGCTCAAGTACCTCGAAGGTTTCGTTAGTCCGTGCATAGCCGGTTGCACCGATAACGACGCGGATGTTCGTCAAGCGTCCGTGTACGGCGTCGGTGTCATGGCGGAGCACTGCGGCCAGAGCTTTGCGGCGCACGTGCCCAGTGCGCTCACCGCGCTCGCCACGGTTATTCAAGCCCCAGGCGCGCGCGACGACGAAAACATTTACGCATTTGAGAATGCGGTCGCGGCGCTCGGTAAGATGTGCGAATTCCAAAGCGGTGCTTTGGACGCGAGCGTCATTCTTCCGTCTTGGTTGGCCAACTTGCCGCTGACGGAGGATAAGGTTGAGGCGAGAAACGTGCACGCCCAACTCATGCGCCTCCTCGAAACCAACAGCGGGGCGTTGATGGGTGCCCAGTTTGAACACGTGCCGCGCGTCGTGAGCGTGCTCGCGGACGTGCTACCAACGTCCACGTTGAGTTCCAAGTTGAGATTGGTGGAACCGGACGTCGCGGCAAAGATGAAGGCTTTCCTCATCCAGATGCAGTCTCAAATGCCACAGGATAAACTCGCGGCGGCTTGGGGAGTGTTGAGCACTGAAAAGCAAGCCGCGCTTCAAGCGGCACTCCAGTAGAGATCTAGGGTAATACGAAACACAGAGACGACAGTGTTTATTATTTTCTTGTTTTATTCACAACCCTCTGAGCGAGCGAACGAACGAACGAGCGAACGAGCGAACGAACGAGCGCTGCTCTACGACTTGCGCTCCTCGGGACGCTCTTGGACCCAATTGTAGCGGCCGTCATACTTTTTCGGATCCCATTCCGGCAACTCGGACGCCAACGCACCGACCTCATTCAATTCGCGTTGTCTCAAGAGCTTCTTATCGAAAATCGATCCCGTCGCCCCACAGCTTCCGACGCGCATGTCGGCGTACCGCTTCGTATCGAACGCCAACAATTCGTAAAACGACCCGGTGCGAAGCTTCAAATCCGAATACTTCACCCCGGTCGCCACGCAAATCTCGCGCTTCACCTCCGCCTTTGTGTCATTCTCTGAAATATCCACGTCGACGTACCACGCATCGAGCAAACCGAGTCGCACTTTCCGCGCCCCCGGGACTTCAAAGTAACACGTCACGCGCGTCTTCACCATGACGCGTGCGCACCAGACGAACACACACGACGAGAAACAAAACAAAACACACACACACGAACGACGAGACGCACCGCGGGCGACGCGAATGACTTCACCACGCCGATCCCTCTCGCGCGAATGACCACTCCAACGCGCGCGTCGATCAATCGCGCCGTCCGACGACGATAACAACGAAGACGACGAGCAACAACGACGAAAACGGCTGTCGTAACGCTCGAAACAAAACATACCCACTGATCGACGGGTCATGACTCGAGAATGGAATCCCAGTGAACGCCACCATTACCAAAATTAAAAACGGTTCCTACACGATGGACTTTACTTTTCGCTTTTTTGAGGATTTTCCCTCCCGC
>Ga0255780_10001321_pt1 | contig 23226 bp, 19 predicted proteins | sample 071ome_32_FD_179978 | JGI IMG/M metagenome (GOLD analysis project Ga0255780, IMG submission 179978) | Coastal salt marsh microbial communities from the Groves Creek Marsh, Skidaway Island, Georgia - 071405AT metaG (version 2) | ecosystem: Environmental > Aquatic > Marine > Intertidal zone >... | reverse complement strand
CGAATAAAGGCATGAGGATATTGAGGTAATGCGGTAGCTTAAATTGGGATGCACTCATCAGCAAAAACAAAGGGATCAGAGCCACCCCAACAAAGAATAGCGGTTTCCGAGATCCAAAGGAGGGCCTAAGAGCATTCACCCATCCCTTCAAGGTATAGAAGGTAAAAGGTAAAAGCACCCAAAGTAGGGTGTGGAAAAAGAAAAAGTAACCGCTCGAGCTCTTTCCGTGCCCCGTTCCACTGAGACGCTCGAAGCTCTGATCCCACAGAATAAAGCGTATACCACTTCGCCCCGAGAGTCCACGAATCACCTTCTCAGGGTGTAGGTCGAATTGCTGGTAATAAGCGTAAAGTATAGGAGTTATGGTTAGTGCAAATAAAGTAAGAGCACCCACTACTTTAATGGAAAACAGCGAACGGATGCGACCCTCAACTAAAGTGTAACTTAATACAGCAAACCCCAAAACCACTAAAGCAATCATCCCTTTAGTAGAAAATGCCAGTCCTGAGGCTATAGCTCCGATGAGAGCATCACTCCATTTTAGGTCTCTAACATAGCTTATCAGTTTCCATAAGGCAATTGCAACAAACGAAGAGAGCAGGCTATCGGTCCTCAGATCGAATGAGGCTAACACCATGGTTTGAAAGGAGAGAAACACAAATGCGCTCCATCTTCCGAGTATTTTAGACTTCAGTTGAGCTCCAAGCCTGTAGAGTGCATACGCACCTCCAATAAGCGCTATAAAAGAAGGCAAACGATAGGCCCAGGCAGCATAGCCGAACAGTTTAAAGCTAATGGCGGCAAGCCAGTAATGCATATGCGGCTTATCCAGATAATCCAACCCATCCTTGAACAAATGGATAAAATCATTCTCTTGAGCCATCCGCATGGCCATCACCGCAAATTGTGCCGAGTCGTTTTCCATCAAAGGCATAAAAAGCGCCATGAGATAAACGAAACCCAGCATTGCCCATAAGTGATATGGAATTGATTTATGTATCATTCAGCTAAGACCCACTTGCGATATGCCGTTGCGAATAAGGTACCCCATAAGGTGCCAAAACAAGCCCCGACGATAATATCTGAGGGATAATGAACCCCTAAATACACGCGACTAAATGCCAGTAATGCTGCCCAAAAAAACAGTAATAAAAATGCCTTATTAAAACGTTTAAGGATAAAAGCAAAAAAGGTTACCGATGCGAAGCCATTCGAGGCATGCCCTGAGTAGAAACTGAACTGACCCCCACAATAATTCAGTGGACGAAGCAAGGATGAAATTTCAGGATCATGGCAGGGTCTAAGACGCATAAACCCTTCTTTGAAAAGATTCGTCATTTGGTCTGAAATCGTGATCAGCACGACCGTGCCTAGCACCAATATGCCAAACTTTCTCCAGCCCAATAGGCGCTGAGAGAAAATTAGAATCAAGAGATAGAGCGGCCATCCATTCTCTTTCTTGGTGATAAATAGCCAAAAGGCGTCCAGGCCTGAGGTTCCAAAACCCTGAAACCACAAGAGCAATGAACGATCAATCTGCTGAATCGCTTCTATCATCAAGCATCAAACTGTTCCATTTCACTATCGTAAAAAGAGAGGGCTTCATCAATAAGTACAATACTCTCCTTCTCTAGCTCATCTATATCCTCTTGATCAAAAGCTTCAAACCAAGTCACCTCATCGTTGGTAACATTCAACAGAAACCGCGGGTACTCTGTATGCAACACATAAACAGTGTCAGGAAATTGAGAGTGATCAGCCAATAAAAACTTAGGGAGTGACATAATGAATGCGATGTGTTTTAGACAAATACTGAAATCGAAGGTACAACAATAAGGCAGAGACTGTAAGCCCTAAGGTAAGTCCTATCCATATACCTTGAGAGGCTAGCGCGGTATGTAACCCCAGGTAATAACATACGGGGAACCCAACCAACCAATAGGCGATAAACGTGATGTAGGCGGTGAAGTTGACGTCTTGCATTCCTCTTAAAGCACCGATAATAACGACCTGTAAACCGTCAAATAATTGAAAAACTGCCGCCCAAAGAAGTAATTCACTTGCTAAAGCCATCACTATAAGATTATCCGCTCTATTTAAGGGGTCGTTTGCATCAAGATATAGCTCAGGAAGCACATGACGTGCTGTTAGAAACACCACAGCAAAGAGCAACTCTATTACAACGGTTAAAAAGAAAATGGACTGAGCCACCTCATTCAAACGTTTATAATCTTTTCTACCCTTTTGATTACCAACACGAATCATGGCAGCAACATTTAACCCGATTCCAACCATATAAGTCATAGAGGCCAAATTCAAGGCAATTTGATTTGCCGCTTGGTATAAGGTTCCCAAAATACCACTCAACCAAATAGCAGAAGTAAAGAGGGTCACCTCAAAAAACACCTGAAAAGACGAAGGCAGTCCTAAGGCAAGAATGCGCCTTGAGAATCTCCAACTCACCAATCGCCATCTTAAATCCGTCAAGAAAGGTGAGAAATAGGTCGATCTTTTTAAAAAAACAATGAGCAAGATCAGCATAAATACCCTAGAAATAAGGGTCCCCAAGGCAGCCCCTGCAACTCCCATTTGCGGAAATCCGTGGTTTCCAAAAATGAGGAGGTAATTCAGGACTACGTTAAGCAAGTTCCCAATGATAGAGGCATACATGGGCAAACGTGTTCGTGAAAGTCCGTCACACAACTGTTTGATGGCCTGAAATAACATAAGAGGAATGAGCGATACGCCAACAATACTCAAAAACGGAACCGCAAAAACGAGCACCTCTTCTGGTTGTTTCATTTTGTGAAGTAGGGGGACAGAAAACAATACCACCCCCGTAAGCAGTACTCCAACGATACCACAAATGAGCACACCGTGTTTAAACACCTTTTTAATTTCAAAGCTTTTTTTAAACCCGTCTGCCTCGGCAATAAGAGGCGTAATGGCGGTAGATAAGCCTAAGCCAACCGACATCGCGATGAATAAAAAGCTATTTCCGAGTGAAACTGCAGCGAGTTCTGCAGGTCCTAATTGACCCACCATGATATTATCGGCAAATGCGACCAAGGTATGCCCTAGCATTCCGAGCACTACAGGCGTCGCAAGTTTGAGGTTATACGGAACCTCTGCCCAATGCCTTTTTAGCGTGGTAATCATAGTTTCTTAGCCTCATTCCAAAGTTGATCCATCTCCTCAAGGCTCATTGCAGATAATGAGGTATTCATTTTTTGCGCCTGTTCTTCGATGTATTGAAATCTCTTTATAAACTTCTTATTGGTAGCCTCTAGGGCATTTTCAGGGTTGATCTTTAAGAAACGTGAGAGATTGATCATTGAGAATAGCAAATCGCCAAATTCTTCTTCCATTTTCGAAGAAGCACCTTTTTGAACCTCCTCTTCAAATTCACTCCACTCCTCTTTCACCTTATTAATGACTTGTTCGGTTTGCTCCCATTCAAATCCGACTCCCGCAGCCTTTTCTTGAATGCGCTGAGCCTTAATCACTGAAGACAACCCTCTTGGCACCCCCTGAAGCACTGATTTTTTACCTTCTTTCAGTTTGAGCTTTTCCCAGTTTTGTTTAACCTCTTCTTCATTCTCTACCTGAACATCTCCGTAAATATGGGGGTGTCTTGAAATGAGCTTCTCACAGATTCCATTGGCCACATCAGCAATATCGAAGACTTTAATCTCTGCTCCTAATTTGGAATAAAACACAATATGCAAGAGCAAATCTCCTAGCTCTTTCTTTACCTCTTCTAAATCATTATCTGCTATGGCGTCTGCCAGCTCATAAGTTTCTTCAAGGGTGAGCGTGCGCAAAGAATCAAAGGTCTGTTTCTTATCCCATGGACACTTTTCACGAAGATCATTCATGATGTCGAGCAGTCTAGAGAAAGCTTCAAGTTGTTGTTTTCTGGTATTCTCAGGCATTAGGGTGTGCTTATAGTTAGTCTGTTACTGTTGATCGTTGGCGGTAAGTCTTGCACCTTGAGGCCAAAGCGCAGATGATAGCGCTTCTTATCACCTAAACTTGGTACGGTTACCGTATCGCGTACTGTTTGATACGATTTAATAGTTAGATTTTGGATCACATCGCCCTCCTTCAATATGCGTTCTCCTTCTAACAAATAATAGCGAAGATCAGCCTTGTTGTTTGATTCTTGCCCTATAGCAAAAGGATAAGGATTGTTGATCTGAAGCGCATACTCCCCGTGGTTTAAAGGGGTAATTTTAACATCCACCTTATCAAAGGCACTAAAGCGATCGATAAATTGGTAGTAAATCCGCGCATTATTTGAGGCTGTATAGGTATCAAAGCCAGGTTGATTTCTTTTGTGATGAACCAGAAGTACCTCCTGGTCTCTAAACGCTTCTTCTCTACCCCAATAATCAAATTGAGTGTTGTTGAAATAGACCGTGCTTAGTGTATGAGCCTTTTGCTTACTGTAAAACTCATATCTCGAAGCATTTTCATAACTATTGATAAATACGATAGGCCTTCCGTCAGAAAGAGTCGAGAGCTCTGAGGCCCATTGATCCCAATCGTGCAAGGGTTCTAGAGATCGGCTGATTGATGTGGGTAAATAATCAACACTTAAGTAAAGTCTAAAAAGAAGAAAGAAGAAGACAGAAAATCTTCCCAGACGACGTATCCATAAACTCAAACGCTCTGATTTAGAAACAGGGTCGAAAGCTAAAACCATTAATGGGACAAGAACTACACTCGTCCAGTGCTTGTGAATAAAAACCTTGAACGACTGATACAAGAAAAAGGCTAAAACTCCAAAGAATACCCACTTCAAGGCTGCATTTAAGGTGGATTTTTCAATGGGTCTTGTTAGACCTATAAATAAGGGTATACTCACTAAAGGCCCTAAAACGATAGGTTGAGAAAGCACGTAAGACACCACGTTAGCAGGATTAAAACTAATATCCGCACGGTCATTCAAATGAAAGACAATACTCGACCAGTCGTTTTGATAAAGCCAGTAGATATGCGGAAGCATAAATACTATACTGAGGATCACAATAGCCCAGAAAGATCGCCTTTGAAGCAATCTAAGGTTGGATAGTAATGTAAAGAACACGATAAGCACACCGTGATATTTACTGAGTAACATACCAACAACAGCCAATGAAACCCCTAGAATGTTCACCCACTTTTCATCCGCTAGGTAACGCTTGTAAAACCAAAAAAAGAGCACCTCAAAAAATAGCAGTGGCACATCGGTCTTAACCAAAAAGCTACCCGCATGTACGGCGAGTAAACCAACTGTCATAAAAATGAAGAGTCTTAGGTGCTTTCTACCCAACAGATCGTATAATAGTGCTAAGGTGGCCGTACTTAGTAAACTAGAGAACAATCGTGCTCCAAACTCAGTGGAGTCAAAAAGGGATCCCAAATAGGCAAAAAAGGCAACCGCTGGTGGGTGATCTAAATACCCCCATTGAAGATGTTGTGAAAAGAGCCAATAATAGGCCTCTTCACCCGATAAAGGCATAAACGCCCCCTGAGCTGCTCCGGCTAAAAACCAAAGCAAGAGAAAGACGATAAGCGTGCGAGGACGTTCCTTTATAACGAAATTCATGAGGCAATTCTAAGAAGCGAAATTAAGGCTTTTAACTCCGCAATGTCACGAAATAACACCAGAACCAATCAACTCGTCATCGTTGTACCAAACAGCGAATTGCCCAGGTGTTATGGCAGATTGCGGATGCGCGAACTGAATGTACAAACCACCGGTTTCAGGGTCAGGAATAAGCGTGGCATCTTGTAAAGGTTGGCGATACCTGATTCGAGCTTTAACCCGTTTTAGATCTCTAAGATCTTCTCTGAGAAAGTGAACGTCCTCTGGTGCGATGAACAAAGTATCCCTCCACAATGCCCAATGATCACTCCCCTGTCCGACATAAACACAATTGGTTTGAGTGTCTAGTCCGACCACAAAAAGAGGTTCTTTTGTACCCCCAACCGCTAGCCCTTTGCGTTGGCCTAATGTGAAAAAATGAGCTCCATTATGCGTCCCAATCTCGACTCCCATCTCAGGAGAAAATTCAAAGGCCTTGCTTCTTAAGGCTAGTGTTTCTGGTAGCTCGGTCGGCTCTAGAGATCTAGGTATTTCAATAATCTTTCCTTTTTTAGGCTCTAACCGTTGTTGCAAAAATTCAGGAAGTCGCACCTTGCCGATAAAACAAAGGCCTTGAGAATCTCGTTTTTCAGCCGTTATAAGCTGTGCAGAACGCGCTATTTCGCGAACCTCAGACTTTTGAAGTTCTCCGATAGGAAAAAGGCTTTTGGCAAGCTGATCCTGGTTCAATTGGCATAGAAAATAGGACTGATCTTTAGAGCCATCCGCACCGGCGAGCAGTCTGTAGATCTTGCGTCCGTCTTTTTCAATTTCGTCCTTTCTACAGTAGTGTCCGGTGGCCACAAAATCGGCTCCCAATGCAAGGGCTTTCTTCAGGAAAACGTCGAATTTTATCTCACGGTTACAAAGCACATCCGGATTAGGTGTCCTCCCGGCCTGATATTCACGAAACATGTAATCGACAATACGCTCTTTATAGACTTCGCTTAGATCAATCGTTTGAAACGGTATTTGAAGACGCTCTGCCACAATCAAGGCATCATTAGAGTCTTCTAACCAAGGACATTCATCTGAGATCGTTACCGAGTCATCGTGCCAATTTTTCATGAAAAGACCGATCACCTGATACCCCTTCTCTTTCAATAAATAGGCAGCTACGCTTGAATCGACCCCTCCGGATAGACCGACAACCACTTTTGTCTCTGAAATAGGTTTTACCTGCGTCATTTCAACCACAAAGGTAAGCCGAATGCCAATTCGAGTTTATTTACCGAGCTTCTTTTGATTCTCGGCTTGTTCCATCATCTCTCTCATTTTGCGCTGAAACTTATTCTCTTTCTTAGGCTTCTCACGGTTTTGCTGCACCTGAAGGTGAATTTTGGTTTCGTCGATGATGTAGTTCTTGATGACTAGCATGATCGCAATGGTCAAAAGATTTGAGATAAAGTAATACAAACTGAGACCAGAGGCGTAATTGTTAAAGAAGAACAACATCATTACTGGAGACAAATACATGATGAATTTCATGTTTGGCATTCCGGGTTGTTGTTGCATCTGCATAGTCTGGCCTGTAGTCATCTGCATATAGAAGAAAATAGCTACTGAAGCCAAAATGGGGAACAAACTAATATGATCTCCATAGAACGGAATCGCAAATGGAAGATCTACCACCGTATCATAAGAAGATAAATCGTCTACCCATAAGAACGACTTCTGTCTAAGGCTGAAGGCTGTTGGGAAAAAGCTAAATAATGCATAGAACACCGGAAGTTGTAAAAGAGCAGGTACGCAACCGCTCATCGGATTTACGCCTGCCAGATTATACAGCTTCATTGTCTCTTGCTGCTTCTTCATCGCATTGTCTTGATACTTCTTATTGATCTCTTGAACTTCAGGCTGAATAACTTTCATCTTGGCCTGAGAGACGTAACTCTTATACGTAACCGGAGAAAGAACGAGACGCACAACCAAAGTCATAACGATGATCGCAATACCGAATGGGAAGACTGATGCTAATGCGTCAAAGAACGGATTGAATACATAGCGGTTTAATGTTCCAAAGATTCCCCATCCGAATGGAATCGATTCAATGATACCCAGATCCTTGTGAGGACCCATCGCTTTCGGGTCTGTTGGGCCCATATAGAGATACAGCGAACTGCTTAATTCTCCACCGATACGATCTAAGCCTGTCTCAGTAGTATATTTTTTGGTGAAGGCTATCGCTTTTGATTCTTCATCCACCAAATTTTCAGAACGAAGGGTAACCTGTTCGAATGGCTTATCCGATCCAAGTATCGCACTAAAAAAGTGATGTCTATTAGATACCCAATCCACATTCTCAACTGTTTCTTCATCGCTTTCTGAGGTAGCTGAAAGCTTTTTAATTGTCCCCTGATCGTAACTGTAGGTAAGGCGTGTATAGCGGTTTTCATACTCCACACTCTGATCGTTTCTGGGTGCCCAATACTCCCATTTAAGCAAAACCTTATCTGATGGATCGAGATACGCATTAAGGTTTTGAGTACGTATGTCTAAATCGATTAGATAGTTTGAGGCATGAAAGGTATAGCGATACTCTAGAAAGCTTTGGTCGTCTGTATAAGCTCTAAACACAAGCACCGTATTCTCACCTGAAGTTTCCTTTTCTGAAGTAAAAAGCAATTCAGAGGTTTGAATGAGTCGGTTGTCTCTGGTTCTAAAACTTAGACCAAAGTCTGAATAATCGCCTTCTACTAACTGAACCGGGTTTCCTTCATAGTCTTGGTGATCGTTTAGCGTTAAACCAACAAGCTGTGCTCCTCGAGAAGCAAAGGTTGCTGTAAACGGATCGGTCTGAATCTGAACCAAAGTATCGACCGCTTGTGTAAACCCAAATGGCCCGGCCTGAAGGACGTAGGCACTATTATCAAGAGGTTTGGCTAATGGGGCTGCAGCCTCAGGAGATACTGAATTTTGATTCTCTGAATTATTTAGAGATTCTTGCGCTTCTTGCTGCGCTGCTTCTAGGCGCTGAGCCTCTAATTCTTCTGGACTAGGTTGATTGAGGTACAACCAACCGAGCATAATAGCAAATATTAGGGCAAAACCTATGATGGCGTTTTTATCGAGACTTCGATCTTCCATGGATTAGTGTTACTTGGTCGCTAAGAAGGCAAATATAAGGTTTCAAATGCCGACAGCGCTGCGTTCTACTTCGCTTGATGATATTTCTTGGCTGCACCCACAAAGCTGACAAATAGTGGATGTGGTTTTTCTACCGTGCTTTTGTATTCTGGATGAAACTGTACTCCTAAAAACCACGGATGATCTTGAATTTCAACGGCCTCTACCAATCCTGTGTCTGGATTGATTCCCGAGGCAATCATGCCGGCTTGTTCTAATGCATTCTTGTAGGCGTTATTTAACTCAAAACGATGCCTGTGCCTTTCGTCTATTAACGCTTTTCCTGAATAGGCGTTGCTTAGAGTGGTTTCGGATTTTACCTCACATTTCCATGAGCCCAGACGCATGGTTCCTCCCTTTTGATCTACTGATTTCTGATCCTCCATCAAATGAATAACCGGATCTGGGGTATGTTCATCGACCTCAACGGTATTCGCCTTTTCGAGATTCAAGACGTTTCGTGCAAACTCAATAACCGCCATTTGCATCCCTAGGCAGATTCCGAAATAGGGCAATCCATGGGTTCGTGCATAATGGACAGCTGAAATTTTTCCTTCAATACCTCTACTACCAAATCCTGGCGCCACGAGAATGCCGTCGAAACAATCAAGCAATGATGCGATGTCCTGCTCTTCTAAATGTTCTGAGTGAACCGAAACTACATTCACCTTCACCTTGTTACTCGCACCGGCATGTACTAAGGCTTCAAGAATAGACTTGTACGAATCCTGAAGCTCTACATACTTACCAATAAGACCAATAGTGATTTCTGCACTTGGCGCACTGATGCTTTCAACAAAGGCTGACCAACGCTCAAGATCAGGTTTATGAGAGGTGTCAAGGCCTAATTTTTCGAGTACCACAGTGTCAAGCCCTTCTTTTTGCATAAGAAGAGGGACTTCGTAAATAGTGTTTGCATCAATAGACTGAATTACCGCCTTGGCAGGTACATTGCAAAAACGAGCAATTTTTGAACGAAGGTCGTCATCGAGTTCGTGTTCAGTGCGACACACTAAAACATCCGCCTTTATTCCGCTCTCCATTAATGTTTTAACTGAGTGCTGTGTAGGTTTTGTCTTTAACTCGCCGGCAGCAGCTAAGTAAGGAATCAAGGTAAGGTGCACAACCAATCCATTCGAGTCTCCCAACTCATACAACAACTGGCGTACCGCCTCGATATAGGGTAAGGATTCAATGTCACCCACAGTCCCACCTATTTCAGTGATGACCACGTCGTACTCGCCTGAATTACCCAAAATCTGAATGCGCTCCTTAATTTCGTTGGTGATATGCGGAACTACCTGAACGGTTTTTCCTAAAAAATCTCCTCTGCGCTCTTTTTCTATAACACTTTGATAAATCCGCCCCGTAGTGACATTGTTCGCCTGAGAAGTAGGACTATTGAGAAAACGCTCGTAATGCCCAAGGTCAAGATCGGTCTCAGCCCCATCATCAGTCACGTAGCACTCCCCGTGCTCGTAAGGATTTAGCGTACCCGGGTCAACATTAATGTAAGGATCTAATTTCTGAATGGTAGTTCGGTATCCCCTAGCTTGAAGCAACTTTGCCAGAGAGGCTGCAATAATACCTTTACCTAAAGACGATGTTACTCCTCCCGTAACGAAAATATACTTTGTGGACATGGGGAACTTATTTTCTACGGGATGTAAAGGTACAAACTTTGGGCAGAGACCTAGGCTCAATTTCACTATCTTTTGATGAAACTATTGTTAACTGTTCTCATGAAAAGAAGAGATTTTCTGCAAAATGTTCCAGCTGCCCTTATGGCAACTCCGCTAGCTACGCCGTTCGCACTTGAGTCTTCTCAAGACTTAGAGCGCAGCATTCCTATAAATCATTCCGTTGCGCGTTGGTGTTTAAGTCAATACGAACTCGACGAACTCTTGCCGCGACTGAAAGACATCGGTATTCATTCGATTGATCTTGTCGGACCTCAAGATTATCAAACACTCAAAAAATACGACATGCATTGCAGCATGTGTGAGGGAGCTGCGATCAGTCTGACCGAGGGCTTCAACGATCCGCAATATCACGATGAATTGATAAAGCGTTACACCGAAGCAATTCCTAAAGTCGCAGATGCCGGATTCACCAATCTGATATGCTTTAGCGGAAACAGACGCGGAATGAACGATCTAGTCGGATTAGAAAACTGTGCAATAGGTTTAGAACGCATCTTACCCTTAGCAGAAAAATACGGGGTAGTGATTCAAATGGAACTCTTTAACGCACAAGACCATCCTGACTACATGTGCGATTCAAGTTTATGGGGTATTAGCCTTTGCAGAAGATTAGGCACTGAACACTTTAAGTTGTTATACGACATCTATCACATGCAAATACAAGAAGGAGATATCATTCATCAAATCACTGAGTATCACGAGTATTTTGGCCATTATCACACCGCTGGGGTACCGGGAAGAAATGAGATAGGTGCAAATCAAGAACTTTATTACCCAGCGATCATGCGAGCCATAGCAAAAACAGGGTTTACGGGTTATGTAGCACAAGAATTTATTCCCACCAATAAGGATCCTTTTGTATCTATGGCTGAGGCGATAGGAATTTGTGAAGGAAGTCAACTACCTCAGTAGTCTTCTTGAGCATCTTTTTCCTCGATGCGCTCTCCGTCTTCGTCGAAGCGTTCAGGAAATCTCATTTTCTCTATTGCCAATAAGCGATCAGCAAGCCACGTATCAGGAATTTCTGGCCAAGGTTTGAATAACTCAGGAGCAATCGTAGAGTCAAGCGCTTCGAAATTAAGATCTCTAACCCATTTCAGGCGATAGGCGACATTTTGAAAAGAGTACCCATCCGAGGTTTCATAGTCGATATCCGAACCCGCATAACGCTGCAATGACTGCACAATAACAGAATCTGCATTTGCCTTTCTGCGGTTCACCATCACCCGAAAAATAGCGTCTAGTGTTAGGTCAAAGGCACGGGTTGTGGTGATAGACGGATTGAATCCAAATTTCTTCTTGAAACCTTGAACGAAGGTGTCAGTAGGCCTTCCGTATACCTCTGGATAGGCAAATATGAGATTGGACAAATGCACCGGGTTCACCTGATCGTTAAAGTACACCACACTAGGCGTCGTTGTAAATAAGCGCATGCTTTTGACAGGCTCAGCATTTATTCCATTCAAAATAGACACCACCGAAGCGGCTAATCCCGATTGATTGGTTTCTAGAAAGGCCCAATTCGGGATCAAAGAATCGACAATCGAATCCCTAAACTCAGGAAGCTGTTCAATGGCCAAGTCATTAACTAGCGGAACGTCATAAGCCTCTTCAAACACCTCTATAACCGAACTTCTTGCCTCTTCTTGATCACTATCTGCGATAAGAAACACACGCTCTCCTCTGTACTGACTTAGCGCATACGACAACATCTTTTGGCGCATCTGAGTGGCAACCGTACTTCCGTAGTAGACGGTACCCTCAATATCGGATTGTGCCTGCATAAACGGAACAAACACAGGGGTTGCCTTATCCTTTCGATTCAGCAGAAACTGTCGAGCTACTCTAGGACTAATAGGACCCACAACGAGATCAGATGAAACGGTATCGGTCTGGGCGAAATCAGTCACACGCCCTGAGCTCAGCTGCGTATCTATAAATCGAGACTGAACGTTAATTTGATGTGTGGCTACAGAATCTAAGGCGTACTGAATACCGTAATACATTTCCAAAGCCGTCTGCATATCCCTTCTCAGCTCGATCTGACGCACTAATCCAATCGTATCAATAAAACGCAAGGTGTCAATCGGAATTGTAGGGCTGTATAGACTATCAATCACAAGACTGTCTCTGAAGGGTATTCGGTCTTCTCTAAAGGGAAGCAAAAACAACGCGTTCAAACGCACAGGCTCCTTAGTAACATCAGAAAGATCGTTGATACTGTCAATAATTTGTGCCAGAGCTGTAGTCTCAACCTCCTCTTGCACAGGTGCAACATAGGTTTCTTGTACAACGGGTTGATTGCGCTTAGACTTTCTGCGCTTGCGTTGTGCATGACTAGCATCGGGCCAAGCTGCAAAGAATAGCAGGGCCAAACCGCTCCATAAGATTCGCTTTACTCCCATTCTATTGTTGCCGGTGGTTTTGAGCTAATATCGTACACCACTCGATTGACTCCCTTAACTCGATTGATAATCGTATTAGAAACTTCTTGAAGAAAAGCATAAGGCAGGTCTACCCAATCTGCAGTCATTCCATCGGTACTCTCTACAGCTCTTAAAGCCACCACACTCTCATAAGTGCGCTCATCTCCCATGACTCCAACGCTTTTGACGGGCAATAACATCGCGCCTGCTTGCCATACGCTGTCGTAAAGATTTTCTCTTTTGAGCGCATCTATGAATACCGCATCAACCTCTTGGAGTAAGCTTACGCGCTCAGCACTAACCGCACCGAGAATGCGAATAGCCAAGCCTGGTCCAGGAAAAGGATGTCGACCGAGCATTTCTTTAGGCATGTCCATAGCGGCTCCTACCCTTCTAACCTCATCCTTAAACAAACTCTTCAGCGGCTCTACCACTTTGAGCTTCATGTAATCAGGAAGCCCTCCTACATTGTGATGACTCTTGATCGTCACTGAGGGTCCACCACTTGCTGAAACCGATTCTATCACATCGGGATAAATGGTTCCTTGAGCCAACCATTTCGCATTTTCAACCTGTTTTGACTCGTCGTCAAAAACATCTACGAAAACCTTACCTATAATTTTGCGCTTTGTTTCGGGGTCTTCTTCATCTGCCAAGGCATCTAAGAAGCGATCTGAAGCATCGACCCCCTTTACATTTAAACCAAATCCTTGATACTGATCGAGAACCATCTGGTATTCATCCTTGCGCAGAAGCCCATTATTGACAAAAATGCAGTGTAAATTACTACCGATCGCTTTGTGCAAGAGCATTGCGGCAACCGAAGAATCTACCCCTCCTGACAACCCTAGTATGACACGCTCATCTTTAAGTTGTTCTTTCAAGGCTGCAACGGTCTCTTCGATAAAAGCGGCAGGTGTCCAGTCTTGCTTTAGACCCGCGATAGTCACCAAGAAATTTTTAAGTAATTGAGTGCCCTCTGTGGTGTGATACACCTCAGGGTGAAATTGAATGGCGTAGGTCGACTCGCCTTCTACCCGGTATGCTACATGTTGTACATCATGAGTACTAGCCAATAACTTGGCATTCTCAGGCAGGGCGGTAATGGTATCTGAATGAGACATCCACACTTGAGAATCGATCTGGATTCCTTCAAAAAATTGATCCGCGACGATATGCTTCAGCCTCGCACGACCGTATTCTCTGGTGTTAGAGGCCTCAACCTTTCCGCCATAAGCCGCAGCCAAATATTGGGCCCCGTAACAAATTCCAAGCAAAGGTAGCTTCCCCTTGATTTGCGATAAATCTGGACGCGGAGCATTTTCAGAGCGGACCGAGTGAGGCGAACCTGAAAGCACTACAGCAGCGTACTCTGAGTAGTCAGACGGGGCTTTGTCGTAAGGAATTATTTCTGAGTAAATATTGAGCTCGCGAACCCGTCTTGCGATGAGTTGAGTATACTGCGAACCAAAATCGAGAATGAGGACTTTTTGATGCATGCCCAAAAATAGCTATTTGCTTTCGAGAGCACGGATTCAAAAGCGTATTTTTAATCAATGAGTAAAAAGGAAACCTCTTCTCTCGATCACTATATCTCCCAAATTGATCTCCTACTAAATAGGGCGTTACAGAAAATAGATCAACTGCATTGGATTACGCTTAGTTCGGTTCAGATAAAAAACGGCGAATCGCTTCCGGATGCACGTACGGTCGTACTACGCAAAATCCTAAAAAACAGAGAACTTGTCTTTTACACCGATAGAAGAAGTCCTAAAGTGGAGCAGTTTAAGCAAAATAAAAATGCCGTGGCCCTCCTTTACGATCGCACTGCGCAGCTACAGTTGCGCATTCACGGAGCGATTGAAATTGACACTCAAAGCGCTCTTTATGAAGACGCCCGTGATCGTATCCCGACTCAGGCTAAAGTCAATTACAATACCTTACACGCACCGGGTAGTCCAGCACCTAGCATAGAGCCCGATCGGAATAAGGAGGTATTGCACTTCGCTCTTTTAAGGTTTCTTCCGCACACTTTCGACCTCTTGCACCTGACTCCTGAAGGCGGCAAACGCATTGAGGTTAAAAGCACGAATGAAGGAATGCTTGGTGAGGCGAGATGGCTTGTCCCCTAACTCAAAGATTTTCGGAGACCATCAAATGAAGCTTTCCATGGGAAACTTCATTCCCAAAGGCCTCTAATAACATATCAAAGAGAGCGGGTCCGAGCTTAGCATACAACAGGCTAAAGTTTTCAAATCGTTCATGCGGTATACCCATCGGATATAGAATGTCATAAAGTCGACTGAGACGTTTTACTTCATCTTGAAGTTTACGCTTTTGAGCCTTGAGCAAACGTTTCTCAAGATGATCTAAACCTTTAATTTGTTTGTACTCTTGGGCCGAAACAGCACCTAAAAAACTTTTGTCGGTCATTTTAGCGACCTCTTTTAAGGCTAAAAACTGCTCCTTCAATTGTTCACGCTGAGGAGTAAAGTCGATTGGTATATCTGAAATTCTGCGAATCACACTATTTACAAAAGCATCCTTTGACCGAATAAAGTCTTTGAATTCGGCTTGAAGAGCGCCCATCTTACGGTGCTCCTTAGCGCTCATCCAGAAAACCGAATTTCGAAGCACAAAAAGCGGAAAGGGAGTAGAAGCACTATCAAATACCGCCTTAAGTTGCATGGAATAAGAAAGTTCGCCACCTCCGCCTATATATGCCAAGTTGGGTAGAATGGTTTCTTGATATAGAGGTCTCAAAACTACATTAGGAGAGAAACGTTCTGGAGTGTCCTTGAGGATGCCTAAGAGTTCTTCTTCTGTAAACGTTTTATTCGAATCTGAGAGACCAAATCCTTCTTTAAGTCGCACAATCCTTTCCCTTGACCCTTCTTCAAGATAAAACAAGTTGATTTCTCTTGCGTTGACTTGTGAACCGTATCCCAAAGCGGCGAGATTTTCAGAAGTTTTATCGACTAAAGGTTTGGCAAAGGAAGCTTCAAGTTCGCGCCGCATGACCGGTTCAAATAATTTCTTCAATGCCTTCTGATTGGGATCGATTACGACAAGCCCATACTGCTTGAAAAGCTCGTGAACCAGATGAAACATCGCAGAAGAGAGTTTAACTGAATCTTGGTACGCTTCGCGAAATAGATCGATAATGGTTTTGGCCTCTGGAGTATTCGGAAGGAGTTCTTCAATCGCCTGAATAACCTCTTGCAAACCTTCTACGCTAAAGGCACCAACGGCCCCTTTCTGTTCGGTATTCCATTTAAGTTTTACCTGACCCAAGTGGATGTGATTGATCTCTTCGTAATCGTGATCCTCACTAGCCATCCAATACACGGGAACACAATGCATGTCAGGAAACTGTTTTGTAAGCAATTGGCTCAGCCTTATCGTATGCAACACTTTATAGATAAAGAACAAAGGGCCTGTAAAAATGTTCAATTGGTGACCGGTGCAAACCGTGAAAGTGTTCTCATGATCTAAGCGTTGAATGTTCGCATCAACTCTTTTATCGGACAGGCCATGCGCGCTATACTGCTCAACGAGTGCCTCTTTGAGTACTTTACGATGTCTTGCAGGGTAAGATTGAGATTTCAAGCGCCGCTGAGACTCAAAAGAGGATAGGCTGGGTTGATCGGTGTAGAAGTCTGCTGGTAAATCACCCTTGATATAGGCCTGCATAAGAGAATTATGAAAGCCGGATTCAGAAAAAGAAAGGTGATAAAAATGCATAGCTTCTCTATAGTAAAAGCGAAGATACGCAGTAAATTTCGTAGCTTTTGAACCCTTAAGAAACAAGCTATGAGATCTTCTATACTTCTGTTTTTAGTGGCCACTACCTTCAGTTGGTCGCAAGTACAATCTCCAAAAGAATTTTTGGGCTATTCTTTAGGTGACGCCTTTACGCGCCATCACGAAGTGGTGCGCTATTTTCAGCATTTAGCCGACCAGAAGCCCGACCAGGTGGTAATTCAAACCTACGGTACCACTAATGAAAGAAGAAGTCTTCAAGTGGCCTTCATAGGAACACCGGAAACTATAGCAAAACTCGAATCCATTCAAGCAGATCACGTTCGATCGCTCACCGAAGGAACAGCTTCAGATATAGGAATTGTGTGGCTGAGCTATAACGTTCACGGAAATGAGAGTGTGAGCACTGAAGCCTCTATGCAAACGGCTTATGAATTACTTACTTCTAAGTCAGAATGGTTGAGTAACACCCTGGTGGTGATTGACCCCTGCATCAACCCAGATGGACGCGAGCGTTATGTCAATTGGTATTACCAGGCGAAAAACAAAGAAAAACAACCCGACCCTAATAGCAGTGAGCATTTTGAACCTTGGCATTCAGGCAGAACCAACCACTACGTTTTTGACTTAAACAGAGACTGGGTATGGACCACCCAAATAGAAAGTAAAGCGCGATTAGCCCTTTACAATCAATGGTTCCCTCATATCCATGTAGATTTTCACGAACAGGGCGTTGACAGTCCTTATTACTTCGCTCCTGCGGCAGAGCCCATCCACGAAGCTGTGACAGCATTTCAAAAGGATTTTCAAACTGAACTCGGAAAAAATCACGCAAAGTATTTCGACAAAAACGCTTGGCTCTTCTTTACAAAAGAACGATTCGATTTGCTCTACCCGAGTTACGGGGATTCCTACCCCACCTTTAATGGAGCCATCGGGATGACTTATGAACAGGGCGGAGGCGGCCGAGCAGGTTTATCCATTTACAACAGTGATAGAGACGCCGTGACCCTCAAAGATCGAATCGCACACCACGTGACCACGGGATTATCTACCGTTGAAATGGCACACCTCAACACCCGACGTCTCGTCGAAAACGCCAAGATGTATTTCGATACAAGTACAAAAGCCCACCAAACCTATGTATTGTCTGGTAAAGAAGATAACATTCACCAACTCACAAAACTTCTAGACCGTCACAAAATCACCTATAAGAAGGCACAACCGGCCCTAGTGACAGGATACGATTACCGTAGTCAGCGTCAAAAACGACTTCAAATCGGTTCAGATCATCTTCTTATTTCTACCCGACAGTTTAAAGGATCTCTGGTTCGCGTGCTTTTTGAACGCGAAGCCCAATTGAACGATTCGGTAACCTATGATATTACGTCATGGTCGCTTCCGTATGCTTACGACCTAGAGGCCATAGAAGTTGACAAAGACCTTAAAGGAGCGTCGTATAAGGTGACAAAGCCAGTACCCGTTTCGTTTAACGAAAACGCCTACGCCTATGTCATGAATTACGATAGCTTTGAAGATCAAAAGGCATTGAGTTTCTTGCTATCGAGAGGAGCCCGTGTGCGCACTTCCTATGAAGCCTTTGAGATTGACGGCATGAAGTTTAATGCAGGTTCGTCGATCATGCTTGTTAAAGAAAATCCAAATCTTAAAGAGCTCATCACCGTGTGCACTGATCAGTATTCAAGAATTTTTAAAGAGGTAAGCAGTGGGTTTGTAACAGCAGGGAAAGATTTCGGATCTTCATCCGTACAACTCACTAAAGCTCCAAAAATTGCCTTATTAAAAGGTGATGGCGTTTCATCGTACAACTTTGGCGAGTGGTGGTACTTCTTAGAAAATGACCTCAATCAAAACATCTCTACAATCGATCATGACGCCATGAGAAGAGTAGACCTCAAAGGATACGATGTTATGATCATGCCTAGTGGTAACTACTCACAGTGGAGCGATTCTGAACTCAATCGTATAAAAACTTGGGTAAGAGAAGGAGGACGTTTAATCGCTCAATCCGACGCCTTGTATACCGTAAGTAATTGGGAGGGAGTATCGCTTAAGGCAAAGCCATCTTCGACAAGTGACAGCGGCAATGTCCCCTATGCCCTTCAAGAGCGCAGCGCCATATCAGATAGAATTACAGGTGCCATTTTTGAAACGAAGGTAGACCGCACCCACCCCATCGCCTTTGGATACAACTCGTCTTATTTTTCACTGAAGCTCAGCGAAAACTACTTTGAAAAATTAAAACGAGGAACTGTCTTCTCTATTGAAGAAAACGGTAAACCTGTATCCGGGTTCGCCGGTGCGCGAACCGAAGAGCCACTTGAAAATTCGCTGGTTTTAGGAGCGGAGCGTTTCGGAAGAGGTCAGGTCGTTTACTTTGTAGACAATCCTGTATTTAGAGGTTTTTGGTATGGAGCAAAACAGGCCGTTGCGAATGCCTTGTTCTTTGAGTTTTAAGCCTCATTTTTGGTGGAAGCCTCTTCTTCTTTACCAGACTCTTCCTTGAACGAGAGAAGCTTTTTGCTCAGAAGGAGGTTGTACCAGCTCAATACTTTTTTGATATCGCTTGCATAAACGCGGTCCTCATCGTAATTCGGCAGTACTTCGAAAAAATAGGCTTCTAAATCTATTTTAGCCGCCTTTGGAGAAGTCGAGGCTGGCTTTCCTCCTTCTTTATCGTGAATCAATTTGAATACCTCGAGCAAAGGCATTTCTTTCTCTAAGGTGTATACTGCAATCTCGCTCAGCATACTGACTTTAGCACGTAGAGGAACCGTCACACGCTTTTGGTCCTGAAGAGATTCGGCGACAAACCCACCTTTCGTTTGTGCTAAAAGTTTAAATAAGCCAGGATATCCTGCTATAGAAATAATCGTTTCGAGTTCTTTACTCATCGTTTCTTGCTTTTGGTATAAAATTTCATGCGGTAGTCTGACTCTACCATTCCTCTACTAATTTTATCGAGTCTTCCTTTGATCAATCGCTTCTTCAAAGGCGAAAGTTTATCTGTGAATAAAATGCCTTCAATGTGATCGTACTCGTGTTGAATGATACGCGCTGCTAATCCTGAGTATTCTTCTACATGCTCTTTAAAATTCTCATCTAAATAACGCAAACGAATTGCCGATGGCCGGGTAACATCTTCACGAACATCCGGAATACTTAAGCATCCTTCTGTAAAGGAAAAATCATCTCCTTCTTCAGTGATCATTTCGGCATTGATAAACACCTTTTTAAAAGTCTTCAAAACCAGTTGGTCACTTGGAGTTGCGTCTTCATCATCCGCAAACGGACTGCCATCGATAACAAAAAGCCGTATAGATTTACCGATTTGCGGAGCCGCCAAACCCACACCATGAGCGTGATACATGGTCTCCCACATGGATTCTATCAGCTGTTCTAAGCCCTCATAACTTTCCGAAATTGGAAGTGCTTTTCGTTTTAAAACGGGATCTCCGTATGCGATAATAGGAAGTATCATAGGCGGCTATCAAAATAAGATTGAAGAATTAAGGTGGCACTCACCTCATCAATTACTGAACGGTTTTGACGGACCGATTTACGAGCATTCATTTCTACTAATGCCTTAGATGCCATTTTAGAGGTAAAACGCTCGTCCTGCCATGCAACCAAAAGGTTCAGTTTTTGAATTATCTCTTGAATTTTCTTTTCTATAAACCCCATCGATTCAGAAGGTTCACCGTTCATTTGAAGTGGTTTACCCACCACAAGGATAGCAATTGGCTCTTCGTTATGAAGTTGTGTCAAGGTCGAAAGTAGTTGTTTGGTTTCAACAGCAGTATAACCCGAGGCGATTCCTAGGGCGGTATAACCCGAAGAAATTCCCGTGCGCTTTGTACCAACATCAAGTCCAACAACTCGTTCCAAGAGGCATTATTTTGCCACAAAAATAGGTCAATTTGAACTGTCACAAACTCAGGGTCAATGTATCTTTGCAAAAAATAGAACACCATGCAAGAGCTGAGAAAAAGAATAGAAGATGCCTGGGAAAACAGGGAACTCTTAAATGAAAAGGACTATCAAGATTCTATCCGTGAGGTTATTGACCTTTTAGATGGTGGCTCATTGCGTTGTGCAGCTCCTGATGAAAGTGGAGAATGGATTGCAAACGAATGGGTGAAAAAAGCAGTAGTCCTTTATTTTCCGATCCAAAAAATGGAGACCCTTGAGGCGGGTATTTTTGAATACCACGATAAAATTCCTTTAAAGAGAAATTATGCTGAAAAAGGTGTTCGTGTAGTACCTAATGCCGTTGTTAGACATGGCGCTTACGTTTCAAGCGGAACGATATTGATGCCCAGCTATGTAAATATTGGGGCCTATGTCGACGAAGGCACCATGGTCGATACTTGGGCCACGGTAGGAAGTTGCGCTCAGATAGGAAAAAATGTCCACCTTTCAGGAGGTGTAGGTATAGGAGGCGTCCTAGAGCCACTTCAGGCTACTCCAGTAATCATAGAAGACAACGCGTTTCTAGGTTCTAGAAGCATTGTCGTTGAGGGCGTTCGCGTAGGTAAAGAAGCCGTACTTGGTGCTAATGTGGTACTTACAGCGTCCACTAAAATTATCGATGTGACTCAAGAAGAGCCCATTTATTATCAGGGTGAAGTTCCTGCTAGAAAAGTAGTTATACCTGGTACTTATACCAAAGAGTTTAAGGCTGGATCGTATGGAGTTTCATGTGCTCTAATCATCGGAGAACGCAAGGAGAGCACCGATAAGAAAACTTCATTAAACGACGCATTGAGAACCTATGGTGTTTCGGTCTAAAACCGCATAAAACACTACCTTTACAGGACTCTTAGGACGAAACATGCCTTCAAATCGTATCGAAAAGCTTCCCGAAGCACTAGAGCACCCCATATTTGCGAAAATTGGTCAGATTGCTGATGCATTACATCTCGAATGCTTTGTCATTGGAGGATATGTTCGAGATCACTTACTCGGACGTCCGTTCAAATTTGATATAGATATTGTCACCCTTGGCAACGCCATTGAGCTGGCACAGGCCCTAAGTGAGTCTCTAGAGGGTAACCCAAAAGTGTCGATTTTTAAAAACTTTGGTACAGCGATGCTGAAGTACAAAGATCTTGAGCTGGAGTTTGTAGGTGCTCGAAAAGAAAGCTATCAATCCGATTCGAGAAAACCCATCGTTACAGACGGCACACTTGAGGACGATCAAAATCGAAGAGATTTTACCATTAACGCAATGGCCATATGCTTAAATGCGGATCGTTTCGGTGAATTCTTAGATCCCTTTAACGGGATTGAACATCTTGAAGAAAAACGAATCGTCACTCCACTAGAACCTGAGATTACCTTTAGCGACGATCCTTTGAGAATGCTCAGAGCCATTCGTTTTGCGTCCCAATTGAATTTTGAGATCGATCCGGTCACCTTAAAAGCAATCGCGGCACAAAAAGAGCGCATGGCTATTATTTCAAAGGAGCGAATCGTTACAGAACTGAACAAAATACTAGCCACAGAGAAACCTTCTGTAGGCTTTGGTCTTCTAGAAAATTCAGGCCTTTTGCCCCTTATTTTACCTGAGCTAAGCGCTTTAAAAGGAATCGATGAGATTGAGGGAATGACCCATAAGGACAACTTTTGGCATACCCTAGAAGTGGTAGATAACCTGGCATCAGTGAGCGACAACCTCTGGTTGAGATGGGCTGCCCTTTTGCACGATATAGGCAAGGCACCGACTAAACGTTTTGATGAAAAGAATGGCTTTAGTTTTCACGGACACGAATTCGTCGGTTCTAAGATGGTCTACAAGCTCTTCAAGCGTTTAAAAATGCCGCTGAACGACTCAATGAAGTTTGTTCAAAAAATGGTGCTCATGAGCTCTAGACCCATCATTATTTCTGAGCAGTTTGTAACAGATTCTGCGGTAAGAAGACTTGTTTTTGACGCCGGAGATCACATAGAAAGTCTCATGATGCTTTGCGAAGCAGACATAACCACAAAGAATCCGAGAAAACAAAGGCGCTATAAAGACAACTTTCAGCGGGTACGTGCAAAAATTCAAGAGGTAGAAGAACGTGATCGTATCCGCAATTTTCAGCCTCCAGTTGACGGATCAGAAATTATGGAAGTCTTCAATCTCCAGCCAGGAAAAGAGATTGGAATTCTCAAAGAAGCCATCAAAGAGGCTATTCTTGAGGGTGAAATTCCAAACGATTATGAAGAAGCAAAAGCTTTTATGTTCAAGAAAGCCAAGAGCATGGGTCTAAAGCCGAAACAAGATGTCTAGAACTCGTTTTTTACTTCACGCTACCTTATCAATAATCTATCTAGTCATTATTGCCGGAGCTGTGGTGCGAATGACTGGTAGCGGAATGGGATGCCCAGATTGGCCAAAGTGTTTTGGGTATTATATACCTCCGACAGAAGCTGAAGCTCTCGAATGGAAGCCAGATCAAAACTATCGAAAAGGACAAGTCATCATTAGAGAAGAAAAACTTGAAGTTGCCCAAAGAGACTTTACCTCAACAAAAATATATAATCCGTCAAACTGGGAAGCGTACACCAA
>Ga0255780_10001298_pt1 | contig 23483 bp, 13 predicted proteins | sample 071ome_32_FD_179978 | JGI IMG/M metagenome (GOLD analysis project Ga0255780, IMG submission 179978) | Coastal salt marsh microbial communities from the Groves Creek Marsh, Skidaway Island, Georgia - 071405AT metaG (version 2) | ecosystem: Environmental > Aquatic > Marine > Intertidal zone >... | reverse complement strand
TAGGATTGGACATCGGTACCACCAAAATTGTGGCCGTAGTCGGCCGCATGAACGAGCATAGAAAAATAGAAGTTCTTGGCATCGGAAAGAGCAAGAGCTTAGGCGTGCAACGCGGTGTTGTCGCCAATATTACCTTGACCATTGAGAGTATTCAAGCGGCTGTAAAAATGGCGGAAGAAAACTCCGGGCTCAAGATCACCGAAGTAATGGTGGGCATCGCCGGACAGCACATCCGTTCGATGCAGCACAGCGACTACATCATGCGCGAGGATGCTGAGGCCATTATTGATGTGACGGATTTGGACAAATTGGCCAAAAACGTACACAACCTCGTGATGATGCCTGGGGAGCAAATCCTTCATGCCTTACCGCAAGAATACAGAGTCGATGGCGATAGTAACATCATCAACCCACAAGGGATGTACGGTTCGCGCTTGGAAGCAAACTTTCACATTGTCGTAGGACAAATTGCTTCGATCAAGAACATTGCGCGCTGTGTCGAGCAGAGCGAACTCAAAGTAGGTGATATCACCCTAGAGCCTCTCGCTTCCGCTGCCGCAGTATTGGCAGAAGAAGAAAAAGACGCGGGTGTTGTCCTTGTCGACATCGGTGGGGGTACGACAGATATTGCCATTTTCAAGGACAGCATCATCAGACATACTGCCGTGATTCCTTTCGGAGGCAAAGTCATTACCGAGGATATCAAGGAGGGCTGTGAGATTATTGAAAAACAGGCAGAGACCCTCAAAGTAAAATTTGGTTCCGCGTGGCCCGGAGAGAATAAAGAGAATGAAATAGTGAGCATTCCCGGGCTTCGTGGAAGACCACCAAAGGAAATCAGCCTAAAGACCCTGTCCAAGATTATCAACGCACGTGTGCGCGAGATTATGGAGAGCGTCATTGCTGAGATCCGTAATTACCAGCAGAACGACCCGCGCAAACGCTTGATTGCAGGGATTGTGTTGACTGGGGGTGGATCCCAATTAAAGCACATGAGCCAATTGGTCGAATACCTCACCGGAATGCCTACTCGTATTGGGTATCCAAATGAGCATTTGGCCAGCGGGTACGCCAAGGAATTGGCCAGTCCTGTATATGCCACCTCTATCGGTTTGCTCTCCATGGCTTTGGAGACCACTCCACATACCATGGCATACGACCCCACCGAAACAGATACCCCTATTGTGGAGGCCGAGGCAGAAGCCCCAGAAATACAAGAAGAGGAAGGATCCCCAACGCAAACCGGAAGTACCATGGCACCTCCGCGCAAGGATCCTTTCTGGAAAGGCTTCATCACGAATATTAAAGATTGGTTAGAAAACGACGAAGACGTAGAATAATATGATGGACGACGGATTGCAATTCAACCTCCCCAAAAACCGCAGCTCTGTGATTAAGGTCATCGGAGTAGGCGGCGGTGGATCCAATGCGGTGAACCACATGAAGAATGTTGGCGTGAACGGTGTAGATTTCATGGTCTGCAATACCGACGCGCAAGCCCTTTATCACAGCCCGGTGGCCAATAAGGTTCAGCTCGGTGCTTCGTTGACAGAGGGCTTGGGTGCCGGCGCAGATCCAGAAATAGGACGCCAAGCCGCCGAAGAAAGCATTGGCGAAATTCAAAACATGCTCGAGACCGGCACCAAGATGTGTTTCATCACCGCCGGGATGGGCGGCGGTACCGGAACTGGCGCTGCACCTGTGATTGCTAAAGCTTCCCGAGATATGGGCATTCTGACTGTAGGTATTGTGACCTCTCCCTTCGGTTTCGAAGGAAAGATTCGTAAAGCACAGGCAGAGGAAGGCATCAAGGCCATGCGCGAAGCCGTGGACAGCTTGATTGTCATCAATAACGATAAACTTCGCCAAGTATATGGCGACCTAGGTTTCCGCAACGCTTTTGCCAAAGCGGATGAAGTGTTGGCCGGTGCCGCGAAGGGCATTGCAGAGGTCATCACCAACCACTACACCCAAAACATCGACTTGCGCGATGCAAAAACGGTATTGGAAAACAGCGGAAGTGCCTTGTTTGGAACCGGTGAAGGAACGGGAAGCAATCGTGCAGAGCTCGCCATCGGATCAGCACTGGACTCACCCCTCCTCAACGACAACCAGATCAAGGGTGCGCAAAACGTCTTACTCCTACTCACCTCAGGAAGTGGAGAACACGAAGTAACTATTGATGAAATAGGCGAAATCACGGATCACATTCAACGTGAAGCCGGCGGTAACGCAAACGTCATCATGGGTATTGGCGCCGCAGAGGAAGAAGGATCTAAGATCACTTGTACCATCATCGCGACAGGATTCCCCACAGGAACTCGCGTATTACCTACTGATAAAGTAGAGGTGGTGAAGTACGACCTGGATACCCAAGAATCTCAGGTACACACCGAAGAGGTCATCGCGACACAAGAAATGATCGAAGAAACTCCGACACCGGTGGCCCAAACAAGCGAGCGCATTGTGATGGATCTCGGCGAGGCTGAAGAGGAGGAAGTGGCCATGCCTGCACCTCTCATGGAAGAGGAGCCAGAAGTCGAGAACGAAGCAGAGGGGCTTGACATGGACATCTTGGACGAGGTCGAGATGGAAGCAGCGCCAGAGATGGAGGCTGCAATCGAACCTGAGGAAACTCCTTACGAACTCGAAGCAGAGGCCGGCGAGGAAGGGGAAGACCCTATGATGGGATTCCCTCAGATGCCGGAAGAAGATCACGAAGAGCGTTTTGAAGGCACCATAGAATCGGACACTAATCTTGATGAAGAACCCACAGTACACGTATTGGAATGGGATCTTGAGGACGAGGCTGAAGAGGCCCACGAGAGCATTGTTTCTGCCGAAGAAGCCAGCTTTTTACCTGCGATGGAAGAAGCGGAAGACGAGGAATTCGAAGAACTTCCTGTTGCTGAAGAAACAGAAGAAGTAGAGGAAGCAGCCGAGCCAACCCTTGCAGGCGGTTGGGACCTATTCTCAACTGCGCACGAGCCAGAGGAAGAAGAAATAGAACTCACCTTCGTGGATGATGAAGACGATGGGGAGGTAAGCATGGAATTGGACACTCAAGAAGAGGTAGAAACACCGTTCGATGCGCCAGCACCTGCAGCCCGCGAAAACCACCACGGAATGGTGGAGGCACAAGCAGTACCTGCCATGCCAGAGGCTATGGATGCGCCTATTGAAGAAGAAGAAACCACCTTTAGTCTCGACGACATCGACGGCGATGGGTTTTCATTGGAAATCGAAGAAGTAGATACGCCGAGGGCGGAGGACAAAGAGGCGCCAGAAGAGAGGGACTATGACCCTTTTGAGATGAGCCTGAGCGACATGCCCGAACTCAAAGCCAAGGCTGATCTAGAAGTTGTGGAAAGTAGTTTCACCCTTCCTTCGACGGAGTTCGACATGCAACCAAAGGCTTCTGAGGATACCGTGGAAATAAGCACGATGGAAGAGGATCCAGATCTGAAATTTGAGATCAAGGCTACGGAATCAGTGGAGGAATTGGAAGATGAGGCCGATGCTACTGTGGAACAAGCCATGGACCAGCCTATTTCTCAATTGCCCAAGCGCGCCGCTCAAGAATTGCCCAACAAGATTCAAGAGCGCATGAACAGATTGCAAAAGTTCGGCTACAGATTCAAAGAAAACCTCACCGAGGTAGAGCGTACTCCGGCATACAAGCGTCAAGGATTAGACTTTGACCTTGAACAAAAGAGCGCTGAAATACCTTCTAATCTTGGAGTAGATTCCGAAGGAAACATCAGAACTAATAATTCATTCTTACACGACAACGTAGATTGATATGGCTTTAGAAGCAACCATTATGGCCGACCTCAAAGAGGCCATGAAAGCAAAAGACAAAGTAACCCTTGAGGCCTTGCGTGCCATCAAGACGGCTATCCTAAACGAGAAAACCGCGGCGGGCGCTAAGGAGATGACTGAAGCCGATGAGCTAAAACTCTTGACCAAGCTCCGCAAGCAGCGCGTGGAAAGTGCTACCATTTTTCGCGAGCAAAACAGGATGGATTTGGCCGAACCCGAAGAGGCACAAATCGAAGTGATCGAACGCTATCTTCCTGCTATGATGAGCGAGGATGAAATCCGTGCCAAGGTGGCTGAAATCATTGCTGCTACTGGCGCCACTTCAATGGCGGACATGGGAAAAGTCATGGGTCAAGCCACTGGTGCTATGGCGGGTCGTGCCGACGGCAAAGTCATCAGCGGAATCGTCAGAGCACTGCTGAGCTAAATTGACATAATCTTAATCTTAGAAAGCCCGGATTTCTCCGGGCTTTTTTTGTTACTTTGACCTTCCAATGAAGAACCGAACCACATTCTTTAAAGCACTGTTTTTGTGCTTTTTAGCACTTCAAAGTACTGCGCAAGACCGCACGGTTCGACTCATGACTTACAACATATTGAACTACCGCAATACGACTTCGTACTGCACAGGGTCCAATAATAACTCCTCCAACAAGGAAGCTGCGCTTGAAACCATCGTCCAAGCCGTTGAGCCGGATTTGGTGGTGCTCAATGAAATAGGGAGCAACCCAAACAACCTCACCTACTTGCTCAACAACAGCTTTAATACGGGCAGCACGACACACTGGTCCATGGCCCAGCACACCCATAATGGATTCTCCTCTTTGGTCAATGGCATTGCCTATCGCAACGATATTTTTGGCATCACCAACCACTGGACCATCACCAAGGATGTGAACAATAGTAACTTGGTCAGATTGATTGATGTGGTGAGGTTTTACTACAAGGACGCACTTCTCCAGGGAAATTCGGATACCGCCACATTTGTCGTCATTGCGGCGCACTTCAAAGCCGGGAGCACCTCTTCGGACGAGGCCGAGCGGGAGCGCGAGGCCGAGGCCATTATCGATTGGGTTGATAGCCATTCGTACGAGAATATCTTGTTGATGGGGGATTTGAACACCTACAACAGCAATGAAGATGGGTTCCAAAATCTGGTTGCGGGAAACACCTTCCGTTTTGAAGATCCTGCGACCTCTATTGGGAATTGGCACAACAACAGTTCTTATGCCTCCTTACATACGCAGAGCACGCGAACCTCGGGCAACTGTCATTCGGGCGGTGGTCTCGACGATCGTTTTGATATGATCCTTTGCTCGGAATCCATCACAGAAGGCGATGCACAGATGACCTATTCGCCGAACACTTACATCGTGGTGGGCAATGACGGCAATCATTTTAATAATGCAGTGAATTCTGGGACCAATTATAGCGTGGGCAGCAGCACCCTCAGTGCGCTCTACACCCTGAGCGACCACCTGCCTGTCGTGGCAGACTTTGATCTCGAAGGACAGCATTTGGGTGTGGCGAGCACAGAAGAGCATTGGACCCTACCCAACCCTATGCCTCCCGGCTACACCCTCGACAATCCTGAGGGCCACGAACTGCAGCTTTATACCCTCGGCGGCCAATTGCTTTGGAAGTCTACGGACTTGCAGGCTGCCCTACCCTATGTAGCGCCGGGTGTTTATCTGCTATGGAGAACTACCCCACAGGGGCCGCAAACTGCACGAATTAGCATCAGATGAGATTGAGATTCTTCCATACCTGTACTTTGCTTTTGGCCACCCTATTCACGGTGCAAGGTCAGAACTTTGAAGAATTTCAAACCTCTCAAGCGAACATTCGCTTGGCCGCGACCAACGCCGGGACCTTCGGCAACGCCTTCCGCGGATATAAGGACGGTACGGGAACTCCTTCGTTAGAATACCCCGCCGGTTCGGGAATTGAGCACTTATTTGAAGGAGGGATTTGGATCGGCGGAACCTCAAATGGGGTCATTCGCGTGAGCACCTCAGCCTATGATGCGCCTCAGGGATATGCACCGGGTCGCGGTGGTTTTGAATTCAATCCTATCCCTGGACCGGGCGTGAAGGAGATGAGCAGTTTGAAGACGTCGCCGAACTTCAATTCGGACGCCATCAGCCATCAAGATTTCCTGTCCTACTTCTCGGACAGCACCTTACTCGTACCGGGTACCTCTATTCCCATCAACAACCATATCAACCCCATGGATTTGGTAGTGGAGATGCGCGTGATGAATTGGAATTACAGCTTTTCAGATTTCATGGCCTTGGTCAATCTGACCATCACCAACGAGGGGACGCAGACCTTTGACGACCTCTACATAGGGCTGTGGAACAACACCGTGGTGCGCAATATCAACATTACCCCTGCGGGAGCGGGTGGTGCCACCTTCTATTCGCAAGGAGGCAATGGATTTGTGGACAGCATGAACCTCGCCTATTGTTACGATGCTACAGGTGATGAAGGGTTTACCGATAGTTATGTGGGCCAAGTGTATCTCGGTGCCGAAGACAAGCAAGGGTTCAGGCACCCCAAAACAGATTCCACTTTTGATGTGAACTATAACGCTTGGATCTTCAACAACAGCGGACAAAGCACCTTCTTCTTCCCTACGACCGACCAGCAACGCTACCTAAAAATGGCGGACGGGTTTAACCACAGCCCTTGCTGGACTAATCCAACAGGGCCGGGATGTCAGAACACACTTGGGGTTGACCTCCAAGACGAACTCAATAAAAGTGGGAACCGCTCAGACCTTGTATCGGCAGGACCTTTTGATTCCTTTGCGCCAGGAGATGAGATCACCATCGCCTTTGCCTATGTGGTGGCGAAGAAAATGGAAGACGGCAACCCCAATGCGGATAACAATGATGTGCAGCGCAGTGGATTGTTGGCAGCGGCGAATTGGGCCCAGACGACCTACAATGGAGAAGATGGCAACTTCAATGGCATCCTCGACGAAGGGGAGGATAAAGACGGCGACGGGAAAATCACCCGATTCATTTTGCCTACCCCGCCAAGCATCCCCTATGCTCGCGTAGAAGCGGGCGACCAGGAAGCCACCATTTATTGGGCCTCAAATTCGGTCAATAGCGTTGACCCTATCTCGAAAAAACGAGACTTCGAGGGCTTCAACCTGTACGCTACTTCTACTGGATTTGATGTGTTTGGCACACCAGATTTGGCCAGTGACCTTAACCTCATCGCGTCTTTCGATAGCACCGGAAACTTCTATGGATTCAACAATGGATTTGAGGCCATCAAACTCGATAATCCAAAAACCTTCGAAGGCGATAGTATCTCCTACGACTTTGCCTACACCCTAAGCCCACTTCCTAATGGTTGGCAAACGGGTATGGCGGTGACCGCGTTCGATAAAGGGGACCCAAATACCGGATTGGAATCTTTGGAAAGTTCGGCCCTTGCCAGCGTCATCCGTGCCTTCCCTGGAAAAGAGGGCAATAGCGAGGAACGCCCGTACGCTTACCCTAACCCGTATTACCTCAGCGCAGGTTGGGAAGGGCAAAGTAACTTCCAAGAGGAGAGCCGCAAGATCATCTTTGCCAACCTCCCCTCACATTGCCGCATCACCATCACCACTGCCGCGGGAGACCTCATCGACACCTTTGAGCACACTCCAGACTACGATGGATCAGATATCCGCTGGTTCCGCTCTTTTGGTGCAGAAGATGCTGGCCAAAACACCTTCTCTGGTGGGGAGCACGCTTGGGACCTGCTCTCAAAAGAAAGTCAAATCATCGCACGAGGCACCTACCTCCTGCATGTTGAAGATTTAAATACTGGAAAACGATTTACAGAACCTTTTATAATAGTGAAATGATGAAAACACGATTACTCCTTTTAGCGATGACCGTATTCGGTTTAGGTGCAGCCGCACAAACCGTTCCTTATGTGAGCATCACTAACATCAACAACGTGAGCGCCACAGATTTGGCTGCTTGTGATGATACCAGCGCCTACCTCGGGCAAACCATTCGCACCCGCGGGGTTGTAGTGACTCCAGGATGGGCGACAGAGGTAGCTTCAGGCTCCGTTACCGGTGGCCTGCGTCCCTTCATCTTCATTCAAGATACTGCCGTAGGCGGTCAGAGCTCTCCTTGGGCTGGGATTGAAGTCATGGGAGTGTATACCGCTTCGGACGGCTCGCTTCAAGTGCCTTCCACCTTTACCCAAGTATTGGCCGGTGATATCGTAGAAATCAAAGGTGTGGTAGGTGAATACAACGGATCGAACCAGCTCAGCTTGGTCGATGCGAACAGCTTCAGTATCGTCGGTACTACCTCAGACCCGGTATCAAGCGATACCGTTGCCCTTGGCAACCTCAACGACGCCTTACAAGTCAATCAACTCACCACTGGTGAGCAATATGAAGGCGCCTACGTTACCCTCGAAAACGTAACGGTGACCGCCGTAATTCCATTCTCTGGAAACCGCGTAAGCTTCAACGTGGCCGATGCCAGTGGAAATACCATCAACGTCAGTGACCGATTCTTGGCACAAAAGCTTTCTTCTTATAGCACAGTAAACCCACAATCTCCCCAGACCCAAGGTTCATTCGTACCACCAGTACCAGGAACCTTCTTCAACAGCCTCAGCGGTGTGGTTCGCCACGACGCCAACGGTTGTACCGGAGATAATGGTCGCGGATACGAAATCAACCCGTTCGACAGCACGCACTACGACATCGGCTATGCGCCGCCGTACATTGCCAACTTCGAGCGCGACCCAGCCGTTCCTACCTCTAACCAAGATGTAGAGCTCATCATGAACATCACCGATTACGACGGCACCGTAGATTCAGTAGCCATCGCATGGAGCGCTGACGATACCGTAAGCATCTCAAACATGCCTGTATACGCGTTGCCGTTAAGTCCAGGAACTACGGACGAATACGTGTACGAAATCCCTGCGCAGGCAGATGGTAAAACCGTTCGTTACTACATCTACGCTGCCGACAACGACGGCAACGAAAGCTGGTGGCCGGTAAAACCAACCGCACAAACAACACCGAACGTAGAGTTCTACACCGTACGCGATAATGGTATGATGGTGTACGACATTCAGTTTACCCTCAATTCAAACGGCAGCAGCCCGTTAGCAGGACAGGAAGTGACGGTAAAAGGGATCGTGACCTCGTCCACGAAGATTGGCGATCTCGGTTACCTCTACATCCAAGATGAAACCGGTTCTGAATGGAGCGGTATCTGGTGTGTGGGCATCGGCCTGAACACTTACTACCGCAACGAAGAAGTGGAAATTACCGGTGTGGTAGAAGAATATTACGGCATGACCAGATTGAACGTGACCTCTTCAAGCAAGACTGGAAACTTGGGCACCGTAACCCCTACTGTTTTGGACCCTTCTGATTCAGCGAGCTACGCGAATTTCGGATGGGAACCTTATGAAGGAGTATATGTTCGTTACGAGCAACCCAACGGAAAATTGGCCATCAGCCAAACGAATTTGGGCTTCGGAGACTGGGCCGTGAGCGACAACAATGGCGCGCAAGTGAGCCATAGCGCTCGTGTGTTGGCCGGTCGTCAAAGCACCACTGCCTACAGCTCGTTAGACGCACAGCTCGTTACCGATACCATTTATGCGAGCATCGATGGGGAGATGAATGTGAGTCCAATTGTCGTAAGCGACACCATGACTTTCGATGCCATCGAAGGAATCTTGTTCTATGGATTCTCGAACTACCGATTAATCCCTCGCAACAACAACGATTTCATCGGTGCCAACCTCACCCTAGACAGCGTGTATGTCCCAACATCACCGTTGAGCATCGTCGAACTCGACCAGCGTCCATTGACCTATTATCCGAACCCGGTGAGCGATGTTCTCACCATCACTTCGGCACAACAAGGCACTTTGGAAATGTACAATGCCGCAGGCCGCCGCATCTTCACCACTACCTTCAACAACGAAGCCGTCGTGAACACCAGCGCCCTTCCTAATGGATTGTACATCTTACGCCTGCGCACTGAGCAAGGATTGCAAACCGCTCGCATTATCGTACAACACTAATGCGTCACGCGGTCCTCGCCATAGTAATTGTATTTCTCGCGGGCTGTCGCAACAACGACCAGCCCATAGAGAACTTTCCACCTGAAACTCAACTTCAGGTGGATACCATCATTCGTTCCGGCGACCTACGCCTCGGAACGAATGTACAATTGCATTGGTATGGTACGGACCGCGACGGATTCATCGCAGGCTACAACGTCGCCGTAAACGGTACGAGTGCTTTCACCACCGCCACCGACTCCCTCTTCAGCTTTAGCATTGATGCCGGCGTCGATACCGCGGATATTTTGGTAGAGATTGCAGCCGTGGATAATGAAGGTGCTGTGGATGAAAGTCCTGCCAGCTTGGTGGTACCCATCAAAAATGCGGCACCAGAAGTGAGCTTGGACCCCGACGGATTCCTACCGGATTCTGCCTTCATCGTGGCCACCTTGGATTGGCGCGCCAGCGATGCAGATGGAGACGAGACCATCGAGCTGGTGGAGATCAAGCTCAACAATGGGAATTGGTTCTCCATAGGTACCCAACCCAGCCTCCTGTCCTTCGCCTTAAACGGCGATGGCACGGTAGATTTCTACAAGAATGCCCAATGGACGGATAGTCTTAGCGGCGCCTCTTTAACGGGAGAGAATTTCTTGTACCTCCGCGCCAAAGACCGCGCCGGTATTTACTCTGCCGTAGATACCTCAGCAGGCTTCTTGTGGGCCCCTGCAGTGGAGAGTACCTTGATCATCAACGGACAAGCGGAATACCTCGGCACCTACTACAAAGCCTGGATGGACAGCGCTAATGTGAGCTATGATTACATCCAGATGGATGCGGTCACCGGCGCGGGCATACCCGCCTACTGGGACCCGACGTACGAGATCATCATGTCTCGCTACAACGCCATCGCCTTGTTCACGGATGCGACAGTCTTCCCGACCAAATCCGGTTCAGACTACCTCCTAAACATCCTTGCCTTGAGCACACAGAAATTCTTGCAAAAGGGCGGGAAGCTCTTCACGGCCTCGCAGCTTTCTGCGCCCATGGCCAGCGGTGCCTTCTTGGACATCTTCCCTATCGAAAGTTTGGTACTGAGTAGCGGACAGGCGCGTCTGACAAACGACAGCAGCTTGGTTGCCCTTGATGCGAGCTTCCCTGATATGCGTCCGCAAAACATTGTCTTAGGTGTGGTTCCAGTAGTGCCGTCTGCAGATGCCACAGCGTTGTATAATGGGCAGCTTACCAAAATCGCCGGGTGGAACGGAGCAACGACCTTAGGCGCCACCAGAACCCAGAACGGATCGATCAACCAAGTCTTTATCGCATTGCCACTGCACCTATTTACGCGTCCTAATGAAGGAGGCCAGGAACTCTTAGATCATGTTTTCAATGCGGTATTCTAAGCTCCTCATATATGCACTCCTGTTGTGGAGTTCTGCGGTGTTCGCCCAAACTACGGGTCGAATTGTCGGAACCGTATTGGATAAGGCCACCGGCGAACCACTGCCTAGCGCAGCGGTAACGATCGTGGGAACCTTTTACCAAACCCTCACAGATTTCGACGGGAAGTTTGTTTTAAACGATATCAAGCCGGGTACCTACAGCGTCAAATTCCAATTCATCGGCTACCAGCCCATGCAGTTCAACGACATCAAGATAGGTATGGGCAAGACGGTAAAATTGGACGCTAAACTCAGCGAACAAAGTGAGATGCTTCAGGCTGTAACCGTCGTAGGACGCAAGAACCAAGTGGACCTTGAAAAAGCCTCCTCCGCCATCACCTTGAGCGACAATGAGATTGGCGCGCTCGTGGCCAAAGGCGTGGAGGATGTACTGGCACAACAAGCCGGGGTACAAAAAACTACGGACGGGCTTCAGATTCGTGGGGCCCGCGTATACGAAACGGAATACCTCATCGACGGTATTTCCGCACAGGATCCATTGGCCGGAACCGGTGGCGGGGTGAGCGTAAGTGCGAGCTCTGTAGGATCCTTGAATTTGATGACCGGTGGTGCTTCGGCGGAATACGGCGGCGGCTCGGCGGGGATTATCAATACCCAAATCAAAGAAGGTGGAGAGAAATTAAGCTGGGGTCTGAATTATCAAACAGACCAATTAATAGATGCTACCTCTTTCAACACCGATGAGATTGAAGCCACCCTCAGCACTCCCGTGCCTTTTACCGGTAAGAAGCTTCGACTCTTCACCACCGCCCGTGGACAATGGACTGACCACTACTTCGGGGCCACCGCGGACCAACTCAAATCAAGCTTATTCCCCGAGAATCCGGAGTTATGGGCACCGCGACAAAGCAACGATTACTCCCATACTGTGAAGTTGAGTTATGCGAGCAAAGGATTTGGGAAGTTGACCTTGACCAATAGCCACAGCTTGAAAGTCAATCAGAACTCCCGCACCCTTCAAATCGTCGGGTTCGATGCCCTCTTAGCACCGGGATTCCAATACGAGCGCAGCAATAATTTGGACAATGCAACTACCTATACCCACCACAGTAACCTGACCGTGTTGGGCTATAACAAACGCCTCTCGCAAAAAACCGGATTGACGGTATCGGCGGGACGCCTATTCACCAACCTGCGCGCCGATGCCAACGGCCGACCGTTCCGTGCCGAGACCGTGGACCAAATCTATGATGAGGACTACATCTTCACCGGAGACCTTACCGTCTTCAACCCGAACGACCCCTACGGCAATTACTACTTGATTCCAGGCAACGGATTGGTCAACAACGGTGGGATCACCCCTATTTGGCACGACCACTACGCGGCGGAACATACGATCAAAGGGAAATTGAGTTACCAGCCGAATGCCATCCATACCATCAGCGGAGGTATCGAGCATGCCTTGACAGAATACCAATGGGTAGATGTCTACCGTCCTTGGGTCGGTGCCCCTATTGTGATCAACGATTCTACAACAACACCGTCGGTAAGCATTGGCTCTAGTAATGATATTTGGAAGGTAAGCCCTCAAAAAGGCGGCCTCTTTGCGCAAGACCGCATCGAATACAAAGGGGTGAAAGCCACTTTGGGAATGCGATTCAACTACTGGGCACCGGGTGCTTTCGCCGATAACGCCGTGGCTGACGAGAGCTCTCCCGTACTGGATGCCGTGCGCGAGCAATACCTCCAAAACTCCTTTGGTGCCGGAGGGTTGCGATGGAAAGTACGTTTGTTGCCCCGATTAAACGTGAGCTTTCCCGTCACTGAAAACAATGTCTTGTACTTCAACTACGGGCACAGCATGCGCATGCCGCACCCTCGATTCATGTACGCCGGTCTAGATCCACAATACCAAGACCGCAGCTTCCTTTCTTCATTAGGGAACCCCAACCTCAATCCAGAGGTCAATATCTCCTACGAAGTGGGGTACAAAACCTTGCTGGGATCTAGATTGGGGTGGACCATCAATGCTTTCAACAACAACCGCTTTGATTATATCGTTTCACGTCGTGTGATCACCACCGACGCCACGGGCCGTCCGGTCACCAAGACGATGTATATCAATCAAGATTACGCTAAAATAATTGGTATCGAAACCCAATTAAACGCCCGCCTCACCGACCATTTTAACTCCTTCTTCAACGGCTCCTACCAGCAAGCACGCGGTAAATCAAACAGTGCCCGTGAAAGCGCCCTTCAGATTGCCCAAACCGGGGAAGTTCCGCTCACCCAAGAACAATTCTTGGCCTGGGACCGCCCGTGGAAATTCAACGCAGGGATCAGCTACCAAAGCGATTCGAGCAGGTTCCGCGCTTCTTTGAACGCGCAGTATACCTCGGGCTACCGCTATACCCCACAAATTTTGGAAGGCTACAATGATCTAGGCCGCCCACAATACCGAGTCGACAACAGCAACTACTTGCGTGAGCGTGGCACCTATTGGTTTGGGCTCAACGGTAAAGCTTCTTACGCGCTAGTGAAGTTCGGCACAGGAGGCATTCTGCTCAACCTCGAGGTGATGAACATCACCAATAGACGCAACGCACAAATCGTCAATCCTATTACCGGTCGTGCATACGAATATGGAGATGATGTGCCATTGACGTGGCGCGATCCTCGTCCAGAATTCAACGGACCGCAGGAATACGGAACAGACCCAAGAAACCCGGCACGATACTCGGCGCCGACGCAAATTCTAGCAGGAATTCAGATCAAATGGTAAGTCGTAAGTACATAGCATCCATCGTTCTCCTGCTTGCCTCAAGTATGATAATGCGTGGCCAATTATTGCCTACCTACGGCGAGGAACGCGCGGGACTCAGCGCCTTCACCTTCCTTAAGCTCCCCATCGACCCAGCGAGCGTTGGAGTGGGTGGCGCCAGCCTTGCCATGACCGAGCACAGTTTCGGGGCCCTGGTGAACCCCGCCCTAGTGAGTGGAGGTAATCAGCAAGGTTTATTTACCTCCAACCGCGCCCTCGGCGGAGGCATCTCACACGATTTTGTAGCATTGACCAAGTCTCGAGCCAACGGCCAGCACATTGCCTTGACCATGAATTCCCTCAGCACCGGTTCAATTTTAGAAAGAACGGTATGGCAACCGGAAGGCACCGGGGCCACAACCTCTGCTACCTTGACCTCCGTAGGATTAGGAATCAGCCAAGCCTTCTCTGAATATTTCCATGCGGGAATGCAGTTGAAATACGGATTGGAACAACTAGGGGTGTACCGCGCGCACAATGTGTATTTGGACCTTGGGTTCTTGTATAAATTGGACATCGCAGATCTACAATTTGCAGCAGCACTTACCAACTTCGGTCCCAACACTCCCATCTCCAACCTTCCCGTCGGCGATGAAAGTGCCTTGGCCGCGACACCGCAAATGTTTAGCATGGGATTGCAATGGACCGCTTGGGAATCCGGCGACCAAAAGCTCACACCAAGCTTCCAACTCAACCACCCTACGGACAATGCCGAATACTATGCCGCCGGTCTAAAATACCAATGGCGCAGTTATTACTGGACCAGCGTTGGCTACCAGGTCGGCAGTCAGAAGTCACTGCCTTGGATGGGCTTTGGCATGAAGGGGCAAATAGGCGGATGGCCTATGGAATGGGGCGTTGGCGCGATGCCCACCCCATACGGCACTTATCAGGGTACCTTGGGACTAAAATTAAAACCGCTATCATGGTAAGAAGAGCACATATCCTGTTGCCGCTAGTGGGCGTATTGCTGATGAGTTGTGAAAACTATTTTGGCAAGCGCACAGATTTGGACTTCATCGAAATCCCCACTTACGACGTTCGCGAGATCAGCTATGTGCCCATCGCACCGAACATCAACGATGCGCAAGCCCCAGTTGATGTGCACGTGGGTTATGACGAGTTCATCTATGTCGTCGACAGCGCAAATGATCAGATCTTAAGGTATGACCTCGCACTGAATTTACAGGGCAGCATCACCATCCCTGGAGTACGAAAAGTAGTACAGAACCGCTCGTTCCATTTGCTTGCCATCGGCACCTACGACACCACCATCGCGGGCGTAGACTATAGCCTTACCGCATTGTATGATGTGGATTTGGTGGACGATCAAAATACCTTGAGCTTTAACAATGTTGTAGCGGAGCCCGTACTGGTGCACCCCTTCTATTTCAAGAACAGTTTCTCCTCTTCCGATGCAAAAGTGAAGTTTACGGATGTTGCTGTAATTGGGTCCAATTTACCTTCAGAAAACAACAGCTACTACCTCAGCCGAACCGGTGTGAGCAACAACAACGCCGGTTTCGGACCGGATTATGCCGTACTGAAATTCACCAAGGACCACCAATGGATTTCCAGCATCCCAGTCACCGCCACCGGAGCTACCTATTCGAATTACTTCAAGAACCCTTTGGCCCTTCAAGGATTCACACAAGCCCCTCAGCTCACCGCGAACAACAGTCCTGATTTCTGGGTCCTCAACCAAAACGAAGACCAAGAAATTCAAGTGCAGCACATTCAGTTCACCGAAGGACCTTTTGGCGCCCTTTACCAACCCATCTTCTATTCCACTTCTGATCCGAACAGCACGGGCTACTTGCAAACTCCAAAGCGATTTGATGACCCCGTGGACCTCTGTCTCGCGGGCGATGGGTCTAGATTTTTATTCGTAGCCGATGCGGGTGTGGATAGTGTGTACCAATTCACCAGCTCCGGTCTAGAAGGCGTTCCTCCACCACCGGCCTCCACTGCTGAAACCAATGCCATTGCGACCTTAGGCGGCTTTGGCAACGTAAGTGCCATCAGCTATTATGATAAGATTCTTTATGTTGCTGATTCACAAACGGGTATAGTTAAGCGATTTAAACTTACCCTTGACTTTGATTAACAAATACTTAAACCAAAACCATTAACTTTAAATCTCAATAAAAACCAACTTTCATGCGCAAGATTACTTTCTTACTGGCTGCAATTTTCGGAGGCTTCTTTGCAAGCGCTCAGAACTGTAGCGAGTTGTACTTTTCAGAGTACATCGAAGGCTCTTCTAACAACAAGGGCTTCGAAATCTACAACCCTACGAGTTCTTCTGTTTCTCTCAGTGGTTACACTATTTACTTGAGTGGAAACGGCGGTTCTTACACGAACACATTAACAAATTCGAGCACTATCGCTCCCTACGATGTTTTTGTCGTTTGTACGAACCAAGCAGATAGTTTGATGCAATTTGAAGCAGATACTATTTTAGGTTATCCGTCAGTATCACACTTTAATGGTGATGATGCTTTGATTTTAGTTAAAAACACTGATACCATTGATGTTATCGGGGTACCAGGAGTTGATCCAGGTTCTTCTTGGACCGTAGGTACCGGTTCCACCGCGAACAACACCTTGGTTCGTAAATCTACCATCACTGGTGGATCAACGGACTGGTCTACAGGTGCTGGTGAGTGGGACGTATATGCCCAAAACACATACACCTATTTCGGGTCGCATACATCAAACTGTACAACATCAGATGTAACTTTCCAGGTAGATATGAATAACGTGAGTGCCTCATTTACGAACGTTTACGTAAGTGGTACATTAAACAGTTGGAGTGGTAACTCAAACCAAATGACTGATGCTGATGGCGATGGCGTTTATGAAGCTACCATATCTCTTTCTGCGGGTCTTTACGAGTACAAGTTCACTTACGACAACTGGACGGGTCAAGAGTCTTTGGATCCGACAGCTGATGCTGCTTGTACGATGACTACTTCTGGATATACTAACCGTGTTATTACAGTAGGATCTTCGGATACCACATTAGCGGCTGTATGTTGGGAATCTTGTTTATCATGTAACGCAGTGACTCCTTGTTCTGAATTGTTCTTCAGCGAATACGCCGAAGGTTCTTCAAACCACAAATACATTGAAATCTACAACCCTACAGGCAGTGCGATTTCTTTGAGTGGTTATACCGTATACATGAGTGTAAACGGCGGTACTGCTACAAACTCTTTCACCACGAATGCCACTTTGGCTTCTGGTGATGTTTATGTTATCTCAACCAACCAAGCAGATACCACAATTCAAGCGGCAGCTGATACCGTATTAGGCTACCCTAGCATTGTTCACTTTAACGGTGATGATGCACTAATCTTGGTGAGCGGTACGGATACTATCGACGTAATCGGAGTTCCAGGAGTAGATCCAGGATCTTCTTGGACAGTAGGAACCGGTTCAACTGCGAACTACACATTAGTTCGTAAGCACGGAATTACTCACGGTTCAACAGATTGGACGACAGGTGCCAATGAGTGGGATGTTTATGCGCAGAACACCTGGTCATACATTGGCGGTCATTCAAGCTCTTGTATCGTAACTCCTGTAAATGTTACGTTCCAAGTGGACATGAATAATGTGAGTGCCTCATTTACGAATGTTTACGTAAGTGGCACTTTAAACAGTTGGAGCGGTAACTCAAACCAAATGACTGATGCTGATGGTGATGGCGTTTATGATGCCACCATTTCATTGATGCCTGGTTCTTACGAGTACAAGTTCACTTACGACAACTGGACCGGCCAAGAGTACTTGGATCCAACAGCGGATAGTGCATGTACCCTTACAACGGGTATTTACACAAACCGTTACTCCACCTTCGGAAATGCCGATACAACTCTACCAGCAGTATGTTGGGAAGAATGTAGTACTTGTGCCACAGCATCCACAGGTTGTGACGAGCTATTCTTCAGCGAATACGCAGAAGGTTCTTCAAACAACAAATACATTGAGATCTACAACCCTACCGCGAATGCTATCTCATTGAGTGGTTACACTGTCTACCAAAGCGGTAATGGTGGGTCTTACACGAACACGTTTACCACAAGTGCAACTATCGCTTCTGGTGGTGTATATATGATTGCGGCGAACCAAGCAGATGCTTCTATCCTTGCGGTAGCGGATACTGCCATGGCTTACCCATCTATTGCTCACTTCAACGGTGATGATGCGATGATCTTGACCTACGGTACAGATACTATTGACGTTATTGGTGTCCCAGGAGTAGATCCAGGTTCATCTTGGACCGTAGGTACAGGTTCTACAGCGAACCACACGTTGGTACGTAAGGCCACCATTACGGGTGGTTCTACGGACTGGACCACCGGTGCGGGTGAGTGGGATGTTTACGCTTCCAACACTTGGACCTACATGGGTGCACACAGCTCTAACTGTATTTACGTACCTCCAACACCAACGTTCGATTCTATCGTAGCCATCAGCACCATTACAGGTGTAGATGCAAGTGGTGTGGCCGATTCTTTAGGCGCTTCTAAGTGGATCAAGGGTATTGTAACCACCATCGACTTTGACGGCAACGGCGGATATAGCTTCTACGTAAGCGATAGCACCGATGGTATTAACATCTATAACTACTCAGATAAGAGTGGCTACACTTCTCCAATGATGGGTGATAGCTTGATCCTACATGGTGATGTGGCTCAATACAATGGTTTGACTGAGTTGTTTGTAGATAGTATCTACTACATCGCAGGCGGATACACTTTGCCAACACCAACTGTGGTGACGGCATTGGATGAAAGCACAGAAAGTGAACTCATCACACTTGTTGGATTTGATCTTGTAGATCCTACGCAATGGCCATCTACTGGTTCATCAGCTAACGTAGATATCACAAACGGAACAGATACTTTGACGATGCGTATTGATAGCGATACTGATATCGACGGATCACCTGCTCCTGCAGGAACCTTTGATGTAACCGGTGTTGGTTCACAGTACGACAACTCTTCTCCATACACTGAAGGGTACCAACTCTTCCCACGTATGTTGACAGACATCTTCGAATACCCATATATCCCGACCTACACTATTGGTCAGGTTGACGGTATCGACACTGATGGTGTGCCAGATTCGTTGAACGTATACTGTAAGGTAGAAGGTGTTGTGATGGGTGTAGATATGCAGGGCTCTGCTACTGCGGTATCGTTCACCGTACACGACGGTACTGACGGTTTGGGTACGTACTCAAGTGTTGCTACTGCTGCTTCTTACAACGTAACTGAAGGTGATGAAGTACGCATCATCGGTAGCATAGGTCACTTCAACGGATTGTTGCAGATGTACCTTGACTCAGTAGAAGTATTGAGCACAGGTAATGCACTACAATCTCCAACAGTAGTAACCTCTCTAGGGGAGAACACAGAAAGTGAATTGATCAAGTTTGAAAACGCAACCATGGTTGACCCAACACAATGGGGATCTGGTTCTTCAGGCTACACCATCGACATCACGAACGGTACGGATACCATCGTAATGCGTATTGATGCCGATGTTGACCTATATGGAACGACTGCGCCAACGGGTGCCTTCGATGTTGTAGGTATCGGTGGTCAGTACGACTGGAGTGCTCCTCATGATGAAGGATACCAATTGTTGCCACGTTACATCGCGGATATTACTCCAGCAGCTGCAGTATGGGTTCCTGAGATCGTCGTAAGCGAGATCATGGCAGGTTCAAACAGCACTGGTTACAATGCAGATTGGTTCGAGATCTACAACTACGGCGATACTGTAGTGAACATCGGCGGATTCTCATGGGATGATGAAAGTGACATTTTGGGAACTTCAGTATTCCCATCTGTAACCATCGCTCCAGGTGAAGCTATCGTAGTTCTTGATGATGTATCAACGAATAAGGACGCCTTCTTGGCAGAATGGAAATTGTACCCTGGCTCTGTTACCATCGTAGCAAACGATGAATTGACCGGTTCATTCCCAAGTTTGAGCCAGAACGGTGATGGAGTGTACTTGTACGACGCCTCAGGTGCGGCCTTGACAAACTCTCTGTACTCAGCTGCTACAGCAGGATACTCGGTAGAGTTTGACACTACGGGTGCCTTCACAGGAGATGCCGTAGATGGAACCAATGGAGCTTATACCTCACTGGAAGGTGATGTAGGTTCTCCAGGTAACCTCACTCCAAACTCAAATGTGAACGAGCAGAGCATCGTACGCAACATCTACCCTAACCCAACTACCGGTATGTTTACCGTAGAATTGGGTGTAGAACTAGCATACACTGTTCAGATTGTAAATATGGTGGGTGAAACGATTGCCGTAGAGCAAGGCGTGGGCAATGCAGTTCGCATGGACCTCAACGCTGCTGCTGGTACTTACCTTGTGAAGGTAGTGACCGATCGCGGTACGCAAACCCTACGCGTAGTACTTCAGTAAGGAGCGCGAAAAATCGCTGAAATAAAAACCCCCGCGGCTGCGCCGCGGGGGTTTTGTTTTTTAGTGTTGGATGAAAATTTTCTCCATCCGGTCGCCGACTAACATATAGTAGGTGGCGGCGGGAAGGTGGTCTACCGGAATCCTATTCTCTCCGGCCTGAAGTGCACCCTCGTGAACGAGGTGCTTGCCTAGGGTGAAGATTTGAAAATCGTTGGCCTCGGTTGTAGTGATGTTCAAAAACGAATCTGCGGGGTTGGGACCTATTTTTAACTGAATGGGCCCCTGCTCCTGAACAGCCATATAAGGGTTCCAAGCCACGTGCGTCGAATCGCCATAGATGTAATGCACGAGCTCCGGGTGATCGATAAACGGATTGCGGTTGCCCTGCATATTGTGTATGACGTTATTGCGGTTCATCTCAAAACTGTCGACAGAATCTGCCCAGTGCCAAGCGATCAGGGTGCTGAACACCGCGAAGGTGGTACCGCCAGAATTTAGGCTTTCCTGCACTACTAAATCCGGTTCGCCACTAGCGCCTTCATAGCGCAAGTCCATATAGAGAATGATGCGGGCCAAATCGCCCTTGACCTTATCGCGAGGTTCGAATAATCCTGCTGAACCATTAATGCGGTTGCCCGTTGCGGAACCGTTGTAGTTCACGGCCGAACCGCTCGAACCGAGGTCGTCGTATTCATGATTGGAGCGCAAAGAGTTCAAACCGCCATCGGCAGGCTTGAGATTGTGGACATCGGTACCGGCGCCCGCGCTAGTGTTGAATCCACCCAAGCTCTGCGGCCAAACGTGTTCGCGATTCCATCCCTGTCCATTGTTGTACTCCTGCGGGCCGTTCACCGATACACCGGCATAGATTAGGCACACATTGTTGGTGTTGGTGGTGTCCTTATCACTGACTTTGAGCACGTCCCAAGTATCGGTGTTACTCGAAGAATATTGCAGCTTCGTGTGAACCTTGATGATATCATATAAGGCTTCGCGAAGGTCTTCGCCGTCTTCATTGTAGGCATCTTGGTAGTACGGTAGGGGTTGGGCTTGCAAGGCGTTGAAGGCCAAAAACAATCCCATGGAACAGAATAGCTTGTTCATATCTCGGGGTTTTCCACAAAGATGCGATAAATACGCGAGGGAAAATACGCAGGCAACTAGGCCCAGTGATCGGCGGGGAAATTGGGGTCGAGGGCCTGTAAAGCTTGGCCCACATGTGACCAATCCTTTTTAAATGTCGCCAAAACCGCAGCATCCTCGGGCGCATCTTGCACTCGGCCACCGCTGTTGAGTTTCATGTACAAAGGCAGCAAAGCACGCTGCAAGGCATGTGGAATTAGGGGTTGAAGTTTGAGGCCCAATTGGTGTAAGGCCCCACTCTTAATCGCCACACTTTCGTTGCGGTGTTCGAAATCGAAGCCGTCGTAAAAACTTGGATCCACGCCAACATATTCCGCAATCTCCTTCATCACCGCTTCCTTGCGCGACATGAAATCTTCAAAGGCCCAGCACCTCACGTGCCCCTCAGGCATCGCATCCATCCACGCCTTCAAATGTTTGGCATAGTCCACGTGATCCGTGATTTGCGGACGCTGAATGTACTCCGACAACGGCATATCGATGCGTTTGGTGCGGTAGCGCTCCATCTTATAATGGCTGTACATCTGCTTCGACGGTTCGCGGAACAAGAAGATCATTTTTGGTTTATGGGACCAATTCGAAAAGTGCTCGCGCGCCACCTTTTCGTACAAATAATGCGCCGTCGCCTCGAACCGCACCGTTGCATCCTCACCGCCTTTGAAATAAGCTTCATAATGGCCCAAATCATGCTCGTGCACATTGGCCGAGGCATTGAACCTATTCACCTTATCGGCGAAAAAGAACGTCTCCTTCTTAGGACTGCCATATACCTCCGGATGGGCCGACAGCCAAAAATACAGGCTACTGGTACCACACTTAGGGGCACCGCCAATAATGACATTAGGAAGAAGCGCTGGGTTCATGCGCGCAAGATAGTAAGATTCGGTGCTAGACCGTGGTCAAGAGCAACTCTTTGATCCACCACGCCAAGGCGCCTCCCGCCAAGGGACCCGCCACTGGAATCCATGCATAGTCCCAATCCGAATCGATTTTGTTTTTTATAGGTAATAATTGGTGCATGATGCGCGGACCTAAATCGCGGGCGGGGTTGATGGCATATCCGGTCGTACCCCCTAATCCCAGACCAATAACCCAAACCAACAAGGCCACTGGCAGTGCACCAATACTCCCCAACCCTATAGGCGTGTTGGTCTCGCCTTCCAAGGTTCCTCCAACAAAGTAGAAGACCACAAAAACGAGGACAAAGGCGCCGAGGGCCTCGCCAAAGAAGTTGTTCCAGGTGTTTTTAATTGCCGGCGCGGTGCAAAAGGAACCGCGAATGGCGCCGCCATCGTCCGTGATGTCGTAATGTGGTTTGTAGAACACGTAGTTCATGGTGGTGCCGGCGGCTGCCCCTAATAATTGGGCCCCGAAATACATCCACATTGTCGCCGTATCCACCGCGCCATCCATCCACAGCCCGAGGGTCACGGCCGGATTCAAATGTGCGCCGCTATACGGGCCGGCAACGACCACTCCAACGAAGACCGCGAGGCCCCATGCGGTGGTGATCATCACCCACGAGCCAGGATCGCCCTGAGCCTTGGTGTTTTTCAATACAACATTGGCGACAACGCCGTTTCCGATAAATAGCAATAAGAAAGTTCCGACGAACTCGGCCCAAAATGGTGACATACGCGTGGTTTTGTTCTGAACTACTAAGATGCAAAAATTGGTAGACTCCGAGAATTTTACTTAATTATTGATTCGTTAAACTCGCAGCATATGAAACCGTATTTGTTGGCTATTGATGCCGGAACGACCTCCTCCAGAGC
>Ga0255780_10001293_pt1 | contig 23561 bp, 38 predicted proteins | sample 071ome_32_FD_179978 | JGI IMG/M metagenome (GOLD analysis project Ga0255780, IMG submission 179978) | Coastal salt marsh microbial communities from the Groves Creek Marsh, Skidaway Island, Georgia - 071405AT metaG (version 2) | ecosystem: Environmental > Aquatic > Marine > Intertidal zone >... | reverse complement strand
TTTTGTGCGCTCATACCAACTTCTTACAAAGTTTGATGCTGAGTGTCCATAAGTATCTGGAGCCATCATCATTTGATAAAGAACTTGATCGGGTGCTTCTCGTTGAGACTTAACAAATTTTCTAAGACTATTTAGGTCTGTACTTTCATTATATACTTTGCCTTTTTTCTTGCCATCAGCAAAGTTTTCTTCTAGTTGTCTTGCATCCATTTGTTCTAAGGCTTTGTCAATATATAGAGCAAGTTCAAAGTCTAATTGTGTAAGCCCGTTTACATCGTGTGTAGTAATAGCAATAGTTAGTTCGTTATAGAAGTTCATAAAGTCAGCAAAGTGATCTAACTTTATTTGCGGTTGCTCAATTGCCATTAAGAAACGTAACACTTGATTATAGTCATCAAATGCAACTTTTTTATACAAATACTTTCCTTTACGTATTTCCCAACTGCGGGCAAACTTTTTACGTATAGGTTCTGCTTGCTCTATGTCTAGTTTCTTCATTTCTTTTTGCGTCCTGCACAATGAGCTTTTTGACTAAATCCTTTTGGATTAGAACAATTAATACTATCCTTGTATTTTTTGCTCCAGCCTTCGTCTAACATATTTTCTAAAATATCATCTGCCATATACACACGAGCATATTCTGCACCAGTTAATCGTAATGCATCATATCTGTGATGTCCATTTACTATGCGTCCTTTGCGATCAATTTGTATAGGAGCATAATCATCACTTAGAACTCTAACTAATTGCCTGCCTAACTTATGCCATTGTCTTTCGCACTGAACACTCTTTAGTTTATCTAATTTGATTCTGCCCAGAGGACCATAATTCTTTATTTGTGGTGGAGGCTGCCCTCCAGTAGGCTTGTCATTATAGTGTGCGTCCTGGTAACCTTGCGCATCTTGAACATCATACCCTATTCTTTTAAGTTGTTTCATAAGATATTTCATTTCTTTTGCACCTGCATACGGAGCTACCATTATATCAGGTTCGTCTACATTAGAGCCTTTTGGCATACTTTTTAAGTTAGCCATATTTTGTCCTAACTTTATAAAGTCATAAGCAGTATCAGCTTTTGTTAAAAATGTATTTTTGGGATTTGGTATAAGATTGCCTTCGGAAATTGTTTCTTTCATAACAATTACTCCGCAAGCTAACCTATCGCCTGCATTACCTGTTTTTAAACTTTCATCGTCACCGCCGTTGCCCAGATCATCAACATCACTATGCACTACAATAGACCTGCCAACAACACTTCTTTCGCCTAATAAGTCCACTCGTTCAGCAACTATACGGATTTGTGCTATTCCGTTCTCATCTGCTGTGATATTACCTAAATCTCCAACATGACCTTTAGATAAATCTCCATGATCTACTCCATCTGGATTATAGTGTCCACCTGCACTTTCACAACCTTTACTTAAATCGCCGAATTCGTGTATATGAAAACCGTGTTCGCCTGGAGATAATCCTTTAATTTCCCCTACAATAAGGGTAGGTTTGTTAGGTTGTTGTTTAAACAGTATTGTCCCTTCAACATTGTCATTAGGATATAATTCACATACTGCTGTTACAGTTTCTAGTGCTTCGGATACTGAATTTACACTTTCGCATTGACATTTAGATGCCTTTGTTCTAGGACAAATATAGCTTTTACTTTCTGCTAATCCTAGATTAAACAATACATTAGTTGATTTACCTTTAATTTTAGTTGGATGATTTTGTGGACGTCCGTCTTTGTCTACCTTAAAACCAAATTTTGCTGCCTGCTTTTTGATCTCATCAGTGCCCACGTCAACAGTAGTGTTGACACCTTTGACTATTCTACCATCTTCTTTTATGTCGCGCCACTTCATATTACCAAATCTTTACTACGTGAAAATCTGCAGGTTTTTGTAATTTAATTTCATTACGTTTTCCGTCCATATCTACAAATACAAAATGCTTAGGCATTGTTTTAATTATTTTTTTTGCAGAGTATGTTTGTGTTTTGAATTTTTCTGTACGTGCGCCGTCCTGATGCACAGTCACCTCGTCCGGAATCGTTATGATTAACTCATATTCCTCTCGTGTTACACGTTGCCACCAAGTTTTCAAGCTCATGTTGTTATCCTCTATGTGTATTTATTTGATCTAGAACCCATTTGGCTTGCCATTGAGCACCCTCGATACCGAAATGTTTGCCTACGTCCATCCAGTAGTTTTCAAATATTTTATCACCTAGCGTGTCTTGTACACTATTAGTTAAGCCATTACTTTCGTGAGAAAAACATATATCTACTTCATCTTTGACATAATTTAGAATGGCTTTATAGCTATTTTCAAACATTTCGTGATTGGTTCTACGAAAATAATTTTTGATATATTTATTTTCCGTCTGTGTGCCCGATTTACTCAACAAATTCCATATTTCATGACCACCATCGTGGTGATTTACAATATTAACGTATTCTAAAATAGTACTATCAAATTGATATACATTTGGTTCTCGGTTAATAAGACAGTCTTTTTCATTAAAGTTTTGATGCCAATAAGTATACCTATAAGGGCGTGTGGCTTGAAATATAGCTAAATCACAATCAGGATTTTTTAGGTACCGTTCTAACATGCATAGGCTGAATTCTATACTAGTTCCAGGTAAGGCATAGTTGTAAATTTCTAAATTTGTATCTAGCTTTCCTAGCTCTCTTGTCCAATTGACAAAATCTTCTTGTGGAATATTTTTTTTATATTTACTGTTGGTTGTTTTTTTGGACCATTCAACAGGAACACCACAAGTCCACGAGCAACCAAAAACAGCAACCCTCATTTTTTCTTTCGTCCTCTAAACTTGTGTCCTGTCATGTATGGTTTTGAAAACCAAAGTTCAAACCATTCTTTATCGCCTGGTTTAATACCTCGATCTTTTTCAATTTGTTTTAAGTCAGTTGCAGTCTGACTCATATCTTCAAGAGTATACTCTGTGTAACCTTTGAATTCATTTACACCTGCTAGTTTTTTAATATACTCTAATTCATCCACGATAGATCACCTTGTTCTAAAGATTCTGCATACTTAGCAGCAAACTTTTCGCCGTGTTTCTCTACCCATTTTTTAATCACTACTGCACCAATTATTAAAATAACTGCTAAAGAAATATCAAAACCGTGATCTATTAAAAATTGTGTAGCTTGTTCCCCAATTTGTCCTTTAACCCATTCCCAACCTTGGTCAATTGCAACGGCTACTGCTGTACCGCCTATTGCATACTTTGCTATTTTTCGTATAAGAAGTTTGAGTGCAGGCATTAGAGCTCGTTTTGCTGCCCAGCGAATTAACCAAACTGCGGCTATACCTATTGCTGGTGCAATTTCGTCAAGTTGTTGTTCTTCTACAGGCTCTTTAATGCCCATACCATTGCGCACAGCATCATACAAGCTCTTTGCCAGTTTCTTATTAGGCACACCTTGTGCAAATGATTCGAATTCACCTTGTGCTGCTAGTGCTCTCATCTTACTTGCACTCATACCACTTACGTCATCAGCGTCAGGGTCACGTTCTCCTGCACTTGCTACTTTGATCGAATTAAATTTAAACGGAACTTTGCCTGATTTGTCTGGTTGGCCGTTGTATGTGTCAAATAATTTTTGAAAACCATCAACACGATCTGAACCTGCGATAAAAATTACATCGGTGTAACCTAAACTTTGTAGCATTTCTAGTGCTTGAACTGGTGTACGTACACTTTGATGTCCTATGTTTATGCCAGGAAAGAATTGTTTTGCAAATTTAATTTTGGTCGGAAAATCTAACGGATCTGTTTTAGGCTTTTGACTTTGGCTTAAAAATAGATAATGATCACCGTCTTGTGATTTAATTGCATCTACAAGTTTTGCATGTCCTATTGTAGGAGGATTGAGTCTACCAAATGCAAGAACTGCTGTTTTTTGGGTTTCTTCATACAGTTCTCTCAGTAACATTAGTATGCTCCATCTTTTATCATCTTCATTTCTTCAGAAAATAATTTTTGAATGAGTGCATCTTTATCGTCTTTTTTGAAAACATTTTTCGGCGAACCTAATTTGTAACGTTGGCAGTAAGATTCCATAGCAGTTTTACAAGATGACTCAAGGCAAGCATTTGCATCTGGAGTTTTACCGCTATTGTGAATATCCTTCATTTTCATTATCGCAGGAAACAAATGTTTGCGATAAATCATTGGATCATTACGCATATATATTGCTATGTCATCTACAACATCAAACGGAATATTTTTTTCAAATTCTTTGATTCGCATATTACCATTTCCTACATGACCAGTAACGTGCTTTTGTGCGTGGACCTGGATTGTCGCAGTTGTGTCTAGCACGGAATGAACGTCTACGTGCTGGATTAGACTTTTTAATCTTCATGTTAGGATCACCAAAGTTTACTTTTTTAACATTCTTAGTCTTTGGGTCACGGACATATACTTTGAACTTTTTAACATCGCCACGCATAGGTTTGCCAAGTTTTACTTTACGTCCTTGGTATTCAGCTTCATCTAATTCATCGTCATCTTCATTGAACCACATAACGCCGTACTCTAAGAAAAAGTCGTCACCGTCGTATGTTTCTTCTATAATGTCTTCGCCTATGTCTGTTGAAATCTCAATATCAAAATCTTCATGACCACTTTCAAACATATAATTTGCTAAACGGTTAGCATATTCATCTGCTTCTTCTTCACTTAATTGACGAGGAAGTGCAATTTCGTATACTGTAGCACCCTGCTCAGTTTCGTAAATTTCTTGTTCTGCAAAGATGCTTTCATCTAATAGTTGAGCGCCTTCTTGTTTTTCCATTACTATTCTTACAAAGTGTTCCATGTTACTTACCTTAATGATTTAATGTTATAGAGTTCAACGTTCCGTCAGTATAAATAATTTTAGCACGAATCCAAACATAGTTTCCTGTAAAACTTACAATCTTATTATCGGTTTCTTGTGCCGCTACATATGAATGAACACTAAACCAATCATTATTATTAGGATTTACTTCTAATGTGCCTTCGATAATAATTGTGCCTGTAAATTCTGACAAATTATATTGCACTGTATGCAACCCATCACTGCGGCCATAGTAACCGTCGCCTTTGAACTTGTCGCCTATTACAACTTCAGAAGTACTATCTCCTGGATGTGTTTGAGCTGATAAAATTATTTCACTATTTGCTGCCATACTAATATTTATCTAATTCGTTGTGCCAAACCAGTCTTTGCACTCTACGAATATTGTTACCACAAATTAAAGTTATCAGTTGAAGTAGTTTTTCATCTCTTACATAAAAGTATAATCCGTCTACATATGATTGATTTTCTAAGTATTCTAAAGTCTTCTTACCTACTTTACTTTTATCTTTATTATTTCGCAACCAATTAGCTAAATCTATGGATCCATTTTTCCTTCCTAGAGTTACTCGCAAATGAAATTGAGGTTTATTTTTTACAACTATTACGTTGGTATTATTTTTTAAATACTCTGCAATTTTATTATCTGGCTCATGAAACTCAATTCTGTCTGTTCGCATTTTATTTGCTATGTTTATTAGCTTAGATTTATCATTATAATAAACAATTAATTCATTGTTTATACCTACCCTGACCAAATAGTCTTCATTTAATTTCTTTAAACATTTATAGATATCTCTTGCATCTAAAAAATCATCGTTAGATATAAATGTTTCTGTTCTAAATATAGTTTTAGTTATAGGTTGATTATTCAAATACAAATTATTATATTCGTCTAATTTTGCTCTAGCATAAGATAATTCTTTACCACGCTGTAATTCAGATCTAAATATTGATGCCAATTTATTATAGACAACTAACTTGTATACAAACTTAGAATAAAAGAGTTTATTAGAAGTCAACTTATACATTTTCAAAGACTTTTTGAGGATCAGTATTCAAAATAATTGTACTATCTTGACAATCTATAGTAATACTTCCGCCATTTTTTAGACTGCCAAATAATATTTGCTTACTTAGTGGACGTTTGATATCTTTGTCAATTACACGTTGAAGCGGACGAGCACCGTTCTTAGGATCAAATCCTTTCTCAACTAAATAATCTATTGCATCATCAGTAATTTTTATGTTTATATTCTTATCTTTAACCATATTCTTTAATTCAACTAAGAATTTGCCTACAATTTTAATCATAACTTCTCGACCTAGTTTAGCAAACGTAATAACACCATCTAGTCTGTTACGAAATTCTGGAGCAAAAAATCTTTTTAATTCTGAATCATCATATTCGTTAGTGTCCTGTGTTTCAAAACCTATAGAATTTTTCTCTGCTTGAGAAGCACCTAAGTTAGTTGTAAGAATTAATGTGCAATTACGTGCATCTGCTTCTTTACCGTTACTACCTGTCACTTTACCGTTGTCCATAATCTGCAAAAGAATTTGTGATACATCTGGATGAGCCTTTTCTATTTCATCTAGGAGTAATACACAATTAGGAAATTCTTGCAATTTTGTAATCAATTGACCTGCATTTTCTTCATGTCCTACATAGCCCGGAGGCGATCCTATTAGCTTTGCTACAGAATGTTTTTCCATATATTCACTCATATCGAAACGCACAAGTTGTACACCTAAATTACTAGATAAAGCTTTAGCAGTTTCAGTTTTACCTGTGCCCGTAGGACCCATAAATACAAAGCTTCCGATAGGTTTGTCGTCTGCTTTTAAACCTGCTTGACTAACTAGTATTTTATCTACAATACTTTCAATAGCTTCATCCTGGCCAAAAACAACCTTTTTCAAATTAGATTCTAAATTTTTAAGATTGTCAGTTTCTTTTTCAGCTACTTGTTCTGTCGGAACTTTAATCATCTTTGCAAGTTCAAATTGGATTTCGTCTTCACCTACAATAACATTCTCTTTTTGATTATTAACTTTAAAGCGAGAACATGCTACATCAATCAAGTCAATTGCCTTATCTGGCAGTTTTTTATCGGTTTGATATTTGACACTTAATTTCACAGCAGCATTTATGGCTTCATCTGTAATAGTTGTACCGTGGTAATCTTCATAATATTTTTTCAAACCTAACAAAATACTTTTTGTATTTTCTTTTGAAGGCTCGTCTATTACAACACGCTGGAACCTACGCATCAGCGCACGATCTTTTTCAAAGTACTTGCGATATTCTTCCCAAGTAGTTGATGCAACAACTTTTAGATCACCTTTAGTGAGTGCAGGTTTCAACATATTAGCCATATCATTTGCACTGCTAGAACCTGCTGCTCCGGCACCCATCATCATATGTGCTTCATCGACAAACATAATTGTTTTGCCTTGTTTTGTAAGAGCAGAAATAACTAATTTAAAACGTTCTTCAAAGTCGCCGCGATACTTTGATCCTGCTAACATACTGCCAATATCAAGGTTATATACCTTATATTCTTTTAAAAACTCTGGAACATTGCCATTAACAATATTAAACGCTAGTCCTTCAGCAATGGCAGTTTTACCAACACCCGGATCACCTACCATCAATACATTATTTTTATTTCTGCGTCCTAGTGCAAGAGCTAGACTTTCAAGTTCTTCACCCCGACCAATAATAGGATCAACTTTGCCTCGTTTTACTTCATCATTTAGATTAGAAGTAAAAGCACGTAATGCTCTTTTAGCTTCTGCAGAGATTTCTTGTTCTTCTTGATCAATGTACTCTAGTTCTTCGTCAATATATGCACTAAATGATGCTTTATCAATGCCGCCTTTTTCTAGATAGTAAGTTGCAATTGATTTTTTCTCGTGCAGTATGGCTAAGGTTAGATCAGTAAGTTCAATTTCAACTCTACCTGCAAACAAAACCTGTGTAAATGCTCTGTTCAATACACGTTCTACAGTAGATGTTTTTTTAGGTTTATATTTTTTACTTTCGACCTTAATGTCATTTAGATCGTTTTTTAGATATAACTCTATATTGGATTTGATATAATCTATATTTGCTCCAAACGAAGAGACATATTGGCAAAAATTCTCTTCACAAAAAATAGCATATACTAAGTGTTCTAAAGTTACATATTCATGCTTTAGATTTTTTGCATCTTTAATTGCTTTATCAAATACAAGTTGTAGTTCTTTACTTGGTTCTACCATGATTCACCTTATTTTATCTTTTAAGAGTTCTATCTCTTTTAGTATGTTTTCGTCCATTATTTTAGGTATGTCTGCGTCTATAGATACATACAAATTACCTTTTTTGCCTGTATGCAAGTCTGGTATTCCATAATTCGGAATATTAAACACTTGTCCTATTTTAGTACCTTTAGGAATAGTAAGTTTTACTTGCTTGTTGTCTAATGTATTTACAATTATAACACATCCTAGCATTAAGTCAAATACATTTATTATTTTTTTACAAATTAAATTATTTTGATCCCTTTCCCAATTCTTAACTTTTTGCACATATAACTTAACATGGAGATCACCTCTTTGAAATCCAGGATGTCCGTCGTCTCCTAACCCTTGATATCTAACTGTGTCCCCGTGTTTTGCACCAGGGGGAATATCACATGTGACTGTTTCTATTCTTCCAGTTTGTGTGCTGTACTGGATAACTACTGTTTTTCCTGTCAGTACATCTGCAAGTCCTATTTCTGCTCTTAAATGAATATCTTTATTTCTTGGAGTTCTTTGAGAAAAACCATTATTAAAAATATGATCAAATGGTGTACCTGCAAAAGGATTTTGTCCTTGTGCAAAATCATTTGAATTATAATTAAAATTAGGACCAGGGTTATCATAGGCGGAACGTTTATCAGAATTGCTTAAAATTTCATATGCTTCTGTGACACGTTTAAATTCTTCCTGATTTCCGCCTCTGTCAGGATGATGCTGCATGGCTTTCTTTTTAAAAGCTTTTTTAATTTCATCAGGTGAGGCATTTTTACTTACCCCTAGAATAGAATAATAGTCCATACAATTACTTATCGCATGGACTATTATAATTTGTTAGTAGTGACTACTTAGCTTTACCTTTGTATGCTTGTGCACCAAAGAATGCCATAACAATTGCTGCTACTGAAACAAAGTATGTAGCTGCCATTGATCCTAGCACAGTTGCTGAATTATCTAGCCCAAAGTAACTTGCTGCTACAACTGCAAATGGATATAGTAGCATACCAAATAATGCAAACCAAGCCATCGAACGCTGTGCATCACGCATAGCATCTTGATCTTCTAGTTCTTTACGTTTGAACTCTAAGTGCATTTCCATTTCTTCTTTAGAAATGTGTCCGTCGCCGTTCATATCAGCCCCACCAACTGCTCCTCTGTCAATAGTCATCCTATCATAAGAAACTTCTGATTGTGCGGCCGGTGCCGGTGCCGGTGCTGCTGGTGCTGGATCTGGATTTTTTGGTGCTGCTGCTACCTTTGGTTTTGTACTTAAATCTTCTGGTTTTTTACGTGGCATTATTTTCCCTCCTTGATAAGTGTGTCGATCTTATGCCCATTTTGTTCAATTTTTCTTTCATTTACTTCTGGTGTTGCATCAAAGATAATCTTTTCTATCTTTAGTGCAGGTATTCTTTCGTTAGGCACATAGCGCCATATGTAGTCGCCATCAAATTCACCACCCTTTTTGTGAATTCCAAATACAGTTTCTGTGTTGCCTATTTTGACTATAAGAGCTCTTTCGCCGTCTAGTATTACTTTATCGCCTTCTTTGAATGCTGGATTCATTTTAAAAGCCATACCTTTAGCAATTTTTGTCGCATAATCTTTAAACATTAGCGTTACGACTAATGCAACTAGTGCTGCAATAAAAGGTGTTGCTAGTTCTGCTAATTCAAGCCCTACGCCTCCTGCACTCATTATTTCATTTTCCACGTTTCTTCTCCAATGCTTTTAGCCTTTGATCTAGTTCAGGCCAAACTTCAAATTCGTGTAGTTCTTTAGGAGGATGACTGTTAGTTTCTAATTGACGAATACGTGCTTCTAGTTCATCAATTTTTTTAGTAACTTTTGGATATCTTTTACGCCAAGCCATAGGATCATCTTGTAGGAAGTCCCATCCAAACTTGTCTACTAAACTATCTAGCAACAAGTCAAATTTTGACATTAAATATAGTGCTGCGTGTGTATTTCTAAACCACGCTAAAAATGCTGCGCCTAACAGCGATCCGGCTATTGCTGTGTAAATCCACAGTGTATCACCGAACATACGTGAAATCATTTCCCACATAGTAACCCTCTTTTTACTATGTGTATTTATCGTTTAATCAAAAGGATTTAGGTCTATGCCTTTGGCATCTTCTGCTGCTTTAGCTGCTGCTGCGGCTTCGTCTGCTTGACGTTGTGCTTCTGCATCATCGAGTGCTTCTTCTGCTGCTTTATAATAGTTTTCATATGCAACAATAATTTGTTGTTGTTGCTGTACTAGTGCTCGAATGTCTGAAAAATTCAATCCTAGTGAGCCATATCCGTCACCAGTTAGAGCATAAAATGCAAATGCTTTGCCTTCACTTTCTAGACGTGCTTTTACTTCGTCGATATTATTTTCGTTAATGACAATCCATTCAATGCGGCGCATATTGACTTCATCAACCGGAGGAAGTACTAATTCCGGTTTATCAATTGGTTTGCTGGTCACTTGTATTGTTTGTGGGGTCGTTGAGCAAGCCGCGAGACTTATAAGTATCATAAAGCCAAGGGCACTCTTTGTTAAAAGACCTTGCATTTTCTGCATTTTTCTCATTCTCCGTTAGTTCAGCACCACTTAATAATTCAAAGCATCTACTGGCATTCTCTGTACCTCTATTTACCGCACGTTCAATGCCTGCAGGGTTAGCTATGGCTGCTGCTGTCATATCTAAATCCTGCAATTTATTTGCTAATTCTTGATTTTGTCGACGAATATTAGCAAACTCAGTGTTTACTTTTTTTAATTCTTCATTGGCGGCAGCAAAATCCGCCGCCATTGTTTTGATTGTTTCTTCGTTGGTTGCGACTGCCACTTGTAATTTTGCATTGTTTTCTGTTAGTACGGCAATTGTTTTTTGGGTATCGGTATAATACCAATAACCTATGCCGCCCATAGTCATTATAACAATTAAAAGTATTCCTGACAGTCTCATAATTTAACCCTCGAACATTAATTTAAGGCTCGCAGGACCCATAATACCGTCTGGTGTTAAGCCGTTTTCTTCCTGCCAAGCCTTTACGTGTGCTTCGGTGCCTCTACCAAAGACACCGTCTGCGCCAATTTCTAATTCTTCTTGTACTGCACGTACAGTTGGTCCTTTAGAACCTAAACGCACTGTTTCGTACACAATAGCAGCTGGCTCCCAATCGCCACCTAACACTTCCATAGCGTGTTTGTAGTGCTTTTCACGATCTTCTAAGCCAATGTATCCACCGTTAATGCGTTTTGTTGCGCCTTTGATATCCATATTGTCTGCATATTTGTTTAGGTCATTTGTATCCCAGAACCAGCAAGCACTGTCTAGCGCACCTTTTTTAGTGCGTACATACTCTACTGCTTCTTCTGGGCTCATTTCTACTTCTTCGGCGAACTTTGTATAATTGTAGCGACCTGTAAGTTGCAGTATGCCGCCGCCCCTAAATCTCCAGCCATCATCGGAATCTGTATCGCCATTGTCCATTCTATTTGCGTAAATAACATTCGCAATTTTACGAGGCTGTCTGTGATATTCTTGAGCATCTCTTCCTGCCCTTTCAAAATATTTTGGAAAAATTGCATTGAGTGCTTTTGCACTGTAATTCAAGTTTTCACTTAGTACTTTAAAGTTATTCGACTCGTGTCCACATTGTGCAATAAACATTGCTACACGCTCTGGCGAATCTACTTCCCACAGCGGCAATATTTCACACATTGCGTCATACCAATCTTCTGCTTCTTCGTTTCCGCGAAGCAACTCAATCACCATTTCCTCGGTGAATTCAAATCCAAAATCTTCTGCTGCCATTTTTTATCCTTTATACTGCAAGACGTTCTACTACAAGCGTATTACCATTGTTTTCAAAGGTCAGCTTGCTACCATATTTAGTAATGTTGTAGTCGCCTATGTACTTAGAAAGAAAAATAATTTCTGAAAAATCCCAAGGATTAAATGATTCATTTATAGAATCTAATGTTTCCTGTGTTGGGCCAAAATCTATAAATTTAAATGCTACTGGATCTGCATATGCTTTTTTTATTATTAGTGTGTCATCTTCCATATACACATCTTCTAAAAAACTCTTATTAAAAAAGTTTTTGTAGTTTTCCATATTTGATTCTGTGACTTTTACACCATAATCATCTGAATTAGTTGGTACATATGTCTCTAATGTTTGCTGATCTAAAGGCACACTTTTCCAATTTTTGTAATAACGGAATTTCATATTTTCTAAAGCAGTTAAATTAGATACTCCGTTGATAATTTCCATTATTTGATCGCTTATTTGTTTACTGCGTTGTAATTCTACAAAAACTTTATATGTACCATCTGATTGTTCGCCTTTAGTAGCATCTGCATCTAGGACAAAATTATATCCTTTTTCAAAAAATGAAGATAGATCTTTTGCGCTTTCCAATGTTTTTGTTGAAAATGCAATTGTGACAATATCTTTATCGTCACCCATTTTGGATTTATAAGAATCTATTTCTACGATATGATCTACAAGATCTTTTAAGTCATTTTGTTGTAGTGACATTACTCAGGTGCCTCCATTTGCTCATCTGCAGGTTGTTGTTCTGGTGCAGGTGCAGGAGTTTGTGTAGGTTCGATAAATGCATCTTCAATATAGCCTGTGTAGATGTCTGCAATAAGCTTTTTAGGCATTTGAATTTCAACTACCCAAATAGGATGTCTATCTAATTTACCTTTTTTAGTTCCGGGACGAATGTCATCTGGTGATTCAATTTTACGTGGTTCTATTAAATGACTTTTCTTATAACGCACTTTACAATCATAATCTAATAGACGCTTTCCGCCCATCGGATCTGGCATACTTGCTTCTGGCCAAAAGAAACTTACAGTTACCCAATGTCTATCTATTTGTGGGCCTTCTGCAATTTCTCCATCCTTCCAATTTGTATAAACATACAAATCTAAGTCGTCTAAAACTCTTTCGAAATCTTTTAATACCTGAAACGAAGTATTTGATTCGTATATAGACTCTACGTTTTTTATTATATCCATTACATCGTGCATATTATAAATCCAATCTTAGCTATACTTATTTATCGTATCTTTATAGATAACAAATACTTTTTCTGAAGCACTTATATGGTAAATACAAATGTAGGACAATTGCTCCTACGGGCAAACGTTCTACTCCACATCCAAAGGAGGACACTTAATGGGTGCTAAAAGAAAGGCTGCTCGGCAGCATTCAAACAACTACTCAAACGTAGTAGACTTTAAACCAGTTCAAAAACAAAAAAACGTAAATATACTTCCAAGAAATAAAAATCAAGAACAATATGTATTAAAACTGTTAGATGACACCAAAGACATAGTATTTGGAATCGGTCCAGCAGGCACGGGCAAAACATTGCTTGCAGTTCAGGTCGCAGTAAAACATTTTAAGGAAGGTAAAGTAGACAAGATTATTGTTACAAGACCAGCAGTATCGGTTGATGAAGATCTTGGGTTCTTACCAGGTACGCTAGAACAAAAAATGGCACCTTGGACAAGACCTATTTTTGACGTTTTAAGAGAATATTTCGATGCAAGACAAATTGAAGGTATGATTGAAGAAGGCATAATAGAAATTGCACCTTTAGCATATATGCGCGGCAGAACTTTTAAGAACGCATTTATACTTGCAGATGAAATGCAAAATGCTACACCAAACCAGATGAAAATGCTACTTACACGCTTAGGTGAAAATAGTCAGATGGCAGTAACTGGAGATTTAGCGCAGGCTGATAGACTCAAAGATAATGGATTAATTGATTTTACTAATCGTATTATAAAAGATAAGTTAGCACATATTGATATAGTGAATTTTGGACAAGGAGACATTGAAAGACACGAAGCTGTAAAAGAAGTTCTTAAAGTGTATGGTGATGAATAGTCACACCTGACTTTTCTAAAAACTTAATACCCTGTGTACTACGATAATCATTTTTGTAGTACACAGTGGCTATACCACTTTGATAGATTAGTTTAGCACAATCTATACAAGGTGCGTGTGTAATAAAAATAGTTGCGCTTTCACCGCTTTCAGGTGAACGTGCTAGTTTAGCAATCGCATTTGTTTCTGCGTGAAGTACTTCCTTTTTACTTCTAGTAATGGTATTGCCCCATTCGTCCTCACCATCCCATTCTTCACAACAATTATCCCAGCCACTAGGCATACCATTGTAGCCAATACTAATAATACGATCATCTTTTACAACAATCGCACCTACTTGTAAACGTTTTGCTGAACTTAGTTGTGCAAAACGTTCAGCAACATCCATATATGCATTAATAAATTTGTTTTTCACGGTCTTTCCTTAACAAGTACATCAAGTATTCATTGCGGCTATAAATTAATGTCCAAGTATTTGATCTAAGAGGGTGGTTGAATGCATCGTCCCAGTACACTTCAACTTTTATATAATGTTTAAGCCAAATTGTTTTTTTGCTAAACGAACTTTTTATAGGCCACCAAGCAAATCGTTCTTCAACCTTTTCATTAGGTGAACCTAATATAGCAGAAATATGCTTCATTCAGGAAGTTCTGTATCATTATTAGTTATTCTATAATTTTTCTTTTCTTTCATATATTTGGTCCATCCTTTAAATGTCATATCGAATAACTTAATAATAGAGTCGTGGCGAAGTATTGCAGTTTTGCTTAAATCACCTGTACGTGCGTTTACTATTTCTCTTCTAATAGGTATTACCTGTACTAGTGGATCCCCTTGTTTTATAACAGTCTTTTTATTCTCTTTTAACATTATATTAATAGGAGAATGTAATGCACCCAGATCGTGATCAATAATTCCTGGAACAGCATTGAAATTTAAACCATCGTGATAATGTAATGGCAAATAAAGTAAACTCCAGTTTTTGGTTGTCCAAGTCCTCCAAGGATTATCTAGTTTTATTGGGGTATTAACTTTATAGGTTTTTTCAAGAAAATTGCCTACTTGTTCTTGTGAATGTATAGCGTGATTGTATGTAGGATCGCTGTACCTTCCAAATATTTGTCCATCTTGTACTGGAGTAAATTCCATATCGCACCAAGCAGGAATTATATACCCCAAAGTCAAATAATCTTTAATACCAGGACAAGCCTTTATAGTTTTTGTACTATCTATCATATGCTCTTGTTTATCTACAAACAAAGGCATTTCTTTGAATTTTTTTGGTAAGAATTCTATTGCAGGACGAATAGGAGCATATTTTCTAACTGCCCAATTATTCGTTTCAAAATTTATTTCTGTTTTTTTCTTTATAGGCCACATTTTATACCGCCATTGGTGCTTTAATACTATCCATAGGATCATACCCGTGTAATATGTATTGATTAGGAGTAGTATTTACAAGCTCGTCTAAGTTTGTAAACTTAGGCATTTCTAATATAGGACCTTTTCTAGGTTCTCTAATAATTTGTTGTTTAACTTGTTCAAAGTGATTTTGATAGATATGACAATCACCACCAGTCCAAACAAAGTCACCTACTTTTAGATTTAATAGTTGTGCAAACATATTTGTGAGCAAACTATACGATGCAATATTAAAAGGCACACCTAAGAACATATCAGCACTGCGTTGATACAGTTGACAACTTAATTCGCCGTCTTGTATGTGGAACTGAAACAACGTGTGGCAGGGCGGAAGTGCCATTACATTTACTCTATCAGCATTCCACGCACTTACAATATGTCTGCGACTTTCTGGATTGTAGTATAAATTTTCAAGTACTTCTGCAATTTGATCTACAAACCCAAGTTGTGCGTCCCACTTCCGCCATTGATGTCCATATACAGGGCCTAGGTCTTTAGTAGTATCATCGTTGATGTATCCTAAATCTTTACCTTGCTTGTCTGCGTTAGCAGTCCAAATAGTAGTTTTGCCTACTAGTTCTTCTCTAGGCTTGCCGTAGTGTATTTCTGCAAGTCTACGCTCGTCACTTGAACCTTCTAACATCCAAAGTAATTCACTTACTACACTCTTCCAAGCAAGTTTTTTAGTTGTTACAGCAGGGAACTCGTTGCGTAAATCAAAACGCATTTGATAACCAAATACACCCCGTGTTCCTACACCAGTTCTGTCGTCACGATCCTTACCGTTTATTAAAATCTGGTGTAGTGCATCTAGGTATTGTCTCATCTCTTCTCCAATATTTGAAATTTAACTTCTGGATTGTCTTCTTCCCATTTAACTTTGAATAACGTTTCAATTTTCTTCATTGGTAAGTGTGTATCACACTCATAACTACCAGGAATACGACTTAAATAAAATTCGTCAATTACACCTAGTGTTTGTTCTATTATGTTCGGACCACCTATTACCCAGACTGTAAGGCCTGGAGATTCAAGTTCTAAACTACGTAGATATTTGTTAATATCACCTTCAATATAAACGTGTGCTCCTGGGCAATTTTGTTTATTAGTTGTTGCAACAACATTTATACGCCCAGGAAGTGGACGGGGCATATGAGGATCTTTCCAGGTAGTAGATCCCATTACAACAATATGTCCTTTTGTATTTTCTTTAAACCATTTTAAGTCTTTACTATTGTTAGGCCACGGTAGTGTACCTTCTTTGCTTACACCGCCTGTGTCATCGCAAGCTAAAATTGCTTTTATCATTAATCACCCTTTCCTGGTGCCTCGCTAAAGTGTTCTTCATACTTATTAGACACACCATCCCACTGTTCTGCATCTTCTGGAACATCTTCCGGTCTAGATTCTGTAATATTAGGCCAAATTAAGCTATATTTTAAATTTATTTTATGCCATTTATCTGCATCGGCTAACGTAGTATCTGGAACAATAGCATCAACCGGACACTCAGGCTCACAGACACCACAATCAATACATTCGTCTGGATTGATTACAAGCATATTTTCGCCTTCATAAAAACAATCAACTGGACAAACTTCTACACAATCCATATGTTTACATTTTATGCAGTTATCAATTACAAGATAAGTCATTAAATCCTCGCAAGGCGAATCAAAGTCGCCGCCAAATTTATTTCTGGATCAACTACAAGTGTATGATCTACCATCCCTTGTTTAATAGTTAGCACTGCTTGGTCCTGTTGCTCTTCATTTCCGAATAACTCAATGTTGTCATACAGCCAACGATATACTTCTTCCATTTCTTCTGGACGAATTGCACCACAAAGCAATTTACGTGCTTCTTGGATCTTACCTGCTTTGAACAGTTCAACCATTTCAAGTTTCCAGTCACTTTCGCCTGTGTCACCTTCGTTAGGCTTGTTCAACACACCGTCAACTGAATTCATTTGTACAGTGTTAATACACTTACGCAAATCTGGATATGTTGCTTTCACATATGTGTCAAGTGTATCCAAGTCTGGAGTTACACCTTCTGTAATAAGAATCTCTGCTACTCTGGCTGTGAATTCTGTCTGATCAATCTTTGCGATGTGAAAGCCCTGACAGCGAGAGTGTATTGCGGGGATAATACGATTAGGATAATTACAAGTAAGAATAAAACGGGCAGTGCTGTGATATTCTTCCATAACACCACGCAGTGCTGCTTGAGCATTTGGAGATAGATAGTCTGCCTCATCTAGTAGTACCACCTTAAAATCACCAAATGGAATCATTTGGACAAAGTTTACAATCTTGTCACGAACGTCATCTACTGAGTTTGTGCGACTAGCGTTTATTTCTAAAACGTCTAAGTCGTTTACTTCTAGCTCGTTGAATAATAGCTTTGCTAGTGTGGTTTTTCCGATTCCTGCGTTGCCGCTGAACAATAAATGCGGAATAGTTTTGTCTTTGATCCACGTTTTAACCTGTGCTTTTTGTGCTTCGTCTCTAAATACATAACCGTCTACTGTTTTAGGACGATACTTTTCTACCCATAAATCTTTCATCTGTTTTCCTGCTCTAGTCTATATTGACAATACCAATTCCAGCCATATTCGTATAATATATAAGATATTATAGCACCAAATATAGGTATTGTAAAGAACGTTGTTGCTAAAATATCTGCCATTAAAAATGCTGCGGGATAATCATACCATCTAAGCAACATTAACTCCAATGTTTTTTAAAAGTTGCTTTCCATCTTCTGCTGTTACCATATCCTCACATACTTCCTGTAACATTATGTTGTGTAACACCATAGCCATTTCAAACTTTTTCTTTGGAAGTGTTGCAAAAAATGCATACAATTCGTCTGTAGAATCTCTTTTCCACATTTCATCAAGCATATTACATTGTTCAGTAGTCAACCCGTTGATTCTCACCGTAGTACTCCCAGTTCTTTATACACCATTTGCACACCTTTTGCTTGGAAATATGCATCTGCTAATGCATTGTGTAAATCTGTTTGCATTGCTTTGCGAGGGTCTACTTTTGCTATCGAAAACAACGTACGGCTATCACGTACTTGCCAAAATTGCCACGGAATAGGCTTTTGACGTTGTCTTAACATATCTTCAATAATAGTAATGTCAAAACCATAACCGTGTCCCCAAAGGACATCAACTCCTACCATCCATTTTGGCAGGCTGTCTAGGAATACATCAATGTGTTCGCGCCCTTCTGTGCTAAATGCTTCTTCTTGAACCTTAGCATCTTGATTCCCCCACCACGCAATAGTGTCGTCACTTACGTCTCGATCTTGACTATCTAAATCAAGTTTATAATAAAATTCGCTGTGAGGTTCTGTATTACTAAATGGGTCAAATTTAACTCCGCCTACAGTTAACACTGATGCTCTAGGTGTTGTGTGTAGAGTTTCTAGATCTATCATTGCGTGAATTGCCATTATTTTTTCGCCTTACGATTTTCCTGTCCAATGCCTGAAATAATTAAAAATACATACAGTAAAGGCCAAGCCCATCCTGTTAAATATCCTGTAATGTGTAGTATCATTAGCGCAATTCCTGCTGCGCCTGTAGTACCGATTCCTGCCGACTGTGGTGCTGGTATTAACATCAAGAGATCTCCTTACATTTTATACATATTATAACGCATAAACTGTAAGGAGTCAAGTGTTTTTATTTTTTAATAAAGGAAAATTATACCGGAACACCTTCAATGTCAATTTCTTTTGATAAGAATTGAGCTAATTGAGGTGGTTGCCAGCCTTCTGGTTTCAATACCTTACCGTCTTCACGTTTGCGTACTTTGCCTGTTTCCGGATCAATCTTTGCAAAGTTTGTGTCCATTACTTCTCGCCACGCACCTTCTCCGTCAAAGCCGCCTGCACGAATAGCACCCATAGTAACAACAAGGATGTCAACAAGTGCATCAAGTTGTTCTACACGATCATTTTCAGCAACTGCTACACTAAGTTCTTCATACTCTTCTTCAATAAGTTTTAGATACATATTGTAATTTGCTTCATTAGGCTCTTGATCACACGCCGAGCCAAAGCGTTCAATGTCTGCAAATGGATTTGTCAATTAAACTTCTCCTGAATAATTTGGTACTGATATTGATCCACCGTTTTCTGTAGTGTTACCAATAGATATACCGCTTGGTTTTTCATCACTATATGCTAGTACGCTTTCTGCTTCTACCATACGAACTTCTATTTCACCATCTTCTTCTGTCTCGATTTTGATACCACGTGTCCACCTTCCGTGTTCTACTAGTATCCATTCACCTACAGAATAGTCATCGTTATTGTCTGGTCCTTTTGAATAAACTTTACCCCATCTTGGATAAATGCCACGTTCTTTACCATCATCTGTGCTTATGATTAAGCCGCTTGCTGTAGTTTGTTCACCAAAATACATATCAGATACAAGAACTCTATTACCAATTGCTCGCGGCTTGCCTTTTATCGTGTTATAATTAATTGCCATTCTTCACCTTTTAGTTATAATAAAGAGTTTTCGATTTGATAATCGATACTATTGTCTCTCATCGGAATTAGATTGATATTAAGTACATACCTATCTACATTGTTTTGCTTGTTTTTTGCGTCGTGAGGTTTTCCTGCGTCTAAAAAATAAATTTTACCATTTCTTTCTGCATAATGATCTGTGCCTAAAATATTCCACACATATTCAATATCTGGAGTCAGACAAATATGTAATCTTACACCTTGATACCAAGGATAATCTATATGGTGTGCATAAGGATTATCATCTGATGGGTAAATGCCTATATTACATCCTGCTTCTAATTTGATTAATTTAAGTTGAGTGACAGTACCTCTAAATTTATTTACAATAGTATCTAAATAAGAAAACCAAGCATCTGTTTTTTCTGTAAAATTAGGATCAATGTAATCATCTTTGCTCCAGTCACTTGCTAAACTGTTACTAAAGTTTCCATCTTGTAAAGGATTTTTTGCATCTGGTGTTGATTTAAAATTTAATCCAAAGTATCCTGGCCAAAAATCTCCATTTGGAGTTTGATATTGATACATTTCAAAGTTATTCAAAGTATTTTGAATACCTTTATCAAGCTTTTCTAAGTCAACATCATAATGTTCTGGTAGTTCTCTCATATCAAACTTACTGCTATGATATTCAGTGTAGGGATGATAAAACTTTTTCCATTCCTTTACACTATACATCATTCACCTTTTTTTACAAAATTGCCGTCCTCGTCTTCGACCCATTCTTCTTCTGCATCAAGTGCTGCTTCTTCTGCTGCTACTTCTGCAGGTGCTGCTGATTTCTTAGTAGTTCTTGTTTGCTTTGCTACTACAGGTTCTTCAACAGGTTGTTGTTCTTCTACAACTGCTTCAACAGGCTGCTTACGAGCTGATGCATTAGCAGTAGCATAATGTTCCGCAACAATATCCTCACGCTTCTTTACAATTTGTCCGCCAGGACCAATTTCATCACCTCTTGCATTAACTTTTGCATTACCTACTGCTGGTGTTAATTCATTACGCTTTCGTAACAAATCCATATCTACTGTTTTGCCTCGCATACTTCTATGCTGTTTTTTTCCGGCTGCTACTTTTGACATAATTGTCTCCTTATTATATACGTATATTTATCGTAAGAACTCACGCCAATCTAGTTCATATTGAATTGAATTTATCCTATGTACACCAATCAAATATAGTACATAACTTGCTACACTTGAACCACGTCCTACGCCCCATACAATACCATTTTCACGCATAAAGTCTACAAGGTAAACCATATAGCGCAATAAATCATACATACCACGTTCGTGAAACGCTTCTAGTTCTTGTTCTACTCGCATCCATTCTTCAGAGTTATAAACAAAGTCAACACCGGCGTGTTGTTTTTCCTCCATTACTTTTGCGAATAGCCATTCTTCTATAGCAAGTGCTTTATATTCTTCAGGCATAAACCATTCACTTTGACATACACCGTCAAAAGTCTTTTGATCTACATCTAATGGGATATACTTTTGTAATGGCGATAAACCTTGTTCCTCCATTACACTATTAAACTTATCTATTTCGTCTGAGGGATTACATAGAACCACGTGAACTTTATCTGATTGACCTGAATAGATCATATCGATTAAATCGCGATTAGAGAATCGTGGTATTCCTAGTTCGTCTGTTCTCATAAGCATAATTGTATTTTATGACACATTAATCAAATTGTCAAGTGAATTTTCACCATCATCTTGATTTTGTCTTTGTTTTTGAGCCTCTATAGCTCTACGTGTTGATAATTCTTCTTTGTATATATTCAAAAAGTTTACGATTTGAGATTGAACAGATGGATTTGTTGCAGAAAAATATCTTCTTTGTAAAATAACAATTTTCTGTTCAATCTCATTTATTGATAAATCATCTAAAGTATCTATTAAAGGATTATTATGCATCTGATGACTTAGCAAACGAACCTAAATAATTAGCATAAACAGTTGTACCACTATCATAACTCCATAGATCTATGATAGTAGGTTGTGTTTGACTAGTTACAACAACAGATGCTGAATCGTCTATTGAATCATCTCCTACAGGAGTTGGCCAAGCACTTGTTTTAAATATTGCGCCACTATTTGCTGCCATTAATTTAGCAGTGTTATTATTGCCGTTGCCATACAAATGTAAAGTAACTCTTGCTACTCCATCATTTGTATTACGAACTGGCCAGTTTTGTAAAGAAAAATCTATTGTTTGGTCAGAACCTATATCAGCACCGATAGTATAAACTTGGTAATGTCCTCTACCAACATCTACATTTACTGTTTGCAATAAATTTTGATTTTCGTTTGGTTTTAATCTAAAGGTAACATTGTCTAAAGATGCATCAAGAATACTACTTTCATTAAAATTATTTTCTACAACACCCTCGGCGCTATTTGTTACCTTACAAGTTTGACCTTGTAGGTCACCAATCTCGCTTTTTGCAGTTGTTAATGCATCTTTGATAATTTGAAAGTTATCACGAAACCCTTGAGTGTCGTTGTCAACACCTGCTACTGGATAAGTTGCGTCAATCGTTGTTGATATAATGTTACTAGCCATTTTTGTTCCTCTTTAGTTAAGTATTTATCACACTTAAACATTGAATTGATAATTTGCGAACAATACATACTGTTCGTCATTAGAATTTTGTGTACGTTTTACAATGTACCTGTCTATATCAAAATTTATATCTTTTGGATCAAAACCACTTTTATTTATGAGTCTTAATATATCATCTGAATATCCTGGCTTACAATAACATACAGGAATAGCACTCACATAATCTAATTCATAAAATCCTTCTTGTGCCGTTCTCATCCATAAAGGTAAAAAGTTTCTCTCATTTTTTCCTATTTGTTTAATTTGATTTCTCATATTAGGAATATTAGACAAGTATCTTACATCGTCTTTAGAATTACTTACTTTTATTGCGTCTGAATCTGCCTTAATTGTATTAGTAGGTGAAGGGCGTAATCTCATCGATTCTGCAGGACTTGTTTGTAAAACAACATTAAAATCATTACCATTTCTTATTTCTAACTCAAAATCGCTGTTGTCTACATTTACACCAACATCATCACCAGATCTTGTTTCAATTACAAGTGTTTCATTTTCCGCAAACACAAATTTTACAATTTGTCGTCCATAAACTGGAAGTTCGTCTGTGCCTAAACCGTATTTTGTTACATCATCTTTTCCAGCATATTGTATACTATCTACTGTAATATCACGCTGTGTGTTTATTCTAAAACTATTCCTTACTTCACCAGTTGCAGGCACAGCAGGATCTATAACATCTATGTATACAACTTCGTAAACTATCTCTTTAGTTGTTGGTTCGATCGCTTTTGCAGTTTTAAAATCACCTAGTATATATTTTTTCCTTTTATGATTTTTTGCAGCCGCAGCTACAAATCGATCTATTTCAGTTGCTTCGATACCTGCATAAACTAGCATTTCTATATTTTTTTGCACACCAAACTTAATATCAGTGGGTCTGTAAATATAAC
>Ga0255780_10001292_pt1 | contig 23563 bp, 16 predicted proteins | sample 071ome_32_FD_179978 | JGI IMG/M metagenome (GOLD analysis project Ga0255780, IMG submission 179978) | Coastal salt marsh microbial communities from the Groves Creek Marsh, Skidaway Island, Georgia - 071405AT metaG (version 2) | ecosystem: Environmental > Aquatic > Marine > Intertidal zone >... | reverse complement strand
CTCATCATAGCTCATCACAACTTCAATGCAGGTGAGTGAGTAGTGCCTCCAGACAGGGCCTTGGAGGGTCTCAATCAAGGGGGTTTCGTCAATTTTGGTCAGTTAGAGATCTCGCAATGTTTGAGGAAACCCCAAAAGCAGAGCTTGAGGCCAGGTCGTTGATAGCAGAAGGCGACACCGCCAACCAAGGGGAAGAGGATGCCCGCCTGCTCTTACGTCAACGCCGGTTCATTTCATTTAGCACTTCAATTTGTTCTGCTAGGTAACTTTTGAACGCGTCATGTTGATTGGGAGACAACGCCTCTAACATGGTGTCTTCGAAAGCTCCGAACCGCCGTTTTCTTGCGCGTTCGATCTTTTTCCTCAGATCTGAGCCCCCGCGTCGCATGATCTTGGTGACGTCATTCCTGAGCCCCTCGAGACAACCTGTCAGCTCCGACCGGAACAGTGTTCTTTGTTCACTGTTCATATCGATTTGGACAATTTTCTTCGCGAGTGAAGGCGTTAGCCAGGGCGGGAGGCCGCTTGCCTCTTCTGCCTGGGCGCTGCTGGCGATTAGCGCCAATGTCGACAGCAGGAGAATGATGAAACGGTTGAGGTGTATGGTGAACTGCATGCGGTGCTCTCTACTTGGATCGATTTGAGACTAGCAAAGCGTATAACAAAGGCCAACTTAAGTTTTGTTGATTAAGGCGGCCGCGTTCAGAAGAGGAATGCAAGCGGCTCCGCATGCCCGGCCCTTCGGGGTCCGAAGCAAAAGACTGTCAGCCCAGCTGTTGGTAGGTGGCGGTAGTGATTGGCCGATACTGGTAAAGGCTGAAAGCTGCGGGGGTGCGCTAGAACGATTCGAGGCTCGCCGTCAAAAGCTGGTCACCAGCGCCACTAGGCTCGCGGTCATCATCGTGACCATGGTGCCTGACAGAATAGACTTGGGTGCTGCTTTGAGAATCTCTGCTCGGCGCTCCGGCACCAATACACCGAGGCCACCAATCAAGATGCCAAGGCTACCCAAATTGGCAAAACTACACAAAGCGTAGGTCAAGATAAGCTGGCTTCGCTCCCCGAGTTGATCGCCCATGGCCACCATTTGCAGGTAGCCGATGAACTCATTTAGCACGAGTTTGGTGCCTAAAATTCCCCCAGCATCCACCGCTTCGGCCCAAGGGATGCCAATGGCAAAAGCGATAGGGGCGAACACCCAACCCATGATGAGTTCCAGCGATAGCGCGATGTCGAACGGGTTGATGTAGCCGATCAGGAGATTTACGAGCGCAACCAGTGCATTCAGAACGAGCAGCATTGCGCCGATTTGCAGTGCTAAGTTCAAGCCGTCTTGGGTTCCCCGAGCAATGGCATCCATCAGCGATTCGTATCGAAGCTCCATGGTTGACGGCGCTGCTGCGTCAAGCGACTGCGCGCCCGGCATCAACATCTTTGACAAGTAGACAGCGCCAACGATATTGATCACGGATGCTGCCAGAAGATGACCAACGACACCCGGTACCAGGGGGCTCAGCACGGAAGCATAAAGCACCATCATCGTGCCAGCGATGGTCGACATGCCACAGGTCATCAGCACGAAAAACTCGCTCTCCGACATCTCTTTTAGGTAAGCACGAACGACCATGGGTGCCTCCACCATCCCCAAAAATAAGCTCGCAGCGGCGCCGGTCCCCAGCGCGCCAGAGATGCCCATTGACCGTTGCATAACCAAACCTAATCCGCGGACCAACCATTGCAGGACCTTGTAGTACCAAAGAATGGCCACGATCACTGCAAACATGAGGATCTGCGGTAAGACTCGAAACGCGAGTAGATAAGCCTCGGCACCGTCCTTAGCAATGTAAGGCGCCTCGGCTCCTCCAAGGTAGCCAAATAAAAAGACCGCACCTTGTTGGGTTGCCGCTTCAAGTGTCTCGACAATGATGTTGAGTGAGAGGAGCGCCTCAGCAATGAACGTGACTTTGAGTAGCAAGAGGACGAGCACGAGCTGCACTAAAATACCTGCAACGACAGGCCGCCATGTAATGGCGGACCGGTCTGCGCTAAAGGCGTAACAAACCGCAATAATTAAGAAAATGCCAAGCAGTGATTGCATCATGAATCTCAATGGGCCAAAGACGGGAGTCTAAGGTTCTCCAGCATGTTCTGCTAGTTCGATCTCGCCAGGTCAAAGTCAAGCGTTTCGCAATATGGCCTCAGACGGTCACCTCTCGAATGACTTAGCCCCGAATCGGACAAGAGGGTAGCACGCAGCCGATTTAAGTCATCAGATATTGACCGGTTACTCGCAGCGTTCTCGCACTGCTGTCGAGATGAGCCATGGCGCCCATCGGCAGCACAGCCTGATCTTTGACGTGGCCGATCATCAGGCCTCGAAGCACCGGTATAGCAAGATCTCCGCAAAGGTCTTCAAACACTCGTCCCATGCTAAGGGATGGCCCGCCTACGCTGTAGTCCGTGAACTTGCCAAGCACAAGGCCGCTGATTCGCTCAAAAACCCCTGCTAAGCGGAGCTGTGTCAGCATTCGGTCAACCCGGTATGGCGCCTCATCCACGTCTTCCAAGACAAGGATCCCCCCATCGAACCTTGGCTCGTAAGGTGTTCCCATGAGCGCACTGATCAGCGAAAGATTGCCGCCCACTAGATGGCCCTCGGCGCTTCCAGCCACAATGGTTTGTAACCGATTTTTGCGCTCAGCCCGGCCGGGCCCAGCCTCGAAGGGAGGCGGGGCACCGACCTCGATGCCCCGTTTATGAAAAAGCAGGGTGTCCTGGAAAGACTGATAAGTGTAAGGCGTGTATTGCTGGGTCGCGATGGGGCCGTGAAATGTGACGAGACCAGCGTGACGGTCAATCGCACTGATGAGAGCCGTGATGTCGCTGTAGCCCAGTAATACTTTGGGATTGGCGGCAATGGCTGTGTAGTCGAGCATAGGCAGGATGCGCATGGCACCATATCCGCCTCTGGCACAAAAGATTGCGTCGACCTCGTCGTCAACGAACATGGCGTTGAGATCAGCCGCGCGCTGTGCATCCGTGCCAGCCAAATAACCATAGCGCTTGAACAAATGCCGTCCTGGTTTTGGCTTAAAGCCCAGCGATGAAACGATGTCCAGGGCAAAATGGATGTCATCGTCTTCAAAGGCGTTACTGGATGGAGCGACCACGCCGACGGTCATACCCGGTTTAAGTGCCCTCGCAAATCTTTGTTGGTGTTGGCCGATGCCCACGATCGGGTGGGCGGTTGGGCTAATCGTTTTGTTACTCGCGGCACTCAGGGCCGAAATCGTCGTCGCAGTGCTCAGCACTCCGGCGCTCATGACTCCACTGACAAATGTACGTCTCTTCATAGTTATGCTTCCTTTGCGACAATGGCAGGTCGAAAATTGAACCACCGGGACAGTCGACTGGATCGATGAGAATAATCGTATAATACGGGTGACAACACCGACAGAGAGGGCAGCCGGATGAAGTCAGCCCTGCGCGACGCAGGGTTCGGTCTCGATCATTAGGTCCGTCGGCAAGTGAATCGCGCGGATTTGATGCCAGAGAAGAGAGGAACAATAGGCGCCTAACGAGCCTTTCTTCTTCGGGTTGCCTCGGATGACGATTTAACGAGAACGCCCAGTCGGCTGAAGAGGGAGTAGGATCGCTGTCAGGTCGCAACTAGGTCGTCGAGTGGGAACTGATAGCAAATGAAATGAGGACAAATGAGCGGAGGGACGTCGCTCGTTGTGGCAGGTAGGGATACCAAAAAAGCAGGGCTCAGCCTGAGATAGCAAACAAGACGAGGAGGTTGACGCTTGCTTTGCACGAGACAGGGTGAACCCAGCAAATGAATCAACACAAGTGTGCGGCCGTAAGACGATCAATACAGTGAGCCGCGCCGTGTTGTGACTAACTACGGGACACGCCGCTGTGACAACTGAGGCACACGCTGCTGCGACAAGAAGGAAACCAACATTGAACAAGTCTAAGTTGCTAAAGGGTCTCTGCGCAGGGGTGCTCCTTGTTCTGATTGGGTGTGGAGGTGGCAGAGAAGACACCGCATCTGAAAAGACGGCCACGCCATCCGAGAAAGATCGCTCGAGCGTCGAAGGCGGTCCAGAACGTTCAGATCGTTCCAATGGTGATGGACGAGGAATGGGTAAACCAGTGGTCAAAGCTCGGCCGGTTCCCGTGACCACGACGCAAGTCGCACGGGGTCGGTTAGATGCGTTTTACAGCACCACTGCCACCCTCACTGCGGTTGAGGAAGCGTCTGTGGTCGCGAGAACTGAGGGTGTGGTGGAGGCGATCTATGTTGAAGAAGGCTCCATGGTCAAGGCAGGGCAGGCGTTAGCGCAACTGGATACCGAGCGGTTAGCGCTGGAGTTAGCAAGGACCGAAACTAATCTTGAGAGTTTGAGGAGAGCGTTCGAGCGCGCTGAGCAGCTGTATGCGAGCAAAATGATTTCGCCGGATGCTTTCGATCAGGCGCGCTTCAATCTCGAGCGTGAGGAAGCGCTTAAAGCGCTGCAGGCTCACGATTTCGAGGAAGCAACGATAAGAGCACCGATCGACGGGTTTGTAACAGCGCGAAAGATCAAACTAGGGAACACATTACAGCCCAACATCATAGCCTTTGAGATCAAGCGCGCGGATACGCTCGAAGCGATATTGAATATTCCCGAGAAAGAGCTCATTAAGATTAGTGCCGGGCAGTCCGCGAGTATCCGGGTCGACGCGCTAGAAGATTCGGAATTTGACGGCACTCTCGTTCGGGTGGCGCCTGAAATTGACCCAATGACTGGCACATTCAGAGCAACCGTTGAGGCAAGAAACGAGCTCGATTTGTTAAAACCTGGGATGTTTGCAAGGGTCGAGGTGCTATACGACTCGCAGCCTGATGCGCTATTGGTCGCGAGAGAAGCGGTGCTTAATCAGCGTACTGGCCAGAACGTCTATCTCGTGCGTGACGGACTTGCGGTGCTGCAGCCCGTTAAGACCGGGTACATGATGGGCGATCAAGTCGAGATCCTGACGGGCTTAACCGAGGGCGATGAAGTAGTGGTCCGCGGCCAGAGCACATTGAAAGACGGAAGTAGCGTCAACGTCATTGTGAACTGATTGGCATGACACTCGCCGAACGCTCGATCCGTCGCCCCATTACCGTGTGGATGGTGCTCACGGCGGCAATCCTCTTTGGCGCGATTGCGTTAGGCCGGCTATCGCTTGATCTGCTGCCAGAATTGACTTACCCGTCCTTAACCATTCGAACAACCTTTGATGGCGCTGCTCCTGCCGAAGTCGAGGAGCAGGTCACAAGGCGTATTGAGCAACGGGTTGGCGTTGCTAGTGGCGTTCGTAAGATGCACAGCATCTCCGCAATGGGTCAAAGTGATGTCGTGCTCGAATTTAGGTGGGGGACCAACATGGACCTTGCTGCCATCGAAGTTCGGGAAAAGCTGGACCTCGTCCGTCTGCCCCTAGAGGTAGAAAAGCCCGTTCTGCTGCGCCTAAACCCAAATCTTGACCCTATTTTCAGGCTAACGCTAACGCAGATAGAAGATGGTCCAGATCCCGCTGAGGATCTCAGGCTGTTGCGGCAATTCGCCGATGATTTCGTGAAGCGCCGCCTCGATGCGGTGCCGGGCGTTGCCGCAGTGATTGTTGCGGGTGGTTTTGAAGAGGAAGTTCATGTGCAGATCGATCAAGAGCGGTTAGCTCAGCTCGATCTCAGTGTTCAAGATCTCGCTAATCGTCTGCAAGCAACCAACGTTAATCTCTCCGGAGGCTCGTTAAAGGAGGGAGGACAAGAGTACCTGGTTCGAACGCTTAACGAGTTTGAGACGATCAAGGATATTGGTGATGCCATTATTTATGAGGCAGGTGGTCGCATTCTCAGGCTCGCCGATGTGGCGGAGGTCAAAGAGGGCGCAAAGGATCGCGATGCAGTGATGCGTGTGAACGGCCGAGAGGCCGTTGAGATCGCGATCTACAAGGAGGGCGATGGGAATACGGTTGCGGTGGCGGCTAACGTAAGAGAAGCGCTCGAGCGCTTGCAGCCGGATTTGGGCGACGAGATGCAGACAACGGTGATTTACGATCAGTCGACGTTCATCGAATCCGCCATCGACGAGGTCAGGCAGGCTGCCTTGCAGGGCGCCGTGCTTGCCGTATTGGTATTGCTACTGTTTCTGCGAAGTATTCGCGCGACGCTCATCGTAGCGCTCACCATTCCTGCCTCGGTCCTAGTCACCTTTGGGTTGATGAGAAACTTTGACGTGTCGCTCAATGTGATGAGCTTGGGAGGTATCGCGCTTGCGGTTGGCATGCTCATGGATAACGCGATCGTTGTGCTCGAGAATATTGCCAGACGTCAAGAGGGAGGTGATTCGCTGCGTATCGCGGCTGCAGAGGGTAGCAGCGAGGTATCGGGCGCCGTGCTTGCCTCGACGCTGACTACGATTGCGGTCTTCCTTCCACTCGCCTTCGTCGACGGTATTGCGGGGCAGCTATTCGAGGATCAGGCATTAACCGTAACGTTTGCGCTGATCGTTTCTCTTTTGTTGGCCATGACATTGATTCCAATGTTGTCAGCTGCAGGTTCGGGAGCTCATGGAGAGGGTGTACAAGGGCCCCGGTTTATTTTGGCACCACTTTTTGCGCCGATCGTTTGGTGTGGTCACCAGCTAGGGGCAGGGTTCGATCGGCTACTCCTGCTGATTGGACGGGGCTTTGCCCGGCTGCTGGATCTCGCGCTGAGGGCGCCATGGACAACCTTGGGAGTTGGACTGCTGTTGGCTAGCCTGACCGCTTTACTGCTCACACGGTTACCACTCGTATTGATCCCCGATGTCGCGCAGGGTGAGTTCAAAGTTAATCTCCAATTGGCTTCGGGTTCCCCTATTGAGCTAACCGACAAAATCCTGGCGGAAACGCAACTATCCTTGATTGATGACCCGCTGATTGGCCAAACCTATTCGGTAGCAGGCACCGGTGGTCGGCTTGATGCTAGTGCCGTGAGCGGTGGCGAGAATCTTGGTGAGATCAACGTAGTCTTAGATGAAAGCCGCGAGGCGAGTGCAGAGACGTTGGCAATGGAACGAGCTCGGGAGCTACTTTCTCGAGTGCCCGATGCTAGCTTTTTGATCGAGCGCCCTCAGTTATTCACCTTCTCAAATCCACTCGAAATTGAGATCAGCGGACTAGATCTCGCTGACCTTGGCTTGGTTTCCGATGCGCTGGTGGCAATGATGGAGGCAAGCGGGGCGTTTTTGGACATTGAATCGAGCTGGCAGCCAGGCTATCCCGAACTACAGATTGAGTTTGATGATGACCGAATCGCAGCGCTCGGGCTAACGGTGCCACAGGTTGCTCAGCGCGTGGTAGACAAGGTTCGAGGTAACGTGCCGACAACGTTTAACCTGCAGGACAAGCAGATCGATATCCGCGTTAGGGTCGCCGAGAGCGAGCGTGATTCGGCGCGTGATCTCGCCGACCTGGTCATCAACCCTGAGGCTGCAGTGCAGGTGCGCCTTGGCGCGGTCGCTAACGTGATAACGGTCGATGGCCCGGCGGATATTCAGCGGGTAGGGCAACAACGCGTGGTTGTTGTTAGCGCTGAGCCGAGATCGGGTGATCTTGCGAGCGCGGCCGCAACGGCCCAGCGGATGCTGGATGAGATTGCTCACCCGCCTGGAGTGCGTAGTTTTGTCGGTGGGCAAAATGAGGAAATGGAAGGTTCATTTCAATCGCTGCAGTTAGCACTGATTTTGGCGCTGATTTTGGTCTATCTGGTGATGGCATCGCTCTTCGAGTCGCTGATCCACCCATTGTCCATCATGCTAACGATACCTTTTGCGATGGTGGGTGCGGTTATTGCCCTTTGGGCGACGTCAACCGCTATTTCAGTGGTCGTATTTATTGGGCTCATTTTGCTGGTGGGTATCGTCGTTAACAACGCGATTGTGCTGGTGGATCGAGTCAATGAGCTTCGTCGCCAGCATGGGCTCGCAAAAGATGCGGCGCTGAAAGAGGGAGCAGCGCAGCGATTACGGCCCATTCTGATGACGACGCTGACTACAGTGCTGGGGCTCTTGCCCATGGCCCTTGGATTTGGCGATGCCGCCGAACTTCGCACACCAATGGCAGTAACGGTGATTGGAGGTTTGTTGGTATCCACGCTCTTAACGCTGGTACTGATACCTGTTGCCTACAAACTGATGGATCGAAGTCGATGAATCTTGCAAGTAGAGCCGTCCGCCGCCCTGTTTCGGTTGCCATGCTTTTTCTTGGCTTGGCGATTATGGGCGTGTTCGCCGGTTTGCGGTTGCCTCTTGAGCAATTCCCGGAGATGGACATCCCTTTTGTTGGATTATCCATCACCTACCCAAATGCGACGCCCGAAGAAGTCGAGGAGAATCTGGCTCGTCCCATTGAGGAGGTGCTGCTGTTACTAGAGGGCATCGACGAGATTAGGAGTAATAGTTCGCAGAATCGCTTGTGGATTAGCTTGATGCTCGATAGTTCTGACGAGATTGCTGGCAAAGGCAATGAAGCAAAGGAATTGATCGACAATGTGCGGCACAGGCTCCCTGAATCCGTCCGTTATATCGACTTGTATCAGCGAGACCCCAATGACTCGCCCATTTTAAGCATGATGATCACGGCGCCTATGCTTGATGAGCAGGGCGCTTACACGCTCCTCGACCAGGGGTTGAAAATGCGCCTAGAGCGTTTGAACGGCGTTAATTCCGCTGAAGTGTTCGGCATTCAGCAGAATTACCTCGAGATCGCGCTCGATCCGGCTCGGCTCGAAAGTCTGGGCGTTCAGGTCGTTGATGTGAGGCGACGTCTACAGTCAGAAAACTTCGTATTGTCTGGCGGAGAAGTGGACGGGGAGCTGCAAACCGTGCGTGTCCGTCCCATGGGGCAATTCGCGTCTCTTGAGGATATTGAGCAGCTCAGGTTTGCCAATGGAACGCTGAGGCTCAAAGATTTTGCGACCGTCCGCTACGTTCCGGAAGATTGGACGGATCGTCGGCGGGTGAACGGCGAAGCATCGCTTGGGCTATCGGTGTTCAAAAAGCCTGAGGCCAACTTGGTTGAGGTGGCGCGACTCGTAGAGGGCGAGATCAGCCGGGTGCGTCAGGAGAAGGGTTACGCCGACATGGTGTTTACGCCCATGGACAGCGCGGCGGATGTAGTGATCACCGCTTTGTCTGATCTGGCTGAGAGTGGAACCCTCGGCGCGGTACTATCACTCGCTACTCTATTCCTATTTTTGCGTAGTTTTCGCCGAAGCCTTTTGATCGCAGCGACCGTTCCACTGTCGCTTTGCGTGACGCTGGGCGTGATGTTTTTCTCTGATATGTCGCTCAATATTTTGTCGCTAGTCGGGCTGATGCTCGCGATTGGATTGCTGGTAGACAACAGCGTGGTAGCGAGTGAGGCCATTGACTATCGAAGAAAACGAGAAAGCGATGGATTTACGGCCGCTGCGCTCGGGATCAGCGACATTGGGCTTGCGATCGCCGCAGGTACCCTTACGACGGTCATTGTGTTTGTGCCGAGTTTTATGACGGATATCCAGCAGGTGGCGGTCATCCAGCAAAATCTTGCGATACCGCTGGTGGTTTCGCTGCTAGCATCGCTCGTCATTGCTCAAACGCTGGTCCCAACGATTGTTGCGCGATTGCCGCCTCCGAGCGGTTCGGATGGCAGCGATCGCTGGGATCGATTCGGACGCCTGTTTGACCGTATTACGCGATGGGCTATCACTCACAAGATGTGGGTGCTACTGCTATCGGTCTCGGCTTTTGCCAGCAGCCTCTGGATCTATCAAAAGCTCGACGTCAACATGAATCCGGATGCGGAATCACCTCGGCTTGAGCTCCGCTATTACGTTCGAGGGTCGATGGATATCGAGTACATCGAGGGATACATCGATCAAACCGAAGCCTATCTGATGAGTCGCGCAGACGAACTGGAAATCGAGAGTCTGTTTAGCAGCTACAACCTGGATCGTGGGCGTACCACGATCGTTTTGAGCGATGATAGCGAACGGTCTCCGAAGGTGGTCGAGCGCATGATTCAGAAAGGCTTGCCCCAAGTGCCTGAGATTCGCGCTCGTTTTGGAGGTCGATATCGCGGTATGGGAGGTGGCGGCAACCCGCTATCCGTTCGGTTGATTGGTCGTTCAACGGATGTCCTGATCGAAAAATCAGATGCGCTGATTGAAATCTTGGATCAAGTCCCCGGGCTTGTGAATGTCAGAAGCAATGCAGAGTCTAGTCGTGAAGAGGTGCTGATTAGGGTACTACCTGAGCGCGTCGCAGGGTTTGGGCTAACGGCGCAGGATGTAGGGCAGGCGGTATCTGCCGCATTTGGAACCCAGATGACGCGCGGGTTTGTCTCTGGCGAGCGCGAATTTGACCTTTGGCTCGGTTTAGATGGGCGGCAGGACTTTGGGCTGAATGCGCTTCAAAACCTACCTATCGCCACGGTGGAGGGTCAAACCATCCTTTTGAAAATGGTGGCTACCCTTGAGCGTCAATCCTCACTCCGTGTCATTCGACGAGAAAATAGAGAAACCCAGCTACAAGTGGAGTTCGACTTAGATGGGATCACCCCGGAGGAAGCGAAAGCGGTGGTCGAATCCACCATGGCGTCGTTTGCGCTGCCGGCGGGATACCGGTGGAGCACAGGTAAAGGGTTTGAGCAGGACATGGAGACCTTTCAAGAGATGGTGGTGAATACGCTGTTTGCCATTCTGTTGATCTACATGTTGCTCGCGGCGCTCTTTGAGTCGTTACTGCATCCCGTGTCGATCGTGATGGCGATTGCGTTCAGTGTGGTTGGCGTTTTTTGGACGCTTTGGGCCTGGCAAACACCGCTGACTTCAATGACGTTGACTGGGATGTTGCTTCTGGCTGGGATTGTAGTGAATAACGGGATAGTGCTGCTGAGTCGGATTATCCAGTTGCGTCGTGAGGGATTAGACCGTTCTCAGGCGATCTCTCTCAGTGTGCAGCACCGACTGAGACCGATATTAATGACGACCTGCACGACCATTGCAGGCATGCTTCCCTTAGCGCTGGGAGAGGCCAGAGTCGGCGGTTTAGGGCCGAGTTATGCACCCATGGCACGAGCGATCATTGGCGGGCTTACTGTCGCGACCGTAACAACGCTAGTGGTTTTACCGGTTATTTACATCCTGCTCGATGACCTAAAAGACAAGACTCGTTCGGTCAAGCACCTCCTCGTAAGCCGATTGTGGCGTCAAACCAGTATCTAGTAACACTCCTTTAACTCGTGCTTTTTAGGCATTGAACCTCCAATCAACCGCTGGTCATTGACAATTGACTAGGATAATCGATGCTAAAACCACGCATAGGGGGAGGTGTGCCATGGATTTAGATAAAAAACGTTTAGATAAAAATAACTTAGATAAAAGACGCTTAGATGAAAAACGCTTAGACAACAAAGTAGCAATCGTAACTGGCGGGGCAAGTGGGATGGGGCGTTCGACGGTTGAACGGTTTGTAAGGGAAGGCGCGAGTGTCGTTATCGCTGATTTCAATACCGACACTGGCGAAGCGCTCCAATCGCAGTTGGCAGCGGAGGGCTATGGTGATCGGGTTGTTTTCTTGAAGACGGATGTGTCGAAAGAGCCCGATATTGAAACGCTGGTGGCCTTGGCCGAAGAGCGGTTCGGGGGGCTCGACATTATGTTTAACAACGCCGGTGTTGGTGGCGCCATCGGTCCGTTAACGGACACCGAGGTGGACAGCTGGGATTACACCATGGATGTGCTCGCTAAAGGGGTTTTCCTCGGTATTAAACATGCCGCTCGTGTGATGATTCGCCGGGGCAGAGGGGGAGCGATTGTAAACACTGCTTCCATCGCAGGGCTGAGTGGTGATGGCGGTCCACTTGTTTACTCTGCTGCAAAGTCTGCAGTCATCAGTATGACACGCTCGAGCGCGATCGAGCTCGCGCCTCACCTTATTCGGGTGAACGCAATCTGCCCTGGCTTTATTGCGACACCGCTGGCAGCGGTGAGCGCTGACCGAGTAGATGGCCTTAAGTCTGCATTTGCGAAGGCGCAGCCTTGGCCTGAAACGGGGGTTGGTGAGCATATCGCTGGCGCTGCACTCTTTTTGTCGAGTGAGGATGCTCGCTTCGTCACGGGTGAGTATCTAGTGGTTGACGGAGGACTTACAGCTGCGGGACCAGAGTTGTCTAAACGGTTCCCCAATACCTCAGCAAGAAATGCCAAAGTGGCAGGTGTCACGAAGGGCAGCACGGGGGAAGCGCCTCAGCTACGACGTCTCGATAACTGAGATCGGCTAGGGGGTGCCCCATGTCTGCCTCGCTCGTTGATCGACGGCTATGGGATTAGGGCAGCCTGAGCGAGCCTGACCGCTTCATGCGTCGAGTGCGACTTGAACTCGGAGGGTTGATTCCCGAAGCACCTGTCGGTTTCTCGTAGGACCACATCGCGCTGAGCAAAGGAGAGCAGAGGAAGAAAGTAAGAAAGGAAAAGAGAAAGAAGAAAGGAAGAATTGTCCTTGTGAACAATGGAGCGCCCGCTCTGCGCGAGAAACAAATAGCAGGCGCTTGGTCGATATCAACGATTTCTTATTTTGGGGTACTTCACTGGTCAACGAGGATCTATCAACGATGGAGCGTGGGGCTCGAAAGCGGCATGGGATTATGTGCTGCCCAACTGAAACAGAACGGCCTATCGGTCTGGTAGGATGGACGGGTGGTGAGAAGTACCAAGATTAAGCAGGCTCCGATATGAATGCGTTATTGCAGACAGTGAAAGGAATGTCGTCTGATATTCAGGCGGTGAGTGCAGCAGCAGAGCAGGACTGTAAGACGCCCGCTCCCTTGATCGACCAGCTCCATGCTGAGGGCATCTTCTCGATGACGGTCGCAAAAGATTACGGTGGCCTTGAGCTCGATGCCGTGGATAGCTTGTCGGTCATCGAGGAGATCGCCTATCAAGAAAGTGCGGTCGGCTGGTGTAGCATGATTTTCGCAACAACAGCGCATTTGGGTTCGTTCTTGTCGCCTGTTTGGGGGCAAAAGATTTATGGCGAGGGTTCGAGAACCGCTCACTTTGGTGGCATTACTGCTGGTGCGGCTGCACCTTCGGGTAAAGCGGTCGTTGTCGATGGAGGGCTGCGCGTTTCCGGGCGATGGGCATGGGGCTCAGGCTCTCATCATTGTGATTGGATCTGCGGCGGCACGGTCGTCGAATCGGAAGGCGAGGTTTTAAGCCACGACAACGGCGCGCCACTCGTGCACGTTGTTTTCTTCGAACGTGATCAGGTTGAACTGCTCGACAATTGGAACCCATCAGGGCTTCGAGGAACGGGCAGTGTGGATTTTGTTGTGGACGATGTTTTCGTGCCAGACGGGCGCTGGACTGTGCTCGGTGTATCGAAGCGCCAGATCGACCGGCCACTGTTTCGGTTTCCGTTTTTTGGTTACTTCGCATCAGCGGTAGCCATGGTGCCACTTGGAATCGCAAGGCGCGCGATTGATGAGTTTCACGACCTCGCCACGAAAAAGACACCGGCAGGACGGTCCAGCACCCTTAGCCAATCGTCCATCACTCAACTGCACTTCGGTGAAGCCGAATCAATGGTCGAGGCTGCGCATACGTACCTACTCGGCAAAGTGGTCCAGGTTTGGCAAAAAGTAGAGACGGGTGAGCGCGTGACACTTGAGGATAAACGGCAACTACGTCTCGCGGCCTCCCAGGCAACTCAGTTAAGCGCCAAAGCGGTTGATCTGCTCTACAACGCTGCGGGAGGAACGGCCTTGCAAGGAGATTGCCTCCTTCAAAAGTTGTTTCGAGATATTCATGCAGCCACTCAGCATCGCATGGTGAGCCCGGAACTGCTGCGGTTGTCCGCTGCTGCAAGGATCAGCGAGGGCGCAAATACCGCTCAACTGTAGAGCAATCGCTGTTGAGCAGTCTCTTTAGGTAGCACTAGCTATGCTAAACACCATCGCCATTAAGAACTATCGATCGATTCGAGAGTTAATCATCCCATTGACATCACTAAACGTGGTGACAGGTGCTAATGGTGCAGGTAAATCTAATCTCTATCGAGCACTCCGCTTACTTGCCGAAACAGCAGTGGGTCGGGCGGTGTCATCCCTTGTGGAAGAGGGGGGGCTCGATTCTTGTCTTTGGGCAGGGCCCGAAAAGATGGCTCGAGCGCGCGACCAAGTTGTGGAGGGCCAGGCCCGACGATCGAGTGTCTCGCTGCAACTTGGCTTCTCCGCGGACGAGGGCGGCTATCTCCTAGATTTCGGTTTACCGGAACCCGTTCCCCGAACGCAATTCGGTCTTGATCCTGAAATTAAGCGAGAGGCTATTTTTCACAGTGCTTTTTACGAGTCAAAAAGTGCATTGGTAGAGCGCAATGGACCCTCGCTTCGAGCGCGTGACGATTCAGGACGATGGCAACATCTTGATCAGCACTTGCCCCATTATGAAAGCTTGCTAAGTCACTTCGGTGACCCAATGAGGCTCCCCGAAGCGCTACATTTAAGGGAATGGATTCGGACTTGGCGGTTTTATGATCAATTTCGAACCGACCGTGATGCGCCGGTTAGAAAGCCTCAAGTCGCAACCCGGACGCTTGTGCTAAATCACGATGGAAGAGATCTTGCGGCTGCATGGCAGACGATTTTAGAGGTGGGCGACGATGAGGCGTTGGCAGCCTGCCTTGATGATGCTTTTCCTGGAGCGCGAGTGGAAATACGGAAAGTCCAAGGATCGTTTGAGTTGCTGTTTCACCAACCCGGCTTGCTTCGGCCTCTCACGCTTGCCGAACTATCTGACGGCACGCTCCGATACTTGCTCTGGATTGCCGCGCTCTTATCGCCCCGAGCCGCAGGGCTGATGGTTTTGAATGAGCCGGAAAATAGTCTTCATCCTCAGCTGTTACCGCCCCTTGCCAGACTATTATTGCTTGCCTCCGAGCGCTCGCAGGTATGGGTAATCTCTCATGCAGAGCGGTTGGTAAGAACGCTGGTCGATTCTGAGAATTGTCAGCACGTAGGGCTTGTAAAGGAGCAAGGGGCGACACGCTGGCAAGATGATGGACTGGATACTACGCCAGCATGGCGCTGGCTGAAGCGCTGAAACCTGGTTTTTTTGGCTGATTGCGTTGGAGCGCGGCCCAGCCGCTAGGCACGAATAGGAAGACAACAATGCCCATTACTGCTGAAGAATTGGTTGCGCTTGGTTGGGATACGATGGTTCCCGACACCATTAACGGGCGGAGTAATGGTGATCATAGAATCACTTTTAATCATCCAGACGATACCTATGGTCCTTGCGCTGAAGCGCTAGCAGATGCGCCAGGCGGTGCAATCTTCGAGATTGAAGCTTGGTCGAAATCGGTCATTTATCCTGAGTCAACGAGGCGCGTTTGGTGCTATAAACCCAGTCAGTGGGATGACGCAACGCCAGGTAAAGTGCTGGTTTGCAACGACGGCGCTGCCTATGTCGCCAATGAGGGGCCAGTAAGAGCGACCCGTGTTTTAGACACGCTTCATGCTAAAGGTGACCTCATGAATGTCGCCGCAATCTTCATTCAACCCGGCAAGACTGACCGCATGCCGCCCAGAAGACCGATCGCCTCTTATGGTCTGCGAGAGGCACAGCGTAGTTGGGAATATGACCGTCTTTCCGCAGATTACGGTAATTTCTTGGTGAGTGAGATGTTGCCGTTGCTCGAGGCGACACTATCGATCCGACTATCACCGGAGCCGACTGATAGAACAGTGTGTGGCATCAGCAGTGGAGGCATTGCGGCTTTTTCAGCTGCATGGTTTCAGCCGGACCAGTTTGCAAATGTAATTTCACATTGTGGCTCTTACACAAATATCTTTGGTGGTCATCATTATCCCTCAATGATTCAGACGACCCCACGCAAACCCATTAAGGTTTTCCTTCAAAGTGGGGAGAACGACGTTCACAGCCCATTTGGGCATTGGCCAACCGCCAATCAGGCCATGGCGAAGGCCCTCGAGTATGCGGGATACGACTTCAGGTTTGAGTATGGCTCTGGTGGCCACACGCTGCGACATGGTGGAGCGCTCTTCGCAGATGCGCTCCGCTTTATCTGGCCGAATTAAAGTTGATCCACGGCTTCCTGCGCGAGCGTCAGGGATAAATCGATTCGCATTCGGAGTGTCTCGAGGTCGACACCTTCGGTACTTTTTTTGCCTTCCATGTAGCGGGCATAAACCCCGTGAACAATGCAGGCGGTTTTCCATCGGTTAAACCCAACATAATAGTTGAGGTTTGAAAGGTCGCGACCCGTTCGCTGCGCGTATCGCTCAGCAAGCTGCGACCGAGACGGGAACCCTGGCACGTTGGTTGCGGCTTCGGGCGCTGGCGGATGCTTGTCTGATGGGTCTGGCCATGGGTTTAACGCATAGGCAAGGTCAGCCAGTGGGTCACCCAAAGTTGAAATTTCCCAATCAACAACGGCAGCGACCCGCGAATCAGGACCCATCAGGCAATTGTGAAACCCATAGTCACCGTGGACTACTCGAATAGGACCTTGATCGGGTAAATGCTCGAGGAAGAACTCTTTTAGTGAGTGGGCGCGATCATCGTCATAGTCCGCGCCTGAGACCGACGAGGTCCATGAGCGATACCAAGTTTTCAACTGACGACCCACATAAGAGTCCCGTTTGCCCAGCTCGCCAAGGCCTACTTCGTCTGGGTCGACTTGATGGAGGTCCGCCAGCACATCGATGAATGAGTGCGCGAGGCCTTCCCGCTCAGATTCTGGAATCAGTGCTCGGGTTTCATCGGCGTTGTAAAGCGGCTTGCCATCTACCAAGCCCATAATGTAGAACCACGCACCGGTGACATCATGGTCCTCGCAGAATCCAAATGGCGCGGGTACAGGCACCGGTGTTGGAGCCAGCGCAGAGATGAGCGACCACTCTCGGCCCATGTCATGGGCTTTTGGGAGCAATTCACCTTGAGGCGGACGTCTGATGACCGCCTGTAGTCCTTTTTGATCCTCGATTTGGTAGGTCAGGTTGGAGTGCCCACCTTCAAGGCGAGTCCACTTAAAAGGTGGCGTTAATGCAGGAACATTGTCGACGACCCACGCTTCCACGGCTGAGACGTTATAACCCTCTGGCTGCATAATGCATTCTCCTGCGCTTGACTGATTTTGTCGGTTACGGGGTTGCTAATATTTTTTGCTAAGCTGTTTGACGCATCCGATTCGGTCATCGACCGGTTGGATAAGAAAACTTAACTTGCTGATGAGCACATCGATTCCCCACCCCTAAAGCTAGGATGCATCCTGGACGAATCTTAATCAAACCTCTTTCTCGCGCATTGCCCCAAGCGATTTAATGATCGGGGATCTCTATCACTACCTCATCAAAGCAGAGAGTTCTCGCTTGCCATATCTCATGACTGCATATCAATGACTGAACTTGGCATCAGTCCAGCATCTGATAAGCCGCGGTGCGCAGATTTTCAGACAGCGGCAGAATCGAGCCGAGGTATTGAGCCATAAATAGACCAATAAGCTCCTCCTCTGGATCGACCCAAAAGTAGGTGCTTGCGGCGCCCGCCCAGCCAAATTCACCCTCGTTCGTCAATGAGAGCGCTTGCCCAGTGTCCTGCATTAGGCGAAAACCTAGTCCCCAGCCATACCCGGGAAGGGTACTCACGCCGATAGTCAGCGGCAGCTGCTCCGCGGGAATCCGATTTTTAAGCATCATCTTGTGCATGGCACGAGATAAGAGCCGTTCGCCTGCTGGCGTTTTGCCGTCCAATAGCATTCGCGCGAATTTTGCGTAGTCACTGATGGTCGAAAACAGCCCATGTCCGCCTCTTGATAAGTGGGGGTCATCCGCTGGGTACATGCCATCGACATTGACAGGTTGAAGGGTTTGCTGAGCGGGCGGGTTCAAGGGCGAAAGGTCCCGGATATCCTCAATGCCAAACATTGGCAGAATTCTTCCCCGTTCGCTCTCGGGGACTGCAAACCCTGTTTCGCTCATACCCAGCGGATCAAAAATGTGCGCCTTTAGCAAGTCTCCTAAGTTCTCCCCGGTCGCCCGCTCGATGACATGGGCAAGCACGTCGGTTGCGACGCTATATCGGAACTGGCTACCTGGTTGAAATGCCAGCGGTTGCTTGGCAAGCATCGCCATCATCTCCGCCAAGCTTCGGCGACCATCTCCCACAATATTGTGCTGATGATAGAGCGGCGCGATATGGCAGCCGGTAATGAATTCGTAGGTAAACCCTGCTCGATGTGTGAGCAGGTCCTCAACCGTAATCGGGCGCTCTGCAGGCTCAAGGCGACCGCTTGGGTGAAGCACCATCATGCGGGCAAAAGCCGGATCAAACTGAGGAAGAAAATCAAATAGCCTGAGTCGTCCTTGCTCAATGAGAATCAACGCCATGACTGAAACAATCGGCTTAGTCATGGAGTAAATCCGATAAATGGATGAGTCGGGGAGGGGTGCATTAGCTTCCGGGTCAGCCACACCAACGCTGCCAGCGGTCACGGTAGACCCTTTGGCTTCAACGAGCCACTCGACGCTCGCAAATTCACCGCGGTCGATATAGCCCTGCGCAATGTTCTCCAGTCTTTGAATTCTGTCGGATGTCATGGCTCGGTTCTCCTGAAATATAGTGGGCTATCGGTTTGGGGGACTTAGCCCCTTTGTCGCGATATTCAGACGTTTCGACAGCGAAGGTAACCACCCGTTGCCGTCGCCGTCGCCGGGTGAAGGCAATGTGCCTAACCCCATGGCTTTGGTCAACTATTTGGGCAGCCATTTGGTCAGCTAGGCAAGCAGCGCGTATGCTGCCGCTGGGAAGAGAGCCTGAGATCGATCCATGCGCATCTTGATACTGAGTAACCTAGACTGGCCAAGTGTTGATGCGCTGACTCGTCTGCGACCCCAGTTGATGCGGGATGAAGTGACGGTGATGCTGTCAAAACGCGTGGGCAGAGTTCCTGCAGTCAGCAAACCGTATCTAGCGGAGCTTAGCCAAGCCGATAGAGCGGGCTGGATGGCGCTGCTTGGATTGGCTGACGTTTCCGAGGATGATTTGGGGGGAACTGCGCGCTCGACCTTGGCCGATGTCTTGGCGTGTCCTGTGGCGTTCGCTGACGGCATTAATGCCCCTGCGGGAATATCTAGGGTTCAAGCATTTGCGCCAGACCTAATCGTATCCATCCGGTTTGGTGAGATACTGCGATGGCCTGTGATTCGAAGCGCCCGGTTCGGTGTATTGAATCTGCACTCAGGATTGCTGCCCGCCTTTCGGGGGGTGATGGCAACCTTTTGGGCCATGCTGGGCAGTGCGCCTCGATATGGGACCACACTGCATTGGATAGAGGATTCGGGAATTGACTCGGGAACCATCATCTCAGAGGCGGCACAACCACTGGATCTAGGTAATGCTTATCTTTCGAATACGCTGGCGCTCTATCCGGCTGGTATTGAAATGCTGTCTGATGCGATCGATTCACTGAGACATGGTCAGCGCTTACCTGGCCGCTTGCCTAAAGGAGAGGGCGCCTACTTCAGTTATCCAACACCAGCAGCGGTCCGAGCCTTTTTAGAGCGAGGATATCGGCTCGTCGACTAGACGTTTGGATTGTTTCGAAGCAACGCTAGGTGCGTTGATACATTCTATGGGTGGGCGGTAGCGCTCGGAGGTAACACCGTCTGTGGTCATGCTATTCGGCAGACGATCATTGGCGGCTGCCGACTCTCGATTGAATAAGCGAGCTAAACCGAGGGAAGCGCTGCGCGTGAGAATGAGCTGCCCCCAGGCGTATGAGCAGCTAGATTGCTTTTCAGAAATGGCCTTCCAGAAATAGCCTTCCAGAAATAGCCTTTCAGAAATCCCTGTCAGGAAAAAGGTTTAAGTGTCGAGCTTATGTGAATGGTTCGTGTGAAGGGTTCGACGAAATGGATTGAGCCAGCGGTTTGATCGGATAGACAAGTGAGCATTTGCATGATGAGGCAGTAAGCTTGATGATCAGTCTTCGGTTGGCCACTAACAGGGTCGATCTAAGTGATACAAAGACAACACGTCGGTAGAAGAGAGGATGGTATGGAATTAGGACAACTCGGGGTTTGGTACTTTTTTGATGGGTTGAGTTCGCCAGCAGCAGCTGAGGCTGCTAAGCGGATTGAATCCCTTGGCTACGGAACCCTTTGGCTGCCTGAGACAGTCGGTAAGTCGCCGGTTGCAACAGCATCATGGGTGCTGTCACAGACGGAGACCCTGAATGTGGCGACGGGAATTATCAACATCTATCACCGAGAACCGGGTGTCACGCTAGCCTTGCAGAATTCGCTCTGTGAGCAGTCCGGCGGCCGTTTCTTGTTGGGGATGGGGGTTTCTCACAAGCCCTTGGTCGAGGGAGTTAGAGGCCTTAATTATGGACCGCCTGTCGCTACCATGCGTGCTTATCTCAAGAAGATGGCTGAAGCGCCGTATACAGCGGTGATGCCAGAAGCGGCACCTAAGACTGTGATTGCAGCGCTCGGACCAAAAATGCTCGAACTCGCAGCAAGTGAGACGGCTGGCGCTCATCCATATTTCTCGTCGCCCGATCACACGGCGATGGCGAGAGAAATCATGGGCCCAGATGCATGGCTTTGCCCAGAGCAGAAAGTGATTTTGGAGTCTGATCCTGCCAAAGCCAGGGAACTCGCAAGGCCCGTCGCTGGCATTTATCAAAACCTTCCCAATTATCGGAATAACTGGCTCCGGATGGGGTTAACTGAAGACGACATTAACCAACTGTCGGACAAATTCATCGATACGACGTTTGCCTGGGGATCAGCGGATGCGATCAAGGCGCGCATTCAAGCCCACCTTGATGCGGGCGCTAATCACGTTTGCATCCAGCCGGTTAATCCAAACGGCCAGTTTGGTGATTTGCATTGGGAGGCTCTCGAGGCACTCGCACCCAGCCACTAAGTCTTGCCGCTTTGATGCTTGATTTGGTCAAAGCGGTAACCAGGCCCCGACGGATACAAGGGATGAGGGTCAGCCTGGCAGCTGCCCCTCAAAATTGAAGCTGTCGCCGCTGACTTTGTTCCAATAGACGTCGAGTCTAGGATCCTCTATTGGCTCGCCAGTAAACAACGCGCCTGGCTCCACATGGGGGAAGATTTGATCCGCGAGTCTGATCTCACTGGAGGAAAGCCGTCTGACAATGTGCCTGCGGGTCAAGTGGACGGGGTGTGAAATTCCAGCTGCGCCGATCATTTCACCAACCACCTTCAGCGTGTTTTGATGAAAGTTTGCAACGCGCTGAGCTTTTTGGGCCACATCGACCACGCGATATCTGCCGGGATCCATGGTCGCTATGCCAGTGGGGCATCGCCCCGACGCGCAGTCTCTGGCTTGAATACATCCTAAGGCGAACATGAATGGCCTGGCCATGTTGATCCAGTCAGCGCCCAGTGCGCAGTGGCGAACGATGTCGTAAGCAGACACGATTTTGCCGCTTGCTGCGACTTTGACCCGGTCTCTGATGCCAGCTCCGATCAGACAGTTGTCGACGAAGACCAGGGCGTCCGCGAGCGGGCATCCCAGGTGATCAGTGAATTCAGCCGGCGCCGCACCCGTGCCTCCCTCGGACCCATCGACCGTGACAAAGTCCACGAAACGCTTTTCAGTCACCATGGCTTTGACGATAGCGATAAATTCCCACGGGTGACCGATACAAAGCTTAATCCCCACTGGTTTGCCGCCGCTGTCGCAGCGGAGCTGCTCCACGAAATCGAGTAGTTCAGTTGGCGTGCTAAACATCGAGTGGAAGGCTGGGCTGATACAGTCCTCTCCGACGGGGATGCGTCTGGTCTCTGCAATCTCATCGGTTACCTTGCCGCCTAAAAGCATCCCGCCATGACCTGGTTTAGCCCCTTGGGAGAGTTTGATTTCGATCATTTTCACCTGAGGCAGCGAGGCTTTGGACTTAAACAATTCCGGATCAAAATTGCCTTTCTCATCGCGGCATCCAAAATACCCGGTGGAGATCTGCCAGATCAGATCACCGCCCCCAGCTTGATGGTACTTTGATAACGAGCCCTCGCCGGTGTTGTGCGCAAAGCGGCCAAGTGATGCGCCGGTGTTTAGCGCTTGAATGGCCGGCGGAGAGAGCGCGCCAAAAGAGGTGCCTGAGATATTGAGCAGCGAGATGTCGTAGGCCGCCTCGCCAATTCCGACCGTGGTAAGAAAATCCGGTTGATGAACGTCTGTGGGCCGGAGCGAATGGTTTAGCCAGTCGTAATCTTCCTCGTACACGTCCTTAATAGTGCCTAGCGGTCTAGCAGCTAGCTCACCCCTCGCGCGCTGGTACACCATGTCGCGTTGATTACGCGAATACGGCACCTCGTCGTCGTCGTCTTCCCAAAAATATTGTCTGAGTTCGGGACGAAAGCTCTCGAAGAAGAATCGAGCTTGGGCAAGGATGGGAAAGTTAGCCCTGATGCCCGAACCTTTTTGTTGGAGCTCGTAAACACCGAAGAGAAAGATGCCGAAAAAGATGAGAGAAATAACCAGTCCGACGACTGATGCTGCGCCAATCAAAAATAAGCCACCAGCCGTCAGTGCGATCAGTAGACTATAACTAATGGCTGAGTATCGACCGAAGATCCAATCCATCATTGTGTGACCCCCTTTTTTGACTGGTTTACTAATTGGGCTTGCTTAGCCCACCAACCAAATTAAGGGTTAGCTCTCTTTCCGGCAAGTCTTGAATGGCGCCGAGTCGCCGCTCTAAGCACTTAAAACAAGTGCTCAAATTAAGCACTCAAACTAAAAGTTACGAGCACCGCTAAAACCGTTGGTGTCGAGCGTGGCAAGGATTGTTTTATCGAGGTAGTCTTGAGGGGTGAGGGAGGCGCTTAGTATGAAGCAGGTAGATGTAGTCATTGTCGGTGCGGGGTTTTCAGGGCTTTACCTGATGCATCGATGCTTAAAAGCCAATCGAACGGCCGTCGTGCTGGAGCAAGGCTCGGATGTTGGCGGTACTTGGTATTGGAATCGTTATCCCGGTGCTCGATGTGACGCGGAGAGCCTGGCCTACTCGTTCTCGTTTTCATCAGAGCTCGAGCAGGAGTGGACCTGGTCTGAGCGCTATGCGCCGCAACCTGAAATCTTGGACTACGCGCGCCACGTGGCTGACAGGTTTGGTATTCGCCCGCATATTCGATTTAACACACGAGTCACGGGCGCCGAGTGGAATGGCGATGATGCGCGCTGGACTGTCAGCACTGAGCAAGGAAAAAGCTACTCCGGGCGCCATTGCGTGATGGCAACGGGCTGCCTGTCTGTTCCTCAACTGCCTGATATCGAAGGTCTGGATTCGTTTGAGGGAGCGCGTTATCAAGCGAGCCGCTGGCCGCACGAGCCTGTCAGCTTTAAAGGGCAGCGGGTTGGTATCATCGGAACCGGTTCGAGCGGCATTCAGAGTATTCCTGTCATTGCTGCAGAGGCAGAGCACCTCACTGTGTTCCAGCG
>Ga0255780_10001291_pt1 | contig 23625 bp, 10 predicted proteins | sample 071ome_32_FD_179978 | JGI IMG/M metagenome (GOLD analysis project Ga0255780, IMG submission 179978) | Coastal salt marsh microbial communities from the Groves Creek Marsh, Skidaway Island, Georgia - 071405AT metaG (version 2) | ecosystem: Environmental > Aquatic > Marine > Intertidal zone >... | reverse complement strand
CATCGTCCTCGTCCTCGTCCTCGTCGTCGTTCGAGCGATGAATGGATGGTTGGGCCGGGCCAGTCAGTGCGGGGACGCCGTCTCGAAAAGTGCGTTCGATCGATCGGTCGGTCGTGTGTGTCCGTGTTTGACGAGTGTGACACCTGTCCCGTGTTTGACGACCTGTGTGTGTCCGTGTTTGACGACCGCGGGTGGATGGATGAATGATGGATGGATGAATGACTGTGGGACGGGCGTTCGCCGACGACGTCACTCGACGACGACTGACGACGATGGCGATGGCGACGGTTTTACCGCGCGACGGGATCGTCGATGGCGGGCGCAAAGAGGGGTGGGTGACGCGACGGTTGACGCGAACCTCGTCGACGAGAAGGACGAGGATGACGATGACGATGATGACGAGGAAAACGGCAGCGTCGGCGTCGACGTCGGCGGCGCACGAATCGTTCGTCGGGACGTGGAGCCGGGACGCGGCGGGGAATCAACACGTCGTGGCGTACCTGGCGGCGCACGGAATCGTGGACGACCCGGTGGGGCGGTCGCGGGCGGAGTACACGCAGACGTGGGAAACGGCGGAGAGCGGACGAGAGGGCGAATTCGTCGTGCGGACGACGTCATCCGCGGGCGTGGATCGCACTTTGACGTACTCTCTCGGTGCGCCGTTCGTGGAAAAGTTTCAATCTAGCGATATTTATAGCCAAGGACCGGGGGAGGTGACGCGCGTGGCGACGTTCGACGCGTCGACGGCGACGCACGAGGTGAAGACGGAGTCGCCTTTGGGATTTGAGACGACGACGCGCACGGTTTCCGAAGACGGCAAGCAGATGAAATGCGTCAGACGGTACGTCGCGAAGAAGAGCGACGATGGAGAAGTGGATGTGACGAGCGTGGAGAGATTCGTTCGCGTCGAATAGTCGCGTAGGCGATGTCCATTGTCGTTTACTTTTTTATTCGTCGATTCATACAGTACCTACGTGTACACGCTAACTTTACTTTGTAGAATTTCTCGCCTCGACGATGAGTTCAGCGAGTCGCTCGCGAATCCCCATCGTCGCCACGTCCAGAGGTGTCTCCCCGTCGTTATCCTTGGCCTCCATGTCCGATCCTGCCTTTGCCAAGACGTTTAAACACTTCTTCTCGCCTTGCGCGCACGCGTAGTGCACCGCCAGGTCCCCATCCGAGCACCGGGCGTTCACGTCCACACCGAGCTCGAGCACGCGTTTGAGCATGACGTGTTCACCGCTGTACGCCGCTTGATGCGCCGCCGTCCATCCATTCTTGTTCACCTCCTTGACGCACTCTGGGTCTTCTCGCAACAGGCGCTCAAACTCCTTCGCGTCCCCGTCCTCAATCGCACCAAAGAGTTCCGATTGTTCCGTCGACGACCCAGAACAGTCCGAGCCATCCGAGTCCGAGTCCGATTCGGCGGCGACGGCGCGTCCGTGTTTCTTACTCGACGTCCGTCCTCGTCTGTGCGTTCGTCCCGGCATCGCCCCGGCTCACGCGCGCGGTCAAAACTGGAGACTGCGCGTTTGTTGGACTCGAAGCGCGAGGTCCACGCCGAGCTCGGGCGTTCACGCCCACACAGAGCGACGCGACGACCCGCGCGCGCGCGCGTGAAACCGAAGCGACGCGAAAAAATGACGGAAGGGTTCATGAGTACGCCCGTGTCCATGGGGGTGAGTGCGCGACGACGCGAAAAACGACGCGACGACGCGAACAAACGACGCGATTGATAACCGGCTGTTGAGCTGATGATGACGACGGGCAGATCGTCAAACGAAGTGTTCTTACTGTTCGTTATCGAGAGCGAGAGACTGACGAAACGTTAAGACGACCATCATGGCCGTGCGATACGCGGATGGAGTCATCCTCGGCGCGGACTCGAGAACGTCGACGGGGACTTACGTAGCGAACAGAGCGAGCGATAAAATTACCGAGATTACGTCAAACGTGTGGATGTGTCGAAGTGGAAGCGCGGCGGATACGCAAAACGTGGCTGCATACGTCTCAAGGTTGGCGCACGAACACGCCGTATCGATTTCGAGCCCTGCAGTCGATGCCCCTGATGCTGGTTTCACGTGCGACGTGAAGCTCGTAGCGAATATTACAAAGAAGATTGCGTACGAGAACAAGGAGAGGCTCCAAGCGGGAATGATCATAGCGGGGTGGGATCGCAAGCTCGGCCCTCAAGTGTACGGGATTCCTCTCGGTGGGTCCCTCATGGAGGCCCCTTTCACCGTCGGTGGAAGCGGGAGCGCTTACATTTATGGTTTTTGTGACAATACGTTTCGAGAGAACATGACGCGCTCGGAAGCCGAAGCGTGGGTAGCGAAAGCCATCTCTCTCGCAATCGCTCGCGACGCCTCAAGCGGTGGCGTGATTCGTCTAGTCGTCATAGATGAGAAAGGGGCGGAACGAAAGATGTTGCAGCCGATAGAGCACAGCGTGTGCGATGACGAGCTGCGACCGATCAAACGCTCTTAGTGGAATTGTAATCGGACATATGGAACCCTAGGCATTCTAGTGCGCGCGATTTTCGTCGGTTGAAAATGTGTTGAGTGTTGCAAGTCGCGCGTAAAGTGCGCTTCGAACGACGCGAAGTGAAGCGACCGGTGAACGGGATGAGACGATCATCGTTAAAGATAGTCGGCGAGGGTCCCGCCCTCGAGACACTGTACGTTTTCGGCGTTCGACCGCAAGACGGATTTCACTTTTCCATCACACGGATCAAACTGCGCGCCGTTTTCCTCGGTACATCGTTTCAGGACATTCTCCATGACACCGTCGATGCCGCCGTCGCACGGGACTTTCAGGGTGTCTTTGATCTCGAGCGATCCTGCGACGAGCGCCTCTATGCACTGCTCTCCGCATAATCCAGCGTCATCGGCAACACACACTTGGAGTATGGCGACTATTTTGTCCTCGTCAAATTTCGGGCACTCCCAAGCGTGCGCGACAGTGAAAGCAGACTGAAAGCAGAGCAGAGTTGTCAAAGCGGTGGCGAGAACGAAAGTCTTCATGATGAGCGACTGGTTGTGAGGACACGCGTGGTTCCGGCGAATCGTGAGCGACTGGTTGTGAGGAGTCGCATACACACATTCCCATCGCATACACATGATTCCCATGTGACTTGCCGCCGAATCACAGAGATAAAAGTAACGCTGTCCCGCGTTTCACCCAGTGGTCAGCGGTAGCATCACCAGCGTCGAGTTCAACCATCGTTATGAACGATGGTCGCTCGCGTGTGCCAGTCCTAATCGGATACATGTAAAGCGGGCACTCATATACATTCAACCGCCGTTTATTGGAGCGTTTGCGCTGCGTCGGAATGAAATGGACCACTGGCATGTTGACTATCAACTCCATCGCGTTGGGCTCGCACAAGCATTTACAATCTTTATCCCACCCGGCGCCTTCGAGATACAGACCACGAACATAAACGCCTTCGTCTGGTGGAGAGCTGATATCACTTGCGTCTTGCTCGAGAATGGAGAATGAAAACGTGAGCGTATCAATCGGTATCCCGTGACGACGCGCACTCGCTTGCAAAACCGAGGTGAGGAAACACGAGGGATACGTAAACCCTGCTAACCAAAAGGTTTCCGGGGTATCATCTCGAAGCGCCCAAGATTTAAGCTGATTCACGCGGTGACCCAAATCAGTCACCCATGCAAACAAAGACTTCACCGACGGATACGCCTTGAGATATCTCGAAGGAACAGAGTTCGCCGCGAGTGCGTCAAATATCTCATCCATGTCTCTAGACATTACCACTAAGCCCTTTATACCGTTGCTCAGATTTTTAAGCGACTCGTGCACGTCCAACAAAAGTACATTGTACCGCTGTATCTCTTGCATCATGTTTACTGTAAGCGGACACTGGGTGTCGTCCCCCAGCTTTGATTTTCGAATCTTGGCGAAATCTAGTGGCTCTGGCGCGATTGCGAGAAGCTGATCGATTCGTGAGCTCACTTTTGACTCTATGGATTCAAAGCCCTGCTGTGTCGGGTCTGCACTCGAACCGCTCGTCAATTGAATATTTGCGCAAGTGCGCAAAATTGCTTCGCTCTCCACAATCAAATACGACATGTCGGCGTTCGCGTGTTGACCGAACGCGCCAGCTTGGTCGCTTAACGGTAGCTTGTTGACAAAGTCGCGTTGGCGTTTTAGCTCGACCGCCCCCGCGGGTATATGATACGTGCTCGCCAGAGCTCCGTGAACCAATCCAAAGCCATCCACTTGCAAAGCGTCTTCGTTGAAAAACTGCAACAAGTATGCCCTGATGATGCGCCGGTCTATCTCGTCGGTGATTCGCCCTCCGTAATTCGCTTCACCTATCAAGTACCTTAAAGATTCCCATGGTGTTTCCTCGTAACCATCGAGGTATGATTTTAAAATGTCATCGCTGACTGAAAAGTCAGTGTCGTTGAAATCATATGGTATGTTCATTCCGAGTGTACCAAATTTCTTTCGCTCCAGCAGCAAAGCATGGAAGAATGACAGCGCAAATAAAAGTTTTCCATATTTCTCTCGCTTGTTGCACTGAGTGAACGATTCTTCAGAGATGCACGTCGTATAAATTCTTGACAGGTTTGCCCGCAGCCCCTTGGGTGGCTCGGTGGTGATTTTTAAACCTCTCTGTAAAATGTATAGAGGAAACGAGGACGTCGGTGTCGATGACAACCACAGTCTAAAGTCTGTGTGTGGTTTCTCAATATCAAAGTCCTCGATGATCGTTTGTAAATCAGGCAGCCAAGACAACATTAAGTGGCAGTTTGCGAGAAACACCCAATGTCCTTCCTTGCGACCGCGAGCGATCAACTCTGTAGCTGTCGCAGCCTGACCCTGACCTAGAGCAACGGTGTGCAGTTTATCTGACATCTCCTTTGAAATTGCCAACTGCCGTAGATTAGCCATAGGATCGACACCTGCGCTCAGAACGAATATGCATGGTTCTGTGCACGTAGAATCGTTGAACACTTCATTCAGGTTGAGCACCGGCGGATCCACAAACTTTTCGCCGAGATAATCAGAAACGTAGGTGCGAATGGCGATTTCGACGCGGTCTAATCTGAGTGCTTTGAGTAACAGAAGCTTTTGCAAACTATCCAATGAATTCTGCCATTTACCGGGCAGCTCTTGCGTTTCCGGCTTGGCGTGCTGGTACCAATGTCGCCATTCGTCGTGGGATTCCGAGTCGATTGATTCTGGAAGTTCCGCAAATACCTGCGCAAAGTCGAGCGCCAAGCGGCGCACATTTGACCAACTTTCGGAAGGCAGCCAATCGATTCGAATGCAGGGAGACGTTTTGCTCGAGTCTTCTGTGTTACCCTTATCTGTGCCTATCAAGTAGTTCCACTCGCGCGTCGAAATTGTCTTTGCGGCCATCTGAATTCTCATGCAAATTTGCAAACTCAGCAAAAGTTTGTGTGATTCAAAAAGTCCACGAGAAGCGTATCGATACACAGCGTACGTGTGATAATTATTCAACTGATTCAACCGTTCTTCAATGTCACTCGGATCTGAAAGGCTTTGTCTTTTGGACTTTGTGATTGATGAATCAAACAACGATGTATACGAGTCCAAACTAAACTGATACATAGGATCGACATCTGCGAATGCATACAGCGTAAAGTATAGCAAGGTCGCTCTTTCTGCCGCAGGCGCGTAAGCAGCGGCGGTTTTCTCAATTTGCTCGCCAGTTTTCTCCGCAACCCTTAAGCTTGCAGAAACTTCTTCGCTTGTGGCTTTCGAGTACGTCAGAGAATTAATGAGCTCGATATTGTCCAACAGAGACCCCGTGGCTTTACTCAACAAATCTAAAATCAAATCTTCAAGCTCAACCAATTTCCGTTTACCTCTAGCCACTTTGACGACGAGATCATTCTTCTCTGAATCCAGATCTGGACGTTCGCGCCTCACAACGAGATCTCTCAGTTGCGCGTTGAGCCCTTGCTCCTTCACCGTGAAATTTATCACGGCGAGCCTTGTACTGATTTCGGGTGTGTAGTGTGGATTCATAAGCTTTGACGTAAAGTATAGCCTGAATTTCGGAGAAACTTCGACATTTTTGTCACCTATTTTCACAGTGACTGATCCACCCTTCTTGACGAATGACTTTGCAGCCAAATGTTCTAAAATTGGGTCAATGGATTCTTTCACGTCTTGAATTAACACTGGGGTACCGAATTGAACCGCACGTTCGATGTTGCGGACCATATCAGGCGACGTCAAAGTGGTCACCAACAAATCATTGCTTCCCTCCATCGCTTTGATCCATTTATTACCTTGTCCCTGTGGGTCAATCAGCAGAGGCCAACGATTCCCGCGCGTGGCGAGCACTCCGTTTTCTGTACTGAAAGAATCAGAGGGCAATCCTTGAATATTCCAATCTCGAACATCCGACGGATCTGCAAGAAATTGCGCAAACATGAAATCAGAGCTATGGGGTAGAGAAAGTTCCTTGACAGTTGGCATCCAGCAGTCGTCGATGAGGACTTTCCTGTATTCAGATGGAAAAGCGCCAGCGTAACTCATAAAGGCGGCTGCAATGCAAACATCGCCTGGAAGTCGCGAAATTTTTTGTTCAAAATCTTTCACAGCCTGCTTCCATCGTGTCTTCTCACCAGATAAACCTTCGACGAGCGCTTCAGCGCGTTCGAGTTTGATTTCTAGTTCTGCATATTCACTCTCAAGAGCCGCTTTTTTGGAAGCAGATTTCTCATACTGCTCCTTAAGCGCGCTGACTTTGGACATGACATCTGCCAAATCTTTCTGGGTCAATGTGAGCGCCTCTTGTTTCAGCGCCAATTTATCCTGTGCCTGCTTTAACGTGGCTCTCTTCGGTGCGATTTCACGCGCGACATTCCCATAAGAAAACATGGCGTGTACCCATTTACACAATCCCTCAGCCGCGCTGGACACTTTTCCAATGGTTCGGGGTTGGTAATCGACATGATTCACATACTTTGCTATCTTTGCCAGCAAAGCATCCGACAATGAATCTTTGTCGAAATGTAGTAACCGATCGAGGAATCCCGAATCGCCCAACTGTTTCTTGGCTTCTTCCCAAGTGGTCGGTCTCTTTAAAACAGTCAACACGCCCTTCAAGCAAAGTTCGACTAGTGCTGGTGGTTTGACGTAAGATTTTAATTCACCCAAATCTTTCTTTGTCAACACATTCAAAGCCGCTTCAGCTTCTTGTAACGCTGGTAGAGCTTCGTTGAGTTTGAGTTTACATTCGTCTGCGATTTCGTTGGCTTTCTGCGCTTCCATCTCGACGCGTCCGGCTTCGGCACTCACCTTGATACTCTGCTCGTCTGCAGCTCGCTTATCTTGTACGATCACCTTGAGCAGCTCTTCACAGTCTCTCTTTGCATCCGCTACGACCTTCGCCTTGTCCTTACAAACACTTTGCATTTGTAAAACTTGAGTTTCTGTTTCATCGAGTTTGGAAAGTCCGCCTCTAAGCTTTTCCATCTGATCATGGAGAGTTTGTGTTTTCTCCGCCATTAGAGATTTAAAAAAGTTGACAAACTCGATGAAGTTCGTGGGTGTGATGTACACCTTTCGCTTCAGGTGTTTAAACATGGAATCAGCCACGCTTATCGTTGATTCATGGATTTTTCCAAAAGCCGTGCACAAGTGATGCTTCATGTCGTCGTTCATGTTGTCATTACTCAACTTTTTAGCTGCAACCTCAATCAAGGCGTCCGCAGGCCAGTCGGTGAACCAATCTATCGTACAACAGTTGACTAAACCGGGAAACATTCTTACGCGCTCGCGAAATGTATCACCGATCGGAGACATGCACAACACGATGTGCAGATTCTGCAGTACGCGTTCCATGAAAAACACATACAAATCATCGTGCGTCACTGCCTGCACACTATTCGACTTCGCCACTTTTCTCATATCCTCGCAAATCGCGTTGTGTTCGTCTTTGCTATACAGACCTGGAATATCCCCAGAGGTGAGAGCGTTGTTTATGTCCTCTAAAAACGATTCACTCACAATCTGCGTATCATCGAGAATCAAAACAGTCTGTACGCCAACCACGCCCGCCTGACGATACAATGATTTCAGATCTTCTCGAAACTCGTTGATTCTATAATTCTTAGTGATTTCGATAGAAAACGTCTTCATCTCGGCCACGTATGCCGCCAATCGCGCGAGCGACTTCCGACCGCTTCCACCGACTCCAACAAGCAGTGCGTTGCCCTTCGGCTGAGTCAAGATGCGGTGAATGCGGCAGACGTGCATTACAGCATCCTTGAATAGCACCAGTTCCATTTCACCATTGCCAGATTCCAAAGCGTAATCTTCGAGCTTCTCTATCAGAGACTCTTTGAGCGTTTGAGTGTCGGTTATCACTTCGTAAGGGGGACTGTCCATCGCAGGCCGCATGAATGATACAAACGGATGACACTCCTTGAGTCGAACGTTGTCGTCGCTCGCATTCAAACATACCAAATTATCTGTCGAAACGATTTCGTTCCATGAGGTGGAGAAATGAATGCGTAAATTCGTGTCAATTTGTCGCTGCAACCACTGAAAGTCTTCAGGATCCCAAACTCGATCGCCAAAGACCCGTAGATTCTCGTGTATCCACAAATGCAGGATGGATTCGCGTGAGTCATAAAACTGCTTCGTCGCGCGGGTTACGCCCTGTATCACTTTTGACAAATCGCGCGTGTTGAAAAGATAATGACACTTGGTTGGTGTCGGTAAGAGTTCTTTGACCAGAACACTGTACACGCCGATGCTTGCTTTCACGATTGCGTTCCCTACCGTCGAGATCGACTGATCAAACCCCTGTTGCATTTGTCCGAGTATGGTGCTGTAAATTCGTTCCAGTTGCGCCTCGGATGGATCGACCATGTTTACGACGCCAAAAATTGACATTACCCGTTGCGAAAACGCATTTCGACCTCCTCCTGGCGGGGCCATGGCTGCTAGAAGTTTGACGTCGTTCACCTGAACGGGCTCTTGCTTGACTCTGTCGTACCAAAAACCATTGTCGTGCCACATCTTGAGTAGTTCTAAAGGTGGAATGAAGCCAAATTCACTCTTCTTCGGCATGTTGAAGTCATCGATGGCGAGAATCAGTTTACGTCCACCACTTGGCGCGAAAACGCCCTTCGATCGCCGTTCGAGCTTACCTTCGATTGTATCTTGTAGCGAATGCGAGCTCGTCTGCGCGCTGAATGTAATTCGACCGCCTACGTATCTGTCTGGAAGCTCTTCCAAACAGGAATTGACAACCATGGACTTGCCGACTCCGACATTCCCCACGATGAGCACGTTTGTATTTGACTCGATTAGAAGCTGAGTAATGTGTTGAGTGCGCACTGTGTCCACCGTTGGGACCATGAGCTTAAAGAAGGGCACTTCAGACACGTTCGGCAGATGGCATGCCGGAATTTTCTGCGACCATAATACAAACTCCCGGCGATCGAAGTCGTAGTAATAATCGAATACTGTCACGTCAGTGAGAGCAATCGCTGGTGTGTGAGGCAACATTTTCAAAGGTGCCAACTGTTGTAACATGTTGTCGAATCGAACACGGCTAGCCATATCGATGGATGCACCAATTGACCAGATCAAACAAAACACAAAAACAGCCTCGACGTGATCACACGTGGGGACGTCGTGCGCGTCAAAGAGAATCGTCAACTGACGGACAGCTGCCAATATATCCGTCTTGACAAGTTCGGTACACTTTGTCATTTTGCATTCTACAGCCTCATGTAAATATTTGTCGACACACGCCGACAGCGACTCCTCGATGGTCGAATCTCGTATTTTACTCTCTCGTCGACGAGTGAGCCAACTCGCGATGAAAGGTTGCCAACCAAGGTCTTCTACGTTGAAATAAATCATACCCGCTCTCGACACTGTAGCCGGAGACGCCTGAGACAAATCTTCAACCTCAAACAAAATCGAAACCTGTTGACTCATCATTATTCGTTCTCCTGAGAGTAATGTGAGGAGCTTGTTGTCGTCGAGAAGGGTGTTCATGCTCTCGATCCAAAGAGTGTCTACAGGCCCATCCATGACAATCCACTTTTGTGTGGATGAATCGTCTTTACAAACATCACGCATGATTTTGGACAAGACGCCGTCTGTCCATTCGTGCGTTGCTTCGTCGAATGAACCATAAAGTTCTTCGTTCGACAGCGAAAGCGGATTTATTGTATACACTTCGACATTTTGGAAAAGTTCGGAATCCGGATGACTTTCCTTCAAACTCTTCATCGCTCTGACGAGTAGCTCTCTCGCTGTCGTCTTGCCGGATCCTGTTTTACCCACTATCATATTGCCATGTCGAGCGCACTTGCAATCAAAAATCTGAATAATTTTTGATATCCACGCCTCGACGGGCTGTACATTGCACAGCCTGCACTCCCGAACCAGGGCGTCGCGGAGCAACGCATCATCCGCGTGACTAGTGCTAATTTCTGGGAATAAGTCGGACAGCAGATGCTTAAAGAGTGGAATATCTTGGTACACGAGTTTTGGAACTATCAACTCACTCATCGCGTTGAACAAAATCACCTGCTCTTCAGTTTGTGGAGATTCGCGCTTCTTCGTTCCCGCCGCGCGCGAGATTGGGATGATAAAAGAACGCAGAGTGTAATCGTAGTGATCTTGCTTACTAAGCTGTTGCTGACTCATCTCCATGATGGCAACCATTTTCTTTGCCAATGGCTTGGCGTTTGTGAAACCTTCGCTGAAGAGCATGATTTCGGCGATGAGGCAAAAGTCAGGTACCATCATCGAGACTGGGCGTACGATAGCCTTCAGATTATCTGGCAACTCTGCACGACCGGCATACCCCGGATTCATCGTTACAAAAACTCCACACGATGGAATCAATCGAATACGTTGACCTTCAAAGTCGAACATCTTTGCATTTTGCTTTACGGCAGCCATCACAACGCTTATCTGCGTTGCTACAACTGAAAGTACTTCGACGGTAATTCTGTTGAACTCATCGAGGCAAGCCCATGCGCCAGTCTGAGCCAATCCACTAAACATCTTACCAGTCATTTTGTAGTCGACGCCGTCAGAACAGTTGAATACAATGACATATCTCGCTAGAGCCTTTCCAAAGTCTTTCACCGTCTCTGTCTTTCCAGTTCCCGCCGGTCCGAGTGGATTACCTCCACGACGCGTATACATTGCAGCTCCAAGAGTCATATAACAGCGATCTGTTAAAGGCGTAACGACGAGGCGCCCATTATTACCTTGATACTCGTATCCGTAATCGAAAACACTAAGGACTTGTCTAACCGTGCAATGTTTGATTTCGCTCTCCCAGTAGAATCTTAACTGCGATACCCATTCAAAATCATCTCGCGCGGTACAGCCATTTTTAATCAGTTTTTCAATCGTATCACGAGCGTGAACCTCTATGGTTATCAGTGCAGTCAGCTTTTTCCTCGTCACCTTGTCCAACGTTGAGCGTGTCATGGCGACGAGTTGGTTCAAGTACTGAATCCATTTTCTTCTCAATTTTTTCAAGGCTTCGTTAACGTCTTCAGCGTCCGCTAGAGCTCGCTCGCACTGTGAAGTCCAGTAAATACAACCTGACGTTATCGTCACCTGACCCGGATTATCTTTAACCCATTTCTCCTTCTTCGTACCTTTGGCGCGACATTGCTCATATGCCGCCGCTAAGTGCGTCTTGGTCGCTGCGTACATCTCAGCTTCGACAGTGTTCAACCAATGCTCTGGCCTGCCTATGTGATTGACAGGCTTGTCAAACGAAATGCGTTCACCATCTGAGGAAATCATCGCTACAGACTGCCAGTGACGTCGAGCGCACAACGGATCTGGCGGATGCATCTCCAACCTTTTTATGCCCTCGAACATTCCCTTCAGGTGCGGTTGAATGGCTTCCGGATCCTTCACCTGGCCCAAAATCTGCAGCAAATCGTCGTTGCTTAAAAAGTAAAAGCGCGGGAATGTCTGACGCTTCAACTCGAGATAGTTATCGAGTGACTTTTGGATGCGTTCGAGATCGTTATCCATAGATGTCAGTTCGTTCAGGATGGATTCATCAGGAGCGTTGTAAATCTCTGCGGCACTCACCGAGGCACATGCGGCGAGTGCATTTTCTGAACAGTGCAGGCGATGCATGGTGCTGATAAAGTTCAAATTTATTTCATGAAATAGCCTCGTCTCTTCTGGAAGCTGCTGAGCGATGTCTTCGCTCCCGATGAAAATGCTTTCCAGATACATCCATTCAAGTTGCACTTTCAGTACCATCTCGATGACATCGTTTACCATTCTCAGCGCTCTTTCCCAGCAGGTGATGACGTCTTCAAATACGGAAAAAAACTTGCTCGCTTTCAAAGTGCTCAACGTCACCGTGTGGTCTTCTAGAATGGAGAAGATTTCGTCGGCGCTACGCAGTTTCATGACGTCGTTCCTTTCCTCCTTGTAAGGTCCCGTGTCCAATGAAATATGTTTCCAGCTATCGGAGATGCTTTCGAGTGTCTTATCCACCGCGAGTTCTTTGGTAGCATCGTCGCTTATTTCTGATATCGTTTCTGCACACTGATCGAGACCGAGCTCGACGACTCTCGCCAAGGTAAAATTTTCGCTGGCGTAATCGAAGGATTTCCCGCACGCATCCATCACAAGCAGCCAGTGACGATCGCGAATCGCCGGATTGCGCATGTCCACTATGAGCGGCATGAGGCGTCTAAAGCTATCGACATTCTCTCTCAAGCTTACCCATGTTTCCCAATCCTTTACGATGCCTCGACCGACTTTTGTAACTCTTTTACCGACCATCGTGGCTTGGCTCTCCATCAACTCCACATCGAGATCGTGGAATTTGCCATCTTTCCATTCTTCAAAAAGAGTGTTCCAGTCTCGCACAATCTCCCACAAAGATTTGAGATGCGTCAGCATCTGACTGGTTTCATCGATATCATTTAAATCTGGCTCGTCAATATCTTTGAAAACTTGCAAACCGGTGTCAATGGTTTTGATCCGAGCTTGAAACTTCTGTATCGCACCATCCGATGCTTCAATGTAAAACCAAGCTTGCTCGCACGCCTCAGCCGAGCACGCCGGATGGATATGTATGGGTGATAGGCGCAAGAAGCCCTCTTTGTACGATCGCATGTCTTTCTCAAGCGTACTTATTGCGACTTGAAGCTCGTTTCTGAACGAAGACTTCGTTTCATCAAGCTTGTCTTCGATGGAATCGAGGCATGCTTTGAAATTCTCAAACTCTTGAGCAACGCTCGAGAGCTTGTCTACACTTTCCACATCTAGCGGCATGAATGACCCGAAAACTTCAAAACTATGCCTAGGTTTGATAAACATGTCTGGAATTGAAGGAGTAGCAGAACGAAGTGTCTGGAGTCTGTCCAAGTGGGTTACCAGCTCATCAATGTCGGTGGGTGGAGTTGCAAACTGTCGCAAATTTGTGGAAAAATAGTCCAGGACATCATCGACGTCCGATATCGCTATTTGCCTTAGAAGAAATATGGACGACTCCAGCCGAGACTTGGCCAAAGCGAGTAGACTTTGTTTCATCTGTCTACAATCAATTCTCAAAAAGCCGACAACGTGTGAATGGTGCTCAGCCTGAATGCTTACAATTGACTCTCGCAAGCGCAAAACGTAGCTTTTTACTTCTTCCGTGTCAGGCGATTCATCGAAGGTACTAGTCCACAAATATTCGTACTGGCTTCTGTATTGCTGCATGATCGCGTTCGTATCACTGAGTGTTTTCCCAAGGCCAGCGTTGATGTTGGATCGAACTCTCGCAATAATCCCACTCATTTCGCACATTGATCTCTCGCACAGTGACATTTGCACAGTCGGGTCAGTTATCAACGAAGATATCTGACGACTAAAATAATCCACTGTTTCGTCAAAATGTTGGCGCAGAACATCCATCATCTCGACGAGAGCTGGATTTGTGCAAATGACATATTCTGATTCTCCAGGCTGCAGCAAGTCTGCCCGCGTAACCAAAAATGGTTGTTGACGCGTCGCAGAGAGATTACACTCGCCATAAGTGTTATTCAGTTCACTAATCAACTGTACGAATAATTTCTTCAGTCCCTCTTCGATCGAAATCTGAACATCTCTGGCGTATTGTGTCCAAGCCGAAAGAACTGCGGTGGAGCTACACATCACTTCCCGTCGGTCTCGCAGCAACGCCAAAATCGTGTCCACTAGGGAGTTTATCTGCGCCTTGAGTCTACTAAACTGATCACGATATTCAGCATCGAAATCGGTCATAGTCTTCAAGCTTTCAGTCCGAACTTTTGGTCGAATCAGTGTATCCAGCAGGTTGCACGCCTGTGATATTTTGGTGTTTGTGTTTGTAAAATCCGAGAGCTGCTTTCCGAGAAAGGCGCAGAAATCATCCACTTCGGCGCAGAATGATACCACGACGTCGAGGTCAGATTTCCACGTGAGCTCTACAGAGGCTGCTTGGAACAAACTGCGAAGGATTTCAACATTCTCTTCAAAAAGATTAATCCCATGCGGTGCTGCTTGTATGTCGCTGAGTAAGGCATCACTCCTATCTACCACCGACGCCAGGCTTTCGTACATTTTTCTCAGAGTCTTGCTAAACTCTGGTCGAGTCAAATCAACGAGTCCTTTCGGAACGTCCATGGAAATAGAGATGAAACCCTCCGCATTTTTGAGCGCAACTTGTAAATCCAACGGCATCGTCACAGCGACGGTACGATTGTCTCTCAGCTCTAGTACAGGGTGGCACAGATATTTGTCTACTTGAACTCTGCTCGCACATGAAAACCATTCTTGGTGTTTTTCCTTCATGAATTGCTCTATCTGTGGAATCACCAAGCTGTAGGTGGCGACCAAATCCTGAAGCATCGGTGACTGCGGCACAGTTCCAGATGACGACGCCAGCGTTAAACTTCCAAAGATGCTTTCTAGCCTATACAGAAGAGACGCCGCCCAGCGAACGCAACCAAACGATTTGGGACTTTCTCTTCCTATCGGTGGACGCTGGCGTTGCGTGTCAAACTGATGTTTGACGAATTGGAGCTCGCCCGCAAATAAGGCATACGTCTGCGCGGCGCACGCCTCAACTTTTCTTCGAACACCATCTCTTCGTGCTATTCTAGAATACAGCAAGCTCAATAACTCGACACGACTCGTCAGTTGTAATGTCTTATCTAAGGCTTGCTCCAAAATCTCGCAAAGCTTGGTTTCAAGTTGTTTCAATTGCGTTTTGAATGCGGCGAATTCATCGTGCCATTTTACTGAAGACATGTCCAAGGCGCTGTGCCGCACGTTTCGCAATCTCTGCATGACACCGCTGAAGAATACATCTTTCATCGCCAATAATCGCTCATCCACATCATGGTGCGTGAGATTGTTCGCATTCGGAAACGAACGCTGTTGTGGTGGTGCAAACTGTTCTCGGGCGTCACATACCTCCAGTAAGTCCTTGCAGCGATGCGTGAAAGCGTCCAAATGAGACAGCGCGGTTTTAATGTCAAGACCAATAAATGGATTACTGGCGTGAGATTCATCAGATGAACAGATGGATTCTCGTAATCCTTCCCAGTACTCAGCAATAGTTGAACATTGACGCAACGTACTGACTGCGGTGTCGTAATCCTCCGTGTCCACGATGTCTGGCTGGAATATCGTTTCCAGTTGCACTTCAGCCTTACAAGTGGCTATGATTTGGTCGCTCACCCGCCTCAACAGATCGATGTAAAGCTCAAATGTCGCTACTCGGTCATCTCGCGGCACGTTTTGCCAAGTACCCCAAATTTCACGCGTCAAGTGTTCCAGAGCGTTTGTCGAGGATGTCAATCTGGCATTGATGAAATACTCGTACGATGTTTCGATACAGTCCAGTAACTCGCAGACTCTCACGGATCGATGAAGCTCATCTTCGATGCTGCCCGACATCGAATGCACATCTCGGCAAATGTATTCGGCGTGCTTTCGCTTTTCCAGCTTGCGAAGCAAAATCTGAATCTTATCCGAGCCGAGTTGAGCGAGTATCCCTCTCAAGTTGGCGGCGCGTTCGCACCAATACTCGCGGTACGACGAAAGCGGACTCTGACTGACTTTGGCGGCATCTTGCTCATCGTTCCAATCGTTTGACAGAACTTGGCGTATTTGGCGCATCCAAGTCGACACGATGGTCTCAACGTGCAGACGACTGGTTTTTTCTTCAGGTACATAGAGAACGGTTCTGTTTGAGTCCACGGCATCGATTATCTTTGCGATGAATGGATGAATGTTGCCAAACGTTTTATCGGAAGACGCGATTCGGTCGGAATCTCCAGCGACACACTCGCCGGTATACCGCGAAGAGTCCTGGCTTTGCTCCGCGGCGCTGGAATACACGCCCGTCATAAATCTGCCTAGTGAAGTCAAACTCGCCGAGCCAGATCGTACATTCACGACGCTCGAATAGATATCGTGACCCGCGTCCAACTGACGTCGAGTTGGCGATCGTGTTCGAAGCAATGCGGATATTCGTCCAATTCCACAAGGCATTGTCTGAGAAAGACGCACTACGACGTCAGAGTCTTTCTTGCTCGCCACCTCCGCATGCGCAAACAAGACGGACCATTCCAACTTTTCCAAAGAGTAATCATCATCGACTCTCTTCAAATCAAAAAATGCGTCCAGAATACCTACACGCTCCTGCGAGTCGAGAGATAGGATGTGGTCAGTCAATAACGCCGAGTCAAACAGTTACGTCGGCGAGACGCACCTCTTCAATTACGGTACGCCGCAGTACTGCTTCAAAGTCGTTCTGCGACAAATGGCTCATGATGTCGTCAATGCATGCGTGCAAGCTAATATCGCCACCCACTTGTTCCATCAAACCGCCGAAAAGATGCCCAGCCACGCGTTCCACGACCCAACGCGCCTTGGCATCTTCGCCGCAGACAGAGGTCTCTTCATCACAAGTCGACGCTTCTAATTCCAGCGGCGAACTCCAGCGCGACTCACAGACGTCTTGCGGCGTGGCGAGCATGCCGACGCCCGTCGCGAATTCCTATTTTTTGCGTCGAGTCGTTCGCCGCGATGTGTTTTCCTTTACTCTCTCGTCGTCGTCGTCGTCGTCGTCGTCGTCGTCGTCGTCGTCAGATGTCGTGAGCCGCTCGCCGCGTCTATAAATGGCGACATACAAATGTTGTCGGTCGGTCTAACTCTCTAACTCTCTCAATCTTCTTCGGTCGTCCTCGTTGACTTTTGTTGTTTGGCAACCGTCGACACCGTGTCGACAACCGTCAGTCGAGCGCGCGTCGTGCCGTGCCGTGCCGTGTTGCGTCGCGTCGCGTCGCGTCGCGTTGAGTAGACGACGCGCGTAAGGATGACGACGCCGGAAGTCGCCGACGACGCCGACGACGACCCGCCGACGTGTAGATTTTGCTTTGAGCCGGCGAAACCGAACGACGACGACCCTTTGCTTTCGCCGTGCGCGTGTCGAGGTGGACAAGCCTTCATTCACGCCTCGTGCTTATTGCGATGGCGACGCATGGTTGTGGTCAACGCGCCGACGCACCCGGCGTATTGGAACGAAGACACCCGACACAACGTGTGTAACGTGTGCGCGAGCGAGTTTACCACGGAAGCGCCGTCGAGGTTGACGCTGATGCGGTCGTTCACGGGGGCAGAACTTGCGGCGATGCTCGACTGCGGCTTTTTGTTAGTTAGTCACCAAGCTTTTAGCGAGCGATTGCGAGAAAAGCTCCGAGATCTCACTCCTGGGTTGCGACGGGTGTGTGGATACGAACACTGGATAGATGGGTGTTATCTCATCACGGATGTGCGACCGGATTCGGCTGATGACGAAGACGGGGAGGGAGGTGATGGGGGGGCGGCGGCTCACGACGCGGGGGAGGACATCATCACGGCGGTCAATCTTCACGGACAGAACGAGTTGGAAGAGGTTGTGCGAGGTGAGAGTCGATTGTTTGAGCTCGTGGATGGGTCCACCGAAGATGACGTCGATGGTGTCGGGGAAGGTCGTCGAGTGCGAGCGAGAGTAGTCATTGGAAGGGACGGAACGGTTACGACGACTCGGTTGAGCGACGACTCTTCAGAACATGAGAACGAAAGTGATGGAGAGGACGCCGTCGGTCCAGAAGATGGAAATGAAGAAGAAACTGACAATGGAGAAGATACGAGTGAGGATTCCGACGATGACGAAGACGACGAAGACGACGAAGACGACGAAGACGACAACGAAAATGAAGAAGAAGAGGACGCGCGCGAAGGCGAAGAGCCGCGAGGAGGTCGCGATGGGCGCGCGTTCATGGGACACTTGAGACAGTTACTCTCTCCTTTCGGTCCAATTTACGAGGTATATCAGCGTTATCGCAGACGACACATCGTCGCGCAAGCGTTCAGCGCCGCATCTGAAAATCTCGGCGTGTCGATTGAGCAAGTGAAGGATGCAGTTACTCTCGAATCCATGATTGGTGGACCGTGCGATGACGATGATATTTCTCTGTGCATCGTGCCCGGATGTGACGACGAACGTGGTTACTCTGTGATCCAAGAAGATTTAGCCTCTGCTATAGCGCTCGCGTACAAGAGATACGCCGACAGCTTCAAAGACGGCGAGCTGATGAGTGGAGCCGTCGTGAAGGTTGCCGCATCTGAATCGAATATTCCCGGATTCGTCGGAGTTGCGGTTTCGTACGACGCCGCCTCGGCTCAATGGAAGGTGGCCGTACCGACAGGTTTGGTCGAGGTGAAGCGGGAGGGTATCTCTGAGATTATCCAAAAAGGCGGCGCCAGAGTCCTCATGTTCTGGGGCACGGCGAAGTGGTCTCGAACTCAACTGCTCGGTGAAATCGCGAGAGGTCATTGGGGTTTGGGCAAATCAGAGCCCCGTGACTGCGCGCAAGCGGCTGCCGCGTACAAGCGAGTTTCAGATGCTGGGCTCGTATTCGCTCCGCTGACCGAGATGACCGAGGCGTTCATGCGGGATTCGATAGGAGAGATGAACAGAATTCGTTCGACGGGTCAACTAGAACGAGCAGCTTCACCCGCGCCACCGCGCTGATATCTCGAGAAGTGTGCGTTACAGTTGTTTTTGATTGAAATGTATAAAATGAAGATGCTGTAAAAAATAGATGATGTGACGTCTCTCATCTCTTTTTTCGGCGACGCGGCTTGTGCGCGACAAACGTTTTCACTTTCGCGCGCTGGTGACTTTCGTGTGCCTTTTCATTTTTTTCCTCGTCCGCTTTGTAGGATGCCTCTGCCTCTTTTGCGCTCTCTTCGATCTCTCGGTGCACCTCTTCGGCCGAGAGACCAAAGCAATGTTCCCAAAACGTCTTCAGCGGAGCAACCTGGCCTTTTCCGCCCCAGAGACCACGTTTGACTGCCGCGAGACGCAACATTTCAACGCATTTGCCGTGCTTGGCCTGCAGTGCCCAGTCCACTGGGGATTTCGACCAATCATCTCGGGGTTCTAATTCGCACCCGCGTTCTAATAGCTCTGCGGTGACCTCTTCACGGCCAAATCCGCAAGCGAAGTGCAACGCCGTCCTTCCGGCTGGGTCCACGCTCTCCAATTCGAAGGCCCCTGAGTCGAGGAGCGCGCACACGCTCTCGAGATTACCAAGACGAGCATTCTCGTGCAAATCCGGCGCCTCGAAGAGCACTCGGCCGCCCGCACCTCGAGTCGCTCGATCTATACCACCCGGAGCAATCCAGCTCCACTTTGACGTCCAGTTTGGTGGAGGCGTCCGCGCGTAATCGGGCTTTTGGGCCGGATCCTCTTCCCGCACAGTGGCTGGAGACGCCCCACCGTCGTCCCGTTGGATCACCTCCACCATGTGGCGCGTCGGAAACTGAAGAAAAGGAGTCACGCGTCTTCACCGTACCCGAAACGAGCGAAAAGTAACGCCTCGTAACGCACGTTTTTTTCTTTTTTTTTCGCAGTCACTTTGATTGGCTCCAAGAAAGGCTCCAAGAAAGCTTTCCAACGACCGTGGCATGGGTTGAAACTAGATTTTGAAAACGAATATGCGTATCACTAGTACATCTCTGAGCGCGAGTCGTTTACGTGCGCGTCAGGCAGTCGCGTCTGCTTGGCTACCACGAGTGATTCGAGCTGAAGAACGTAAAATGGAGAGCGGCGTAAAGGCGGCGACGCAGTCGTCCTGCAAAACGTAAAACCGCCTCGGTAGACACGTCTCTATGTCTTCGCGGTCGGCTGCGCGCAGGAGCGCGTCTCGACGATCTTCAACAGTTTCGACGAATGCCGAGCTGCACGCGCCAAGCACTCGTCTTTTCTTTGGGCGGCACACGAAGTCGACTGGGTCTTGACTGAAGATTGCTGCGAAGTTGTCTGCATCGAGATCCAAGATGTCTCGACGTGAGATTTCTGCTAGTAGATGCCCATGACGTTCGTGTGATGGCCGCCGCTCACCCGAGACCCGGTGCGCCGACTCGATGAAAACAACGGCGTTGACATTGCGCTCGATGATCCACGTAAAGACATCCGCCGTAGTCAAGTCGTAGTTGTGTTCTTGTCTAACGACGAGAAATGTATCTTTCGCGGTTTTGAAGACTGGTAATTGTTCGAATGCAACGCTTCGCGCAATCTCTCGTAGAGTTTCAGCGACGCCGAGAAACTTTAAAATGTCGTCGGCCGTGACGACGCAGACGACGTCGTCTTCCAACGTCGTAAAAATTGCGTGTCTATCACACTCATCCATGAGATCCACGGCGTCTTTCAATAGCACTATCGCGTCGCACTCAATCTTCTCGCTCGTCGGCAAAGTCGTCACAGCCGGAAGCGCGTACAAAGTCTCTAAAACGTTCGCGTGTCGCTCCTCCCGCGTATGCTCCCGCTGCTGCGCGTGCACGTCCTCTGCCGGTTCGAAGAACAAGCCCACCGTTTCCGCCGTTTTCGTCTCTGACACCGTTCCATGTTCGCTCTCGCAAGCGCCCGGTTCTGATGGAGTCGCGAGCGTCTCTCTCGTCACGTTTGCGAGCGCGGTTAGAAGCGAGGACACGCTCACCGAATGTCCACACACTGTCGGTAGTTGATCGTGGCCACTCGTGTATAGCTTTTCTGCGACGTCGCCAACCGTCGATCCGTGGAGGTCGATGTGCGTGACGGCGACGTCTTCGGTGTGCATCATCTGTCGTTTCCATCGTCCGACGTCCCCGAGCGTCGCGGCGTCGAGGTCGTCGCGTTGCATCGTGTCGGCAAATGCGGAAGAACTGAGCGACGGTTCGCATCTCAGCGATCAGAGGCTGGTCCTCAGAAGAGCCAAGAAAGTTTGACTTGCACGATCAAAATAATCACTGAGAACACGATCGTACCAGCGTCACGACGTCGTCAGTTGGAGACGCGCGCGCCTTCTCGCAGACTCAAGGATCGGGGAAAACCCACGCCATCATGCTTCGTCGTGCTGGTAAACGCGCGCTCACCGCGCTGGCGTCGACCTCTTCCACGCCGTCAACTTCGATCGTCGCCAACGTCACTGGTCGATCGTCAGCAGCAACCGCTAGATCCATCGCGTCGTCCTCATCCGCGTCCTCCAAGGCGAACGGGTTTGGCGATTACGAGGTGATAGACCACGAGTACGATGCCTTGGTCGTCGGCGCCGGTGGCGCAGGACTTCGCGCGGCGATTGGACTGGGCGAGCACGGCTTCAAAACCGCGTGCGTGACGAAGCTCTTTCCAACGCGCTCTCACACAGTCGCCGCGCAAGGTGGAATCAACGCGGCGTTGGGTAACATGACTGAAGATGATTGGCGATGGCACGCGTACGACACGGTGAAAGGGGCTGATTGGCTCGGGGACCAAGATGCGATTCAGTACATGTGCCGCGAAGCGCCCAAGGCTGTCATCGAGCTGGAAAACTACGGTTTACCGTTTTCGCGGACAGACGACGGCAAAATTTATCAAAGAGCGTTCGGCGGTCAGTCGCTCGATTTCGGCAAAGGTGGTCAGGCCTACCGTTGCGCCGCGGCGGCCGATCGTACGGGCCACGCCATGTTACACACGCTTTACGGCGCCGCGTTGAAGCACGACGTGCAGTTTTTTGTCGAATACTTTGCGCTCGATTTGATCATGGACAAGGGTGAATGCGTCGGCATCATGGCGATGTGCCTCGAGGATGGGACGCTGCACAGATTCAGATCTCACCAGACAATCTTAGCCACTGGTGGATACGGACGCGCATACTTCTCTGCGACGTCTGCGCACACATGCACGGGAGACGGCAACGCCATGGTGGCGAGAGCGGGCTTGCCGCTGCAAGATCAAGAGTTCGTTCAATTTCACCCCACGGGCATTTACGGCGCAGGATGTCTCATCACGGAGGGCTCGCGCGGCGAGGGTGGCATTTTGCGCAACTCTGAGGGTGAACGTTTCATGGAGCGCTACGCGCCGTCGGCGAAAGACTTGGCGTCTCGTGACGTCGTCTCGCGTAGCATGACCTTGGAGATTCGCGAAGGGCGTGGCGTTGGCAAAGACAAGGATCACATCTACTTGCACTTGAACCATTTGCCGCCAGAGCTCTTAGCTGAACGCCTTCCAGGCATTTCTGAAACTGCCGCCATCTTCGCGGGGGTAGACGTGACAAAAGAACCGATCCCAGTCATTCCGACGGTACACTATAACATGGGGGGCATCCCAACAAATTACAAGGGAGAAGTGGTTGCGCCGCAAAACGGCGATCCCGACGCTATTGTACCCGGCCTACTCGCCGCCGGTGAAGCGGCGTGCGCGTCTGTCCACGGTGCCAACCGCCTCGGCGCAAACAGTTTGCTGGACATTGTCGTGTTTGGCAGAGCGTGCGCAAACACCGTCGCGGGCAAGCTCAAACCGGGCGCGCCTCACCGCTCCATCGCCGCGGATGCGGGGGCGAACGCCATTGAACGCTTGGATACGATTCGCCACTCCAAGGGTACGACTCCGACGGCGATGCTTCGAAAGTCCATGCAAAAGGTGATGCAAGAAGACGCCGCGGTTTTCCGCACGCAGGCGACACTTGAAGCTGGTTGCAAGAGAATCGACGACGTCGCCGCGCAGCTCGACAACCTCAAACTCACGGACCGATCTCTGGTGTGGAACACAGACCTCGTCGAGGCGCTCGAGCTGCACAACCTGATGCCGAATGCGCAGAGCACCATGCACTCTGCAGAACATCGGAAAGAAAGTCGAGGAGCGCACGCGCGGGAGGATTTCGTCGATCGAGACGATGAAAACTGGATGAAGCACTCACTCGCTTATGTCGAAAACGGCAAGGTTCGCATCGATTACCGACCCAATCATCACTACACGCTCGACGATGAGATGGAGGTGATCCCGCCAAAGGCGCGCGTTTACTAAAAAAGAGCGCAGCACACGCGAGAAGTAAAAGAACGCTCAGTCATGTAATGTCTAAACCTGTCTTACGAGTTGCACGGTGTCTCTCTAACGGTGACGCCGTTGGCGCAAAACCTCGCTCGGCTTGCCTGCCTCGATTTTGTAAGTAATTTTAAAAAAGTACCATTAAGAGTGACTAAGAGTGACTAAAACGGTTAAAAAGGGTAATTTTAATCGGACGCGCGCTACGCGAGAGAAGGGACCATCTCCGGTGCGAGCATCCACTTAATTGCGCCGAT
>Ga0255780_10001283_pt1 | contig 23687 bp, 19 predicted proteins | sample 071ome_32_FD_179978 | JGI IMG/M metagenome (GOLD analysis project Ga0255780, IMG submission 179978) | Coastal salt marsh microbial communities from the Groves Creek Marsh, Skidaway Island, Georgia - 071405AT metaG (version 2) | ecosystem: Environmental > Aquatic > Marine > Intertidal zone >... | reverse complement strand
CGTCGTCCATCGTCGTCGGAATCATCTCGAGACCGACTTCGTCGCGGTCGTCGTCTCTCGCGTCGCCGCGCGTCGTCGTCGGCATCCCCGCGAGAGTCGTCGTCGTCGTCGTCGTCCCGCCGTCGACGCGATCCACCGCGGTCGTCGTCGGCGTCCCCGGGCATCGTCGTCGGCTCACGCGTCGTCGAGTGAAGCGCGCTGCTGCTTCACTCGTCGCTGTCCGACGACGCGACGCATGTCTTCGTCGTCGTCGTCGAGACGCATCGTTCGCGTGCGCGGACGTCCGTACGTCGATCTCGCCGATCCCTCCGTCGTCCCCGGCGCCGGCGTCGGCGGCGCGTCAGAGTCGTCGTCAAAGGCGAAGACGCGCGAAGACGCTCGACGCAGAGCGAACGCGAACGCGAACGATTCGAGAGGTTGGCGCGACGACGCCGGGTTCAGACGGGCGTCCGACGCCGACGGGGAGACGGCGGGAGACGCGGGTGGAGACGGCGGTTGATCTCGTCCAGGTCGGGCGGTGGGTTCGTTTCGTCGCGCCGGTAGACGTAGAACGGTTCGGTCGTTCGGTGCACTTTTTCAACCGCTTTTCATCGTGTCATCAATCATCGTCATCATTCAGCGACGCGACGCGACGAACGTCATGTCGACGCGCGCGAACGCGGTGGTGACGACGACGTCGGTGTCGGCGTCGCCCGACGGTCGTCGGCGTCGCGAACGGCGCGGAGCGTCGACGAGAAGACGCGCGCGCGCGTCGGCGGTTGAGGATGCGGACGGGTTATCGAGCGCGTGCGCGAGCGTGGATTCGTGGGCGATTCGCGCGGCGCGGGAGAGCGATTTAGATGGAATCGTGCGTGCATAGACTGGAGCGATGCGCGGTCGTTTTCGCGCGCGGACGCCCTGCGCGTCGTCGTCGTCGTCGTCGTCGTTCGTTCGTTCGTTTGTTTGTTTGCGCGGAGGACTGACCTCGTTTGTTTGTTTGTTGGACGCCCGGCGCAGACGCGCGCGTGCGAGGTATCCGGCGTCGATTGGTCGGCGTCGTCCATAGAGGCGGACGTTCGACGGAGTTTGGAGAGTAGGACGTCGACGTCGAAGGTTTTGGTGGCGGTACCGGCGCCCGGGGAACGGTTGGAGTCGGACGCGCGCGTCGTCGGCTCGGTCGGGTTTTGCGTGTGCGCGGGCGGAGAGACGCAAATCACGCAAATCGCGACGAGACCGTCGATTCGTCGTCGTGGTTTAGGGAGTCGAATGTTAAAAGCAATGCTCGGGCTCGATCCCAGCGCCGTGGGCGTGCTCGAGGTGCGAGCGACGAACGAAGCGGCGTTGGCGATGTACGAAAAGTGCGGATTTCAGCGCGCGGGCGTTCGCGCCAAGTATTACTCGGACGGCGTCGACGCGGTGTGCATGACGAGAGAACCGGGCGAACGACCGGTATCGACGCGAGAGCTCACGCGTTTGCTCGCCGGGTTGTCTTCGGACGCCGCGCGAAAACCGGCGCCGCCGCTTCCAGAGCTAGCCGAAGCGACGCCGAGACCCGTCGTAGACGTTCCGCGACAAGGTCCGGCGTTCACGCGCGGCGACTCGGGCGAGTACAAGATGCGCAATCGCATTCGTCGCACGCGACCTCCGTCGTAAAAATCGCACTCGTCGTGATTCATCCACTATTTGTAATAGACGAACCATCCGTTCGAGCGCGCGCGCCGTCGGTTAAAATCCAACGCGCCGTCGCGCTAAAACGCCACTCGCCGATGCGGCGCGGCACCGCCGCCGCGCTCGCGGCCGTCACTCACGTCATCGGTGTTCTCGGCGACGTCATCTTCGTCCCGTACGCCGTCGCTTCGTCCTCCTTCGCGTCGACGGCGTTCGCACTGGCTCTGAATGCTTCGGACAAGTCGTGCGCTCTCCTCTTGGGAAACGCTTCCACCGATGACGTCCTCGCATCCGCGACGCTCATCGCCATCGCCGTGCTCCGCCGAACGATGGAGGATACCATGTACCACGGAATCGGTCGCGCGCTCGGTGTCGACGCCTTACGATTGTCGTCGTCGTCGTCGTCGCAGTCTTCGTCGCAGTCTTCGCGAAAACGAGCGACGACCACGACGACGCTCATCGGCGCGCTCCTCTGGCCCACCACCGCGTCGTGCATCCTCTGCGGCGCCGCGTGTGCCGGTACACCGACGACACCACTCACCACCGTCGCCCTTTTGATCGCCCTCACGACGTGCGTTCGCGTCCTCGCGTTTGCCTTTGTCGGCGAAGCGCTCGTCGCGCGGGCGCGCGCATTCTTCCAGAATCAAACCGGCTCCGACTCTGACGCGTTCCCGCTCGCGATTCTCGCAACGTGCTCCGCCGTTTTCGCCGTCGTTCCGCTTCTTTTCGCGTTTCCGCGCCTTTGGCGACGCCCGCCGTCGGTTCGTCGGCGACGAAAGACACGTTAGACTCGACAGCCGAATTTAAAAACAAAATGTAATTTTAATTCTCATTCCGCCGCGTCAGTGCGCGACGACGACGACGATGACGACGCGTCGCGCGCCTTCGGGCGGTGACGACGCGTCCGAGACGACGACGTCGACGCGGGACGATCACGAACGACGAGCGAATCATCATGTACGTCGTCAACAACAACATCATCATCCTGGACGACAAACGCAACGTTCTGCAGGCTCAACGACATCGACGGATGCGACGAACAAATCATCGTCGGTCGCGACGACGACGACGAACGGAGCGGGATCGCTCTCGACACACCGCGCGCTCGCGACGTGTTCGTGGTGTTTTCACCTGACGTCGCACGCGGTGGTGACGCGCGGGACGAGCAGCGCGGACGCGAACGCGACGACGCGTTGGTTGGACGGACGGGCGGCGCACGTCTGCGGCGCGTGCGCGAGACGCACGGTTCGGTGCGTCACGAGACACTGCCGAGCGATGGCGCGCGGAGGGGACGGGTGGGACGACGCCAAGTGTTTCGCGTGCGCGAAGATCGTGTCCCCGGGGCGGACGTGGAGAGACGCGGATCCAGACGCGGTGGAGCTGGCGCTGTCGCCGCCCGGGTGGTGTTCGTGGTGCGGACGCGAGAGCCGGCACCGGGTGACGAGGGTCGTGGGAACGCGAGGGAACGCGTATTTGAGTCACTGTTCATCGTGCGCGAGGGCGACGCACAAGTGCGAGCGGTGCTGCGATGGGTTCGCCAAGATTGGGGATGGACGATGCGCCAAGTGCGCCGGGCACGCGGAGGATTGGAACGCGGGCGAGGAGGCGTTCATAGCGGCGACGAGAGTCACGGCGTGGTGTTCTTGGTGTGGAGAACGGTGCGCGCACACGAAGAGGGGTAATAACGTAGGGAACGGTAGTAACGTTGGCGGCGGCGATGCGTCGGCGTACGAGTGTTTGGTGTGTGGGGGTGGAACCAAGCCGTGCGAGGAGTGCGGTCCGGAACGCGGGGTGATGCGCAAGCGATCGAGACCGGGCGGCGGCGGATCGTGCATTCGGTGCCGAATCATGGATGACGCGCCGCCAAAGAAAATCAACATCGGTGGGTACGTGTCCATACCGACGATCGGGGCGATCACGTCGCAGTTTAAGCGCGCGTGGCTTTCGAGACGACAGAAATCTGTCACCGCGGAGGAGGGAAACGTCGACTCTCCAAACGCGAGCGCCGAAGACGTCGAGCGCAAATGGCAAACGCGAGTGGCTCGCAGAGAAGCGGCGGATGAACAAGCGGCGTACGTGTTTGAGGTTCTCGAGCGAGACAGCGAGTATAAGGACAAGGCGTACAGAGCCGGGTTGATACGTCCGTTCTTTCTCCTCGCGACGTTGCCTCCTCGAGAGCGCGCGCGCTTGGGCATGCGTCTGGGCGTCGCGCTGTGCCGAAGTTCTTCATACTTTGACGCGCACGCCGAGGCGTGGAAACTGCTTCGAGATCCAACGTGCGGTTTGCAAACGAAAGGAGGGAGCGTGTCAAAGGTTGTGGAAAAGGTGACGGGCGCGGGAAGAGGCGCCAACTGGTTGGACATTATGCACACGGCGCTGACGCTCGGAGCCGAGACGGGGAAATGCCCGGCGATGGATCCGCGAGAGCTCTCGGCGCTTCCAAAATTTCGTTCATCTGGCCACGCGCTCTTCGCGCTTCGGGTGTCCGCACACCCAGCGTTGATGGATTTCGAGCTCGCCGTTCTTCGACTCGTCACGACGGCGCAGCGCGGTCGGCTCGCGCCCGGGTTGAGGACCATCATCGACGGCGTCGTCAAGCATCCTCGAATGGACGCTTTGAGAAGCCGATTTCGCAAGGCTTACGGCGCGCGCTGCGATGAAGTCGCGAGACACGCCGTGGTGGTTACTTTCGCGTCGTCTCCGTGGGCGTCGACGACCGCGGCGAGCACTCCGTCGAACGCAGAAGTGATTGCGGAGGGTATATTTAACATGTTGTTGGACGGCGCGCCGATGACGCGGGGCGATTTGCGCGCGAGCGAAATGAACGATACCGACGCGGACGTCAACATATCGCGCGGTGCGCCCTCGTTGCTCGGATCCCTCGCGGCGTCGACGTCTATCGGATTCGCTGCGTTCACCGCGGCGCAGTTTGCGCCGAGAAAATTTGCGTTGCTCACGCCTCGCGACGTGTTGGATCTCACCGCGGGCGTGCGCACGCCGACGCTCGCCGCGTCTGGCGTCTTTGAACCGGTCGCAGTCATGCTCGTGCATAACGTTCTGCTCATCGCCCGAAGCGTGTACATTGATGATTACCTCCCGAGCGAGGCGAAGAGGTTATCGAGAGAGGCAACTGCGGCGATGCGTTCTCCATCCGTCGCCGCGACGCCGCAACCTTTGGGCGAATCGAGCGCTTCTCCAGAGACGGATCGCGCCGCCAATTCTCCCTGGTCACCCAAGTACGCACACCTCGAAGACGTGGGCGCGGATGAACGACTGGGTGAGTTAGATGACGCGGAAGAATCCGCGGCGATGCTTGCGCGCTACATAAACTCCCTGGATACGAGCGATTTATTGGGATTGGACGAGTCCATCGAGTCGGACGACGGGAGCGCGCGCTTTGACGAGTAGTATAGGTAGTGGTAGTGACTCTCTCCGTCTTGTTGTATTAACACGATTTGTTTGTCTTCTTAGTTTATCTACGCATCCCTCTGCCGCGACCACCCATGCCGCGACCACCCATCATACCTCCTCTACCGCCCATACCGCGGCCGCCCGCGCCGCCCATGGCGGACTCGTCTGGGCCCTCGCTGCGCGGGTTGCGCACCGTTTCGTCAATTGACAAAATCAAACACGTCGCCTCGGTAGCGGCGTTGAGCGCGTTGATTTTGACCAGGCTCGGTTCCCAAATGAAACGCTCAAACGTGTCGCAAATGCCTCCCGTGTTGACGTCGACGCCAAAGTTGGCCCCGTCATCGCCGGCGTGCTTTTGACGAAGCTTGTTCAAGACATCCGTGGCGTCGTGTCCAGAGTTGTCGCACAATTGTCGCGGGATGATTTCTAGCGCCTTTGCGAACGAGTTGATGAAGAGCTGCGATTTACCGGCAACCGTGCGCGAGTGATCGCGCAAAAACTTGCTCAACTCCATGTCGATCGCGCCGCCACCGGGAACGATGGACGCGTTCTTCACCGCGCGGCGAACGATTTCAATGGCGTCGTTCAACGATCTCGCCGCCTCTTCGATGAACTGTTCCGCCCCGCCTCGCAAGACGAGCGTGCACGTCTTCGCCTCTGGGCAACCTCTAAAGATATTGTACCGTTCGTTACCGACTTGAATCTCCTCGAAGAGTTCGCACGTACCGAGCTGAGCCTCTGTAATGTTGTTTACGGTGGTTTGCACGGGAGCTCCCGTCGCCTTGGTGACGCGTTGCAAATCTTGCTCCTCGACGCGACCCGCGCAAAACAAACCGCGATCGGCAAAGTATTGCGTCGCCAAGTCACCAATGGCGAGACGGCTAAGAATGATGTTTGCCCCGGACGCGACGCACTTGTCGAGCTTTTCGTAAATGATGTTCCACTCGGCGTCGACGATTTCCTGGTACTTGGCCGGGTCGCTCAGGCGAACCTCGGCGTTGTCTTTTTCGCTCTTCAATTCGAGCTCCATGTTGAGCGCGAGAATCTTCGGCTTTGTGAACTTCTTCGTCATTTGTTCGAACCCGGCGTAGGCGAACGTCTTCTTAAAGGCGACGCCGTCGACGAGGAAAGAATCCGTCATGCCGCCGCCCATCACCTTTTTAACGCCAATCATTCTGGGATCCAACAAGTCTTGGTCGAGCGAGCGGACGGCTCGAACGCACATGTCTGCGAAAAATTCCTTCTCACCACCGACAAGCTTGGAGCTAAGAGTCGTCATCGCGCACTTTTTTAAGAGTTCATCCTTCTCCTCCGCGCTGTTGCCCTCGATCGACGTGGACAACTCCTTGACTCGGTTGGTGGCCAAGTCGCACGCCTCTCTAAAACTTTTAATAATGTTCATCGGGTGCACGCCATCCTCGACGTATCCCTTGGCCTCCTTGAGCAACTCCCCGGCGATGATCACCACCGTCGTCGTACCGTCTCCAACCTCGCTATCCTGCGCTCTCGCAATGTCAACGAGCGTTTTAGCCGCCGGATGCACAATTTCCAACAGCTTCATGATGGTCGCCCCGTCGTTTGAGATCGTCGTCACGCCTCTGTCGTCGCGCACCAACTTATCCAACCCTCGCGGTCCGAGCGTCGTGCGCACCGCATCCGCCACCGCACAACACGCGTTGATGTTAGACACGCACTGTCCTCGCCCTTGCGACGTATCCGTGCCTTCTCGAAGTAACACGATCTGCGGTTGCTGCGTTTCGGGCGAAAAAGCATCGCATCCGTCGACGACGACGGATGAAGATGATGATGATTCGCGTCAGTCTCTCTATTCCCGTTAAAGTCGTCGCGGTCGTCCCGAGCGGCGGCGTCCGTCCCGCGTCTCCACGTCCCGTTTTACCGGGACCCCGTCGCGTCGCGACGAACGAACCGAACGAATCTGGATGATGATGACTCGGTCAAAACAAAACCTCTTCGCCAACCGCGCCGGTCATCCCGACTATGTGTTTCACGCGAGAAAACGACGCGACGTATCGAGTTTTCGCGCGACAACACGTACGATGAGTCGCCCGTCGGGCATGCGAACCATGGGATTCGCCATGCTCGCGCGCGTTCGAGGCGGTCGGCGCGTTCGCGTGTGACGCCGAGCACGCCGAGAACGTCGTCGCGACGTTGACCGCGACGATGTCATAAACCATCATCATCATAGATATTACGTCACTAAGATACGACACTATGTAACATACATAATGTCACAATAGTCCAACAAGTAGCTCAATCGGTGCTTTATCGCGTTCGTTCGGAGCGACGAGGATGACGAGGATGACGATGACGACGACGCGCCCCGATCGTCGGTCGCGTACGCGAAACGGGTCGACCGAGACGGGAGAGAGACGCGCGCGGTGTTCGGTGTCTCGCCCTCGGGGGGCGGGTTTCGGTGAACGAACGTCGCGGACGGGACGAAGTGCGGTGCGCGTTGGAATCGGTTCCGATTGATTACTCGTGTAACCAACAGATTGATTGATTGATTGGGCGGGATGGATGCTTTTGAAGGGACGACGGCGACGGCGACGGCGACGGCGGCGGCGACGCCCTCGTGCGGGGAAAACGGTGTCGGAACGCTTAAAGTGCGGTGTCGATGGCAGGAAGGGGCAGATATCGGACCGGTGACGCTGGATGGGGACGCGGGAACGGTGGAGGATTTGAAGCGGGCGTTGTACGAAGCCGAGTGGTTGACGCGAGGAGGAGGAGGAGAGGAAGAAACGACGGCGGGAGACGGCGGGGAGGAAACGTCGAAGACGAAGACGACGGCGGTGAAACCACCGGGAGCGAACCATTTGGGAATTATCATGAATGGTAAAGTGATGGGACCGGATTCCAAGGCGTTGTCCGCGTTTGGGCTCGTTCCAGACGGCGTCGAGCGGGTGGTACACATGATGGTGAGCGAGCGGGCGATTGAGTGGAACGGCGCTCGCAAGCTTCCGACGGATGTGAAAAAGGATTCGTCGTCTTCGAATCCCACGTGTTGCTCGATTCAGTGAAGGCGCTGGTTCTTGTTTGTGTGTTTTAGTCATTTACCGTCGCGAGACGGTCCGCGGAGCGTCGAGCGACAATCTTTTACTCTTTATGTAATGTTCTGTACATCATCATACATTAGGTGACCAGTTTTCTCACTTGCATAAATTTACAACCCTTCTATTTCTGCTAAATGGTTCGACCCAAGACTCGCGAGTTTCTCGACGAAAGACGCCGGGGTTTCGACAGAGGTTGAACCGACGATGACTTCGCGATGAAGCTTTTTACTCAACGCGTGCGCCTCTCGAATTTCTCCTCTCGTCATGCCGCCGATCACAAAAACAATCAATCGGCGGTTTGAGCGTCTGCTCACGCTCTGACTCGACGTGGAATCAGTTCTCGCGTGACGCACACCGGCGGCGGTGGCGCCAGCTGCGTTGCCATCGCCGGCTCCTAAAGATCCGGCGCTCCCGTGCGTCGCCCACGAAGCCGTGGTTCGCGTGCGGACGGATTTTGACTTTGTCGGGGATGTCAAACTGGCGGATGCGGAAGATGACGCCGTACCCTTCGAGGGGCCGCCGATCGGCGGGTATTCGTTGGCGTCGAGCGCCCCAGAGTCCAAATCCGTACACAAACCCGCTACGTTTGGTAAAAATCTGAATAAATCCCAGTCGCTCCCTTCGCCCGTGCGCTCCAGCACCTTTGGTCGCATGCTCTTCGTGCTCGATGAGCTGAAGAAGGAACTCGACGATGCGTCCTTGCGCACCTTGAACCCGAGCAATTCGAGGTTTTCCAAGACGTCGACATCCGCGCGCGTCAAACCTGTCGTTGCCGACCAACGCTTCTTTTCCGATTCGTCCAACTTTTGCGGATGAGAGCCGCAGTAGCACAAGAGAAGACGAAGCTTTTCAACCATGGGCAGACGAACGCCTTTTGAATCCAAATCCATGAAGAGCGCGATGAGGTCCTTGCTTGTCGCCTCGCCAAAGACGATGTCTTGTTCCACTCTCCCTACTTCCCCGAGCGCGCACCGTTGCAACACTTCGTTTATCTCGGCAGCAATGGATGTGTGCACGGAGAGTTTTGCGCGCTGATCCAACACCTTTGGCAGCGCTTCCACCGCTTTTTTCAACTGACCAGTCGTTAAATCCCGACTTCCGACTCCAGACTGTCCAATGTTTGCAAAAGTTTTCGTCTTGTCCGCCAAAGAAGTCAAAACTTCGGCAATGTGCGCGTGTCTAAGCTCAACCCAGAGCGGATCCGACTCTCCCAAGAGCGCCTCCTTGGCTTCCTCTCCATTCTTGGTTTGAATCTTGTACTTGTACACCCCGTTCGGGACGTCGAGGAGATCCGTCACCATGCTCTCGTACGTCCACTCGTGAATGATGGGCGCTATAATGTCAAAGGAACGATCGACGATGAGCACGTCGCACGTCGGATTGTTCTTCGCCGCTTCGGCACCTTTGGATCGCAACATGGCAGTGAGTATCCGATCCAACCGCTCGGCGACGCCCCGAGAGACGTCGCTCCTCTTGTCCCCAATCTTCGCCATGTGACGCAACGATGGAATCTCCCCAAGAGACACCATCACCGTCGCTAACCGTCGGGCAATCATATCCATCATTCTCGCCTGCGCCTGCGAAGCCTCTTGCCCCAACGCAAAGGTGCCTCGCAACGCATCGTCAATCTCCAAGCTAAACCCCTTTGTATCCACGCTCAAGTACTCCATATTGAGCTCGCTGCAGTTGTTTAGCTTTTCCACGCACGCTCTGTTTGAACTAATGAGCGATAAAATCGCCTTGGGCGCCGCCGACGTAAAGAAGACGTGCGCCTTGCGATACAGAGACTGTTTACAATCCTCCACCACGCGCTTGACTGAATCCTCGCTCGGGGTTATAAAGTAAACTCCATCCAGCGTCGGTTGCGGCGCGCGTTGCATTTCCAAATTTTCAACCACTGCGTTTGATCGAACGAGCACGAGCGCGCGTAGTTTCCACGTCAGTCCGAGTCGGGGTGGTTGAAAAAGCGCGCCTTCGTCGTCGATCCACGCGTGAATTCATCCAACCATCGCGACGTACCGCTCACGCCAACCTCAGCGAGATCGCTCATGCGCGCGCACGACGATATCACTTTCAACCCATACGCATCGGTAATCAAAACCCTCCACGCCGTGCTGCATCCATGCAGTTTATTCGTCAGCATGTCCACCTAACGAGCCGTTCAGGTTGAGGTCAGTCGAAAACTCAAACGGAGTGTTGCGCGAACGAATGCGCGACGACGGCGGCGACGCGGTCACTGCATCGATGATGAGACGTACCAATAGACGTTTACGCGACACGTTATGAAACGTCTGCGCATCGTTCGACGCCGCCATGACGCGGAATCAAACCAGATGAGTTGAAGATCCAAAGCCGGTGTGCGCGTCGCGATGTGAAGAAGTCTTCACTTCTCGAATGAATTGATCAATGCCCGGGTATTTCGGTGACGACGACGATGACGACGACGGGCGGCGGCAACGCGTGCGTACGGCGGTGGAACACGCGGTGCGTGGGTACCGGGACGACGCTCGCGACGATGGTTCTGTCGGGGAGACTGTGGATGTTTTGTGTCGGTTACTTTCACTGGAGTTTGCCGGCGCTGGCGACGACACCACCGACGACGCGAGCGGTGACGTTGGACGAGCGTTACGTGGGATGAGCGATGCGTTGGAGCGAAGCGTTAAAAAACTGACGAATGACGGCGGTGAAGTCAAGGATGGGGCTCTGGTTGATATCGGTCGGGCGAGACGAAGCGCAGAGGAGTGCGAAGCGGCGTGCGCGAGCGTGCGAAGGAGAGGAATGGATATCGACGCGAGCGTCGAGGCGGCGTTAGATACGTTTGAGTCGCACATTAAAATGCGAGGGATGGAACGGATGAAGGCGCGGGTGTTGGACGTCGCGTTAGTCGCGGCGAGATTTCGGTTGGAGACTGCGCGAGAGGCTGAGCGAGCGTCGGTAGCGGTAAAAGCGGGAGAATATGAGGAAGCCTGCGCGAGGACGGAGCGCGTCGAGGCGTTGTTGAAAGTTTGGCGCGATGTTGACGGTCGGCGAGATGCGTTGCGCGAGGTGATAGAGAAGAACTCGATGGAGGCGAAAGAGGAGATGCTGCGCGAATCCAAACGAGTCGCGACGGCGTGGTTCGCCGAGGCACGCAATTTGGGAGGTAAATTAGGACGCGCACTCGCGGTTGAAGGGCGGACGCCCGCGGACGTGTCGGCGATGATCAATGATGCACTCGATGGATCTAAGCTCAGACGCGCGCGAGACGTGTCTATTCGTCTGCTCGGTAAAGATGGCGACGCCGCGTTTGTCGATTGGTTTAGGCGACTGCGAATGGAGCAACTCATCGGTCGCGATTTGGTCTCGACTCGACTCGGTGACGCGAGAAGGTTGACAGCAAAGAACAATGCTGAAACTCTCGCGTCTGAGATGGACGTCGTCCTCGGATACTTTGTCGTCAATGTCTCCGTGATTGATATGTTTCCGGGCGTCTTCGATCGATCGTTTGTAGAGGAGCATTTTGCGCAAGCGATGGACATTCTCAGGGGTAACATTCTCGACGCGCCTTTGGACGAGTCAGACCAAATCGTGCAACGGGTGGGGGCGATGTGTAACGCGGCGAAATCGTATTACGGATTCGTGTGTGCGCCCATCGAGGCTGCCGCTGAGACGTTGCGCGTCGCGTCAATGAAGGGTAAAACATCGGCGTAGTGAGCAACGCGTGCGTTTAAAATGAATATTGCACTGTAGGCTATCGTGCGTGTTCTAGTAGGTTAGGTAGGTAGTAAACAATCTTAATGAATCGGGTCAACGGCGAAACCGCTCGATTTCCTCCGGAGTCAATGGTGGGGCGTTCGCCACGCGGTCCACGCTACCCAATCCAATTGAACTCCAAGTTAGTAGGAGTACGACGACGGCGCTCACGCTCGTCATCCACCAAGGAATCGGTCGATCGTCCAAATCCGTCTCGTACCCGTCTCCGCTTTTTGCCTTTTCTTCGAGTTCTTTCAATCGCTTGCTCGCAGCGCTCACCTTGCGTTCCTCCGCTTCCACATCCGTCAACGGACGGCCGAGCGGTTGCGGCATTCTCACCCGCACCACGCCCCCTAAAAAGTTTCCAAACTCCCTCGCATCCGCCTCCTCGGCGTACGCTCGCTCCAATCGCTCCTCCACGTCGTTTTCATCATCCATCGAAGCCCCGCCGCGCAACCGCTCGAGTTTTAATCGCCTTCGCTCCTCTTCCAACTCTTCCCTCGCCTTCCGTTTCTCCACCGCCGCGGCGACGCGACGATTGACGATGAAAAACGCAGACCCTATCAATAACGCGCTCACCGTCGCTCGCACGTCCACCCGCGGTTCAAACGACGACGATGACGGCGCGTTCGATGCACTCGATGATGACGTTTCAACGACTTGGTCGTCGAGCGACCCCCCCGTCGTTCCCGTTCCCGTCGCTTCCCGCGCGAGCGACCGACGCCGCGAAGCGCACGCGGCGCGTCCTCGACGACGCACCGTCACCGCGACGCTCGAACGCGTCGATGAAGGAAAAGCCAACGACGAAGTCGACGTCATCATTCCGCGACGCAAAGTGTCGTAAAAAGCGATGTCACGCGCGTTTCTCTCCACGGCGGTTCCGTCGACGTCGGGACGAGAACGACGCGTACGAGGACGAGGAGGACGTCGGGGATTTGGCGATGGTGGTGGTAATCCCGCCGTCGTCGTCGCTCGAGCGTCCTCGGCGGCGTCGTCGGCTTGGCGCGAAGAGTCAGACGTGAATGCGTGGGCGAGAGAGACTTGGTCCAAGTTTATCGAACGCGACGACGACGTCGTCGACGCGACGCTGGGACGAGGGAGAGACGCGCTGGCGGTGCTGGCAAATCACGGTGACGCGCACAGCGGGTTGGTGTACGGATTCGACGTCGAACCGGAGGCGTTGGTGGCGGCGAACGAGGCGTTCGACCGAGCCGGGGTGCCGGAATCGAGACGGTCGTTTCATTTAAAGTGTCACTCGGACATGCTCGACGTCGTCCCGAGCGATGCGAAAGTGGGCGTCGTGACTTTCAATCTGGGGTATCTTCCCGGCGGGGACAAGACGACGCGAGAGACGCGGGCAAAGACGCGGGCTGACACGACGACGTCGGCGTTACGAAGCGCTCTATCGCTCTTGCGCGTCGGCGGATGCGTCACGGTGATTGCCTACGTCGGTCACGAGGGTGGATGGGCCGAGCACGACGCCGTTCGCGATTTTCTCGCCCAACTCCCCTGTCGGGAGTGGACGGTGACGACGAGAGCCGTCGTGAATCGTCACAACGCGCCGATTCTCTACGTCGTCGTGCGCGACAGGTAGCGGACGAGCCGCCCGCCCGGAGGAGTCGTCTCTGAGAAATCTCGGACGATTCCCGGGGCTCACGCATCGTCGCGCTCGTAGCCCGTAGTGCATAGAACGACGCGCATTCATTCGCGCGCGCGTTTCATCTTTAGACCGTCCGTGTCGTGCGAGAACCATTAACATCGACGCGCGCGTCCTCAGTGCGCGACTCCAACAGGGGAGCACTTTTTCAACGAGAATTCATTCACGCACGCATGCCCGACGACGCCCCGCCTCGAAACTTCCTCGAGATCCCGGACGACGCCGACGCGAAACGCGATCGGCGTTTTACCGTCGTCGACGACGATCGTCGTAAGCCCCGGGCGTCGGACGACGACGACGGCGACGGTACCGCCGCTGTCGGTCCGCCAGTCATCACCAAACCGACGGCGAGTCCGTTACTCGCGAGACTCGCTTCGTTCTTACCGGAAATGGAACGCGCGAACGACGCGCTGTCGGGGAAAGGAAAAGATGAGATTGATATCGAAGAGTTGGGGGATCCAGAAGGGGCGAGGATCGAGATGGTGCGTGAACGAACGAACGAACGAACGAACGAACGCGTGAAAGATTGATTGAATCGACGTCGAACAGACTGACTGACTGACGTTGAATGATTGGATTTTTACGCGACGCGCAGGATTTAGGATTAGGTGTGGTGGATTTGAAGACGAAAGAAGCAGTCAAGGCGGCAGCCGCGAGCGCGGGCGTTGAGGATGATGACGACGAGGATGAAGAAGAAGAGCGGGACGGACACGACGCGAAGAAGAGCAAAACAACGCTCATCATTCCAAACACGACGTCGCGCGAGGCAAAGAAGACGGGCAGCGGTAAAAAAGTGATTGAGGAACTTTAACGATGCGAACCGTGTATGTAATAGACGAAATATCTTTGATTAAAAACTCACAACCCGCCGAGAGCGCGCTCGAGCGACTTTAAATCGCTCTCCAACGCGCCGTTTTCTCGCAGGTATCGAATCAAAACCTTTTCAGCCTCGCCTTGAAGGTCCTCCGCCCCTTCTGGCATGTTGACGCTGATCACGATTGACTTGCCGGATCGCATCGCTAATCTTCGAGCCGCGTCGCTCGACGCTCTGGAGGATGACTCCGTACCCAGAAGAGTCGTCGTAGCCACGCCGCCGCCGCCTAAACTACCGCGCGCCTTGACTCCAAAAGCGCAATCCTCGAATCGTCCATCCGCTCCACCGATGTACACGTACAACTGATCGCTCAGGTGATACACCTGGAACGCGAGATCGACGCCGCTACCCACGGTTGACACGAACATTTCGTGTCGAAACTGCGGTTCCGTCGCCTCCACTCTCGCCGAGTAAGCTGCCGCTTCCATCTTCTTTGTCGCAGTGCACACGATTAATCGTCCATGATTGGCTTGTTCGCGGACGCCTTTTCGCCCGGTCCAGCGCGTCGCTTACCCTCGCCGGCAAAGTCGCTCTTACCGGACGAACGAAGGAAGGATCGGAACAACGCCGAAGTGGTTTCGTAAATCATCTCTCTTCTCAAAGAAAGGGTTCCGCCTGCGCACACGTCGCGTGAGAGTCACGTCACGCGCACTCATCGTCAGTACTCGCGTCGTCGTCGTGAGGGTTCGTTTTCGTTTCCATCCGCCACCGATTATTCGTCACCGGCGGCAGCGGCGTGACAGAAAGAACGAACGAAGCATATTAGGGTCAAAACGAACGAACGGTTAAACGAACGACGCCGCGTGCGTCGCCGTGCCCGTCGGGTTTGGTCGCCGTTCCGGCGTATGCCGGCGTCATAATCGTCATCGTGGTCGTGTGCGTCGTGATCGCGTCGTCGTGTACGTACTCTCTGGCGTGTCTGTGTGTGTCGTTCTGGACGTGGCTTTGGGATTATTTCATTTGGCTTTGACTCGAGCTGACTGATGAAATGTACTGTAAAGACGAAAAATAAGAGGATGATGTTACAACCGGCGAGCGAAACCCTCACGCACTGGGCGGGGCGGATGATTTACGAATACTCAGCGCGCGCGGGGTGAGCACCTTGTCCCTGTGGACGTCCCTGGCGGTGCTGGTGAAGGTTTTGGTGTCGTCGGCTAATCGAACAGGCGTCGGAGAAGGCACAGAGGCTCGGATGAGAGGGACGCCAGAGGCGACGCGCGCGGCGAAATCGACGTATGGACGGCCGGCTCTACGCGCGGAGAGCTCTAGGGCGAGCCTAAAGCTATCAAAGTCGAGCGTCTTGGTTGAACGAGCCTTTTCGATGGCGTTGAAGACGATGCCGGCGCTTATGGCGTCGAAATCGGCGACGACGGTGAACAAACCGCAGTCTTCGCAGAGTTTAAGCCAACGAGTGGTGGACAACCGAGCGCAACTCGGGGAAAATTGCGTGAAACGCTCGTAGGCGGCTCTCAGTCCCTTGACTTGGGGCAAAGACATGGGATCTGAGAGCGCGGTGGTGTCTGTGATGCTAGACGACTGCGTCAATCGTCTCGAGGATGGTGATTTCTGCTGCTCCATCCGATTTTGTTCGGTGTAGTCGTCGTGTAAACGCTGTGCCGAAGGAGGAGTTGCCTCGCCCACGCTCGGCTTGGCCTCTACGAGACGCGCCTGGACGTCCTCCATGGATTTCATTCCGGCGATTTCCACCACTTCGTCGCGTAAAATGCGCTTAAAGGTTACGTAGTCGATTTTACGCTGCCCCAACCCACAGTGCTTGGTGAAGGCGATCTCGCATTTACGCATCGCCTCGGTATTTCGCGGAAAGAGCACCTCGCGGCAGAGCTTGGCGAAACGCGTCGAATCCATAATCTTCTCCTTCTTGTCAAACGTCTGCCCGTCGCGCGTCTGCGCTCCGCCGCCGCGGCCAAACTTGGAAAACGCGATAAACGTCTCTCTGGTTCCCTGTTCGAGCGCCTCAGGCGTCGGTCGTCGGGAAATCGTCCGATTCGGCGTCCTCGGCGACGAAGCCACCGCCATTTTCTCCGTCTCCTGCACCATTCCTTCGTACGCCTCCACTCGCGCTTGCACGCTCGCGCGAACGCCTGCGTCGTCGTCGTCGTCGCCAACGGCGACGGAATCGCGCGCACCGCTCGCGATTCCATCATTCGTAACCGCGATCCCCGATGTCGGTGCTTCCGTCGTCGTCGTCGTCGGTGGTTCTTCTGAAACCCGTATCGTCGTTTCCATTGTTACAGATTTCAATTCAATTCAATTCAATCTGAATTCGATCGTTCGTTCGTTCGTTCGTTCGTCGCGAAACACCGAACGCGCGAGCGCGAGCGCCGGGGAAAGCGGTGTCGGTCGGTCGTCGAGCGTCCCGACGAGCGCTCGGTGTTTCGCGAATCGCGTCGTGTCGCGCGCGCGAGTCGTCGTCGAGTGACGAATGATCCATTCATTCATCCATCGTCGCGACGGTTCGTCACACGCCCACGCGCGTCGCGATGCGACACCCATCCGTGACGTGTCTCCCATCGACGACGACGACGACGATCGGACGTCGGTGGCGAACGACGCCGGGGATTTCGCGCGCGGGGTTCGGGCGCCGACGATCGGTGGGACGGTCGAGGGCGGCGGCGAACGACGACGACGATGTCGGGAGCGGTGGTGTCACCCGCGAAGACGTTGACGATGCCCACGCCGAAGCGACGACGACGACGACGACGACGACGACGACGGATGAAAATGGTGAGTTGAAACCACCTTCAACGTCGTCGACGGTGGGACGGGTGCGACACGGGACGGCGACGGTGAATCGACCGCCGTTGCGGTTTGGAAAAGCCACGTGCGTGGCGTCGGCGTTGCTCACGCTGGCGTTTTTAGCCTTGGAAGGAGGACGACGTCGACGACGGGCGATGCTGGTGGAAGGGTTCGACCCGGACGAGGAGCTGTTGAAACACTCGGCGAGGGTTTTGAAGGCGGCGGAACAGATGTACCAGGAAAACCCGAGCGAGAGGAACAGAAGGCACGTGGACGCGGCGATGGATGAGACGCGTCGGTTGAGCGGACGGTTGAGACAGAGGAAAGAGGCCGAGGCGAGAGCAGAGGCGTGGAAGGAGCGGGTGCGAGTGAAACGAGCGGGAGAGGCTAGGACGTCGATGGCATCGGCGGCGGCGGTGGATGACGATAAGAAACCGCCGCTCGCTGGGTCGAGCGCCAAGTGGATGAGCGCCGACGCGCGCTTGAGAGAGTTGCTCGAAGAACGCGTCGCCGAGCGTTCGATTGCAAAGGAAGAGGAGGAGGAGGAGAAGAAGGAGGACCGAGACGATGAAGAAGAAGCGATGAAGAGCGTCATAGATGACGTGCCACACGTCGAGGTTGTTTCTGAAGCGGCATTAGAAGAAACGAAAGAAGAGCCAAGGATGAAGGATACGCCGAGCGAAGAGTATCCCCCAGAGCTCGTCGAAGCGATGAAGCGAATGGAAGCCGACATCGCGACGGGTAAGTTTAGCGAAGAAGCGTTGTTTGAAAAGTACAAGGACGTTCTAGACAAGTTTGGGGAAGAGTTTGATCCCGAAGACGACGAGGATGAGGACGAGCACCCGCAACTGCTGGACCCGTACTGGTGGAGAAACTCGCGAGCGTTGCACCTCATCACGATTACGCGCGACGCCGATAGCGTCACTCAGTTATTTGCGCTTCAAATGGTGCCCGATAGCATCCCGGCTCGCGCTCGACCGGAGGATAAATACCACGTCGTAGCGTTTGAAAGCCGATCGGACGCTGAGAAGTTTTGTTTTCTCATGCAATCAAAGCGGAGCGACCCAGAGTTGGACGAAGACTTGCGCGGGCTCGTCAGCATGAAGGGCATCGGACCGAAGGAACTCCAACGGGTGGCTGATGATGTGGACTACGGCGTCACGGTCGTCGGGGCGGGTAGAATAGATTTATCACCGAACCGTTCGCACGTCGACGTGCTCAATCACGTCGTGCACATCGGCGGCGAAGCATATCTGTGGGAGTTTGCGCGACAAGTCAAGCGCGATTTCGACGATGAAGTCGCACGCGAGGAGGACAAGTAAGTGTTTAGATAGGTATTTTTATTCATGAACGATAGCTTGCTTTTTAAGAGTACACGTTACGAGACTAGAGACGAACGGATCCTCAGTACACCACAGATCCTCCAACAATCTTCCATCCCTGAACACCTCCCCCGTTGGCGCTCTTTCTCAGCTCGTACTTGGCTCTGTAAGTGCTCTCATAAATGTCATCCGGTTCATTTCTAGCGCGATCCTTGAGCACAGCCACCTCGGTGAGAGTTACCTCGATAAAAATCTTCTCGTTACCGACGACGTCAACCGAATCGACCCCCAAGTGATTCAACTGGTACTCCCAAGCCCACCCGTGAGATGCGACATCCTCCGCCCTCGTCTTCCATTGCTGCAACATTGGACCTTCCAAAATACCTTCCAACAAGCGCGTGTTATGGCTTTGGCCGAGCGCTTGCGCCTTGGCCGTCTGCCACTTGCGCACAATCTTTTCAGCTTGACCCTTGTCCATCTTGACGGGCGGCGGCGCGCGGGGCGCCGGCGGCGCGCGGGCCGGTTTTGGCTTGGGCGTGTCGAGTTTTGGCTTGGGCATGTCAATCTTTGGCATGCTAAGCGTCGGCACCTTGACCTTGGAAATGGCCGACCCCGCGCTCGTAGCGACCGTTTTAAACGGAGCGATCGGGTTAATCTTCGGAACGTTCACGCTCACACTCTTGCCGCTCACGGCGAACGCAGCGGCACCGAAGACGCCAAGTTTCGCCACGGCAATGGCGCGTCGGCGAGCGTCGGAAACGCCGAATTGCAAAGCCGGAGGCGTCGGAGCGAACGCTGTCAACACCGAATCCACAGAAGAAACGACGGCTCGCTTACCGACTTCGACCGCGCCCTGGATGCGCACGAGGACTGGGAGCGTATTGAAGCGGTTCACGAAGCCTTGCACGTTGGACGCAGCAAACCATTCTTCGACGGATGGCGTGCCATAAATCTCAGATCCGCGGAACAGCGGGAAGGCGACGTCGTGCAACCACTGATCAGCCATCGCACACATGCCCTCGACGTAGTCACCGGCCTGCGAGCGATCTTGAATGTATTGCTCGAGATCGGGGTCGACGGTTCCATCGTACAATCCCAACGTATGCGCCGCCTCCTCGAGCTGACCGAGAAGCAACTGGCACACCGCGCGTTCGACGGCTACGTCGCCCAAGTGCGTCACGTTTTCTGATTCCAAAGACGCGACCTGGAGCTGATGCAGAATCTCATCGGCGTCAACAATCAACATCGGTTTGCGTTCCATGACGCCCGCGACGACGTGCGCCAACGCGCTCTTGTACACTTCGTCCGTGTCCACCGGTACGTAATCCGGCGCCTCAATGAAGAGGGAGACTTGTTCTTCCGCCGTCAACAGTTCGTTCGCTTGCTCCATGAACGCAGCTCGCTGTTCGAGTTGCTGAGACGGGTCTTTAGTCCACAGCAACGTGCGAAGGGCCCGGAGACCGAGGTCTCGAACAGCCTTTTCTTCGAGAGGCGCGGAGAGCAATTCAAGCACGTAACCAGGAGCCACGTCGTGGTACGTCAGGTCGATGTTTCTGCGAACTTCTGGGGCGAACGATTTACCACCAGCGCGATCGAGGGTGTTTGAACCCATCTCGAGCAGTTCACATCCCTCGCTGATGCGCGGAGGGTTGGCCATGAGCGCCATGTGACCGTACTCGCAGAGGGCGAGAGCCGCGGAGAGGGCGACATCCTTGCGATGTCGTCGGCCCGGCATGCACTGCGCGACGACGTGTTCAAACTCGAGCACCGCTTCGTACTCGCCAGCCTCTTGCAAGAGGCAAAGAGCAGCAGCCGCGCGATGCGGTTCGATCGGGGTCAAGAGACCTTCACGGATGTCGGCGTCGTGTTGTCTTCGCGCCTCCTCATCCTTGAGCACCGCCACCGCTTCGTCGATGAGGGAAAGTCTCGCCTCCATCATGCGCGGCGAGTATCCTTCCGGTAGTTGCGTCTCTACGGCGGCGATCGCCGCGCGTGGAATCGCGTTTGGGGTCGAACGCGCGGAAGATATGCCCAAGATTTGGTAGTAGGAGAGCGGAAGAGCAATCGTGCCGTCGGGAGCGTCAAATCCGCCACCCTTCCAGCCCTCACCCGGAGCCGCTTGCACGCGGGAAACACTGTCGTCGGATTCGTACTCGTCGGAATCGAGAGGCGCGCTCCCATTCGCCGTGCTGCGCGCACCAGCCGGAACGGTCGGTTCCACCGCCACGCGCTGACGCTGGTTGATGGATGCGCGAAGTTGTTCCTCATTTTCCGCTTGCTCCATCGCCCGCTTCGCGTCTTCGATGGACGTCTCAGAGTTTGCGTAAGACCCACCGGCGACGAACAACCGTCTCGCCACCTCTTCGTCTTCATCACCTCTCGACGCCGAGTCACCGTTTCTGTACGCCGCCGTCGCCGTCGAAGCAGGCTCGGACCCGCCGTTCAAACTTTGATACGGCGACCCGTCGTCTGGCGGATACGTCGAGAACCCGCCGGCGACCCCGTTCGACGCCCCATCGTTTTCCTCCTCGAACGTCACCGCTTCATCCATCGCCGCCGCGCCGTAATCACCCGCCGAACCCATCGCGAACGACGACGACGTCTCGGTATCGTCACCGGTTGAAGAAGACTCGCCTTCGTCGCCCGCGGCTCGTCTGCGCGCCAGGGCGCCGCGTCTCTTCATCCATTCTTCACCAACCCCGCCCGCGGCGGCTCTTCGCCGCCCCGAGTTCAGCGTCCGTCGTCCTCGCGGCGCGTGCGTCGCCCGGGCGGTGCTTCGCGTCACCGCGCACCGCATCGCCATCGTCGTCGGTCGGGTATCCGTCGCCAAGGTTGGACGACCTGTCTTTGGTTTTTGAAATCAAATCGAACCGATTCCAAAAGAGAACCGGTCGCGTCGCTCGCGTCTCGTCGTGTACGCGCGCGCGGATCGGACGACTCCTTCGTCGCGTTCCGCTCGACCCGATCGTCGCTCGGACTCGGACGAGCGCGCGTCGCGTCGACGAGTCGAGTCGGTCGCGCGCGACAATCGTGAGATCACACGCATGTGTACACGTATTATAATGTTTTTAATGGTATCAAATAGGTGGTTTTGCATATTAAGACACGTTTGGATCCTATGATTTGTGCGTTATCCTAATGTGTGCTCAGAGTCCGACGCCGCGCGCGCGCGTGCGACGACGACGACGACGACGACGACGGAGAAGGAGGACGAGGGCGACGTTCGGGTCGACGTTCCGCTCGCTCGTTCGCTCGCTCGCCTAAACGCGTCGCGTCGAGGGAAGAGGGAACAGACGCGTGCGTTGACGACTGGGTGAGTTTCGCTTTGAGAAGAAGATGATGCGAAGCAGCGGCGCGCCGGTAGAGATTGCGTCGACGTCGACGTCGACGACGACGACGAGACAGAGGGCGTCGGACGCGTTGAAGGAAGTGCGAGCGGCGGTGCGTGCGTTTTTCACGTCGAGCGAGGTGCGACGAGCGGTGGCGGCGAGAGGGGCGAGCACGTCGACGGAACGGTTGGACGAGGCGGCGCGTTCGGCTTCGTCGGCGGGCGTCGCGTCGGACGGAGAGGAAAACGGCGCGACTGGGGACTCGAATGGATTGAAAAAAGTGCTCACTCGAATGGACTTGACGATGCTCGGGATCGGGGGCATCATCGGCGCTGGAGTGTTCGTGTTGACGGGGGCGGTGGCGCACGACCACGCGGGACCGGCGGTGGTGTTTTCGTACGTCATCGCGGCGTCGACGTCCGCCGTGACGGGTTTGGCGTACGCCGAGTTTGCGGTGGCCATGCCGGTGGCGGGTTCGGCTTATAATTACATGTTTGCCACGTTTGGTGAGTACGCGGCGTTTTTAACCGGGTGCAATTTGGCGCTCGAGCTCACGATTGCGAGCGCCGCCGTCGCGAGAGGATGGACGTCGTACTTCATGTCCATGTTTGGCGTGCGCGCCAACGCGGCGAGGTTGACCATTTGGCCGGACGTCATGGAATTAGATTTAATAGCAGGCGTCGTCGTGGCTGGGATGACGGCGCTCCTCGTGAGCGGGGCCAAGGAGACGGCCAAGTTTAACTCCATCGTGACGTACGTTTCGCTCGTCGTCATTGCGATTGTCATTTTCGCCGGCGCGGCGGAGGTGCATCACGAGAATTGGTCCCCATTCGCGCCAAACGGGATGAAGGGCATCATATCCGGTGCATCCGTCGTCATATTCGCGTTCGTTGGCTTTGACACGATCGCCACGTGCGCGGAAGAGGTTGCAAATCCGAGCGCCGATTTGCCCTTTGGTATTCTCGGTTCGCTCGGCGTCTGCGCGACTTTGTACGCGCTCATGTGTTTAGTCATCACTGGAATGGTTTCCTACGTCGACATCGACGTCCACGCACCCTTCGCCATGGCGTTTGCGACGTACGGCCTCGGATGGGTCGCCTCCATCGTTTCCATCGGCGCCGTGGCTGCCATCACAACCTCTCTTTTGCTCTCCATGATGGGACAGCCGAGAATCTTCATGGTGATGGCTCGAGACGGTTTGCTTCCGGCTTGGTTTTCAGACGTGAGCGAAAAGTACGGCACCCCTGCGAACGCATCCTTATTCTCCGGCATCGTCACCGGTGGATTGGCCGTTCTGCTCGACATTAACCTTCTCGCCCAACTCGTCTCCATCGGCACCCTGAGCATTTTTTGCTGCGTCAATCTCGGCCTCATCGTCAGTCGATGCACGCCGAAACGAGCGGAATGGAGCCAACGCGCGCCTCCTCTCAAACGCGCCGCCGCGCTCTTCTTCAACTCCTTAGCCTTTGGCGTGGATTACAGATCCCGGGCACACATCTCGTGGTTCGGCGTTCTCACCCTCATCGGCGTCGCCGCGTCCACGCTCAGCTTTCTCACCATTCCCATGACGAGCGCTCCGGCGACGTTTCGCATGCCCTTGGTACCGTTCCTTCCCGCCTTTGGCGTCTTGCTCACCTGCATCCTCATCGCCGGTCTCGGTGCGTTGGCTTGGATTCGTTACGTCGTCTACACCTTCGCGTGCACCGTCGGGTACCTCACCTTTGCCGTCGCTCGCCACAGATCCGAATCCGATTCGTCTTCATCCGGGTTCGCGGACACAGCGCTTCGTTACGTTTCCCTTTCGTCCTTCGCCGACGCCGACGAAGACATCCCGTCCGTCCTTCCCTCTCTCGCCCCGCACCGTCCAGAGATCGATAGCTCCGTTCG
>Ga0255780_10001280_pt1 | contig 23709 bp, 24 predicted proteins | sample 071ome_32_FD_179978 | JGI IMG/M metagenome (GOLD analysis project Ga0255780, IMG submission 179978) | Coastal salt marsh microbial communities from the Groves Creek Marsh, Skidaway Island, Georgia - 071405AT metaG (version 2) | ecosystem: Environmental > Aquatic > Marine > Intertidal zone >... | reverse complement strand
CCTCGTCGGCCAATCTATCGGTCGCAGCCCTGAGGGTCACGTTCTCGTGAAAGGTCCCGCCATGCGCTGCAGATCAGATGGTGATGGCGTTGGAAGTCGCACGGCAGCGTGGTGCATTTCTCCGCGCGGGGGAAACCTCTCCTGCTCCATGGTTGCAGGCGGATGGGCGTTGCGTTGGGAGCGGTTCTGGAAAGATCACCGCTGCGACTAGGGGGGTGGGTGGCGGTGCTGTCAGTCAGGCGTTAAACTGTCTGCAAAGTGAGTATGTTGGAGGCTAGGAATCGCAGCAATGAAGCGCATTTCCTTCAAGCGACATCGTTCTCCGGCTGATGTCATTCGCCATGTGGTCTGACTCTAAAACTGTTTCACGATGAGCCTGCGAGATGTCGAAGATTTGCTCGCGGAACGCAGTGTCGGCGTAACCTACGAGACCGTCCGATGCTAGAGCAACAAGTTCAGTCCGGCAATCGCAGCCAATATCCGAAAGCTTACCTGACAACGCCTACTCTTGCATAATATATCGATGTCGATATTAATACTTTGAAGGATAAAGAACATGCCAGCAACCAACCAAGCAACCCTGATCGAGAACGGCCTCGTTTTTGATGCTACTGGCGCTGCAGCCAGCGTACAACCGATCGCCTTTGACGGAGAAATTGCGGCAACTGGCCAGGCGGCCCTAGATTGGGCCGAGGGACGCAACGACGTCAAGCGCATCGATGCCAGCGGCTGCACAGTCATGCCCGGCCTGATCGACGCGCATTGCCATATCAGCTTCGACGAGCCGCATTCAAACGACGAGCTGTTCTTCCACCGGCGTGAGGGGCTCTCGGCGCTAGTCGCGGCGCATAATGCGCAGAAAGTCTTGCGTTCTGGTGTCACCAGCCTGTTCGATGCCGACACAATATTCAGTGTTTCGCTCGACTTGCGTGACGCGATCGAAGGTGGCGTGTGCGAAGGCCCGCGCATGACTTGCGGCGGCAACGCGCTGTTCACTTCGGTAGGCGGCACGGCGGGTATGCTGGTGCCCGACGAAGGTGCGATAGGTTATTTAAAGGTGACGCGTACCAAGGACGAGATCGTTACCGAAATCCGCAATCAGGCAAAGCGCGGCGTCGACTGGATCAAGATCCATGTCACCGGCCTCATCCCGCGCCAGCGCGGCGAAGGCGAAATCCAGGTCTGGAATTACGATGAGCTCAAGCTGGCGGTCGACACCGCACATGAGCTCGGCCTGCCGGTAACTGGACACTGCCGGAACGCTTCCTCGACGCGCGACGCGGCCCGCGCGGGTTTCGATATGATACTCCACGCCACCTATATGGACGAGGAAGCGCTCGAGACGGTGATCGAGCACAAGACGCCGATCGTACCAACACTGACCTTCCAGGCGGTGCTCGCCGACCATGGCGACAAGATTGGATCGAGCGCCTTTCTTAGAGATCTGTTCGCCAAAGAAATCGAGGAAAGCTCGGTCCAGTTGAAACGCGCCTACGATGCCGGTGTCCCAATGATGTGCGGAACCGAGAGCGGTTTCTCCATCACGCCTTATGGCGAATGGCATTGGCGCGAACTGCAGGTGTTCGTCGAGAACATGGGCCTGACGCACGAGCAGGCGCTGATCTGCGCCACCCGCGAAGGGGCACGGGCGCTGAAGATGCAGGACCGGCTGGGCACGCTTGAGGAAGGCCGGATCGCCGATGTCATCGTGATAGAGGGCGACGTGACGAAGGACGTGACATTGCTTGGCCGTCCTGGCGGCATGAAGCATATCTTCAAGGGTGGCCAGCGCATCGATACCGAGACGCCGCTGCCTGAACGAGGCCAGTTGCCCTCTTGGCGGGTCTCCAACTATTCAACTTTACCGGCAACCCGCTCCAATACGCTAGGCTGGGACTGATGGCGGAGTACGAAGTGTCTTCCTATGATGGCTGTGTTCATGCCCTGAAACAGCCGGACCTGCGTCAGTCTCTTTACGATGCCGCTGCGATCATGATGAGCGATGTGCTGGTCAACCTACATGGTAAGGAACACCGCGCGCGGCGGCTGATCGAAGGGACAATTTTCCGCAAGGACGTGTTCCTCCATTACGAGAAAAACTTCCTGCCGCGTACGCTAGACGAGACAATCCGGCCCTTTCTCGAAGACGGGCGCGGAGACCTTGTCGACATCGGCTATCGCGTGATGATGAACCTGACGGTTGACTTCGCTGGGATCGATCGGCCGAAGCGCAGCCATGAGGAGACGAGCGAATTGCTGCGCCTGCTGAAGGATTTCAGCCTCGCCCCAGCGCTAGGCCAGTCGCTCAACGACGATATCGAACCCAAGAAGGCGCGTATCCGCAAGGCGATGGCCGAGTTCGACGAACGCTTCTTCACGCCTTCGCGCCGCCGCCGGGAGGCGCTGCTGGCCGAAGTCGAAGCGGGCCGCATGGAGAAGGATGAGCTCCCCGACGATGTGCTGATGGCGCTGATTCTCGGGCAGGAAAAACTGCAGATGACCGACGAGCAGTTCCTGCAGGAAGGCATCTTCTACATGCTTGCCGGGGCGCATACGACAATCCACTCGCTTGCCCATGCGATGCACGAATTGTTCGAATGGCTTGATGCGCATCCCGAAGATATCGCGCTTCTCAAAGATGATCCGTTCTTTATCCAGAGCTGCGTTTTCGAAAGCCTGCGGCTGCACCCATCAAGTCCGGTTGCCAAGCGTCGCGCGCTCTGCCCGGTGACGCTAGTCGAGGGCGAGGAAGTGGCCGAAGGCGAGGAAGTCGTCGTCAACATGCGTCAGGCCAACCGCAATCCCGAATTTTTCGGCGAGGATCCTGATCGATACAATCCGCATCGCGAAGTGACCGGCGGCAAGACCGCTTACGGCCTTTCAATGGGATATGGCATGCACGCATGCATCGGGCGCAACCTTGCGATCGGGGTCGAGCCACGCCCGAACAGCACGTGCGAAGATCATCAATATGGTACTGTCCCCCTCATCGTTGAGTCTCTGCTCCGCTTCGGTGTGCAGCGCGATCCGGAAGGGGAACCCAGAAAGGACGAAACCATAACCCGCATCACCTGGTCGGAATATCCTGTCGTGTTCAAACCCGAAGAGGCGCTAATCTGATGCAACCGCCTCGGCTTGAAGGCTATCGCGAATGCGAGATGGCCTTGCGCAATTCCGATTTGCGGCAGGCGATGTACGATGCAGGAGCGGTCATAACAGAGGGCACGCTGTTGATGCTGCATGGCCCGCCGCATCTCAAGCGTCGCGAAGTTGAGTCGCGCGTCTTCCGGCGCAACTTCTTCAAATATTACGAGAAAGAGGTTTTCCCGGCGACGCTCCAGCACACAATAGCGCCGTTTGTTGCTGTCGGCGGCGGTGACCTGATCGAGCTTGGCTATCGCCTTACGGTCAATCTCACAGCCGATTTTGCCGGTGTCGATCGGCCGCTGAAAACGGTCGAGGAAACCGAACAGTTAATCAGGCTCACGAAGAAATTTTCAGAAGCCGCAACGATGGTTCATTCGACCCGTGACAGGGCCGAGCTTGAAGCTGAAGTGCGCGAGGCGATAGTTGAATTCGACACGGTTTTCCTGACGCCCTCGATTGCCAGACGCGAAGCATTGCTGGCGCAGTTCAACGCGGGCCAAATTGAGGAAGACGATCTTCCCCGCGATGTGCTGACAGTAATCCTGCGCGCGCAAGACGAACTGCAGTTCGATCATTCACAGCGCATCCGCGAGATCGGGTTCTATATGCAGGCCGGATCACACTCGACCGCCAATTCGGTAGTGCACGCAATTGAGGAAATTCTGACCCGGGCTGGCAAGGACCTATCCCGCTGGGAGCGTCTTAAGGACCCTGTCTTCGTGCAACACTGTGTGCACGAGAGCATTCGCCTGCATCCGGCCAGCCCCGAAGCTTGGCGTGCGCCCACTTGCCCGATGCATATCGAAGGCGCGGGCGACCTCGAAACCGAAGAGCTGGTAATCCTCGATTTTTTCAAAGCGAACCGTGACCCGGAAATGTTTGGAGACGATGCCGACGTTTTCGAACCCGAGCGACCAGCACCCAAGGGCGCGATGAAGACGGGGCTCAGCTTCGGCTTTGGAACACATCACTGTCTCGGTCGCGAATTGGACGGTGGCGTTCTGGCTAAACCCGGCACATCGCCCGAAAAAGCGCAATTCGGTATGGTGCCGCTTGTCGTCATCAAACTGTTAGAGCTTGGTGCACGCAAGGTCCCAAGTGACTCGCCGTCACCCGACCCCAAGACGGTCAGGCCGAACTGGGGGCGCTATCCGATCCAGTTCACCGGAGAGAAGACATGAGCCGCAGCGCAATCATTACTGGCAGCGCCAATGGCATCGGCGCAACAATCGCCGGATTGCTCGCCGCCAAAGGCTACCGCGTCGGAATTCTCGACCGCGACGAGGCGGCGGTGGACGAGCGCCGTGCTGTTATCGAAGGCGCAGTCGCCCTGCCATGTGATGTCTGCGATCCGGCCTCGGTCGAGCGCGCTTTCGACACCTTCGGCGAAGCGCCCGACCTTCTGGTCAACAATGCCGGGATCGTGCGTTTCGGCCAGCTTGCCGAACAGAGCGATGACGACATCCGCGCGGTCATCGAAGTGAACCTGATGGGCGTTTTCTGGGCCAGCAGGTCGGCCGTGCGGCGCATGGCGGAGCGTGGTAGCGGCCATGTGATTTCGCTCACTTCGATCAACGCATATGGCCCCGGCCCGGGTTCTGGCGCCTATCCCGCAAGCAAGGCGGGGGTGAAGCAGCTCATGCGCCAGTTCGCGCTTGAATATGGAGAACTGGGCTTGCGGTTCAATTCAATCGCCCCCGGCTTTATCGACGGCGGCATGTCGGCTCCCATCTATGCCGACCCGAAGGTTCGCGCGGCTCGCAGCAGGGGTGTCCCCTTGGGCCGTTTGGGTACGCCTGAGGATATCGCGAATGCGGTGCTGTTTCTCGATTCACCCGAGGGTGCCTATATCAACGGCCACGACCTTGTGGTCGACGGTGCCGTTACGCACGCCGTGCTGAAGAATCTGCCGCGGGAATAGTGGGCCAGCCTGCGATAATCCTGAGCGGTGGCTATTCGCATCCCTTTGGCGAAAGCTCGCCTGCATTGGCAAAGCTGATCGAGCAGGCGGGGTACGAACCGACAATCGAAGACGATATCGACGCGGCTATAGCAGCACTCTCTACAAAGCCTGCACTACTCGCCGTCAACGCCTTGCGCTGGTCTATGACCCAGCACGAGAAATACGCTTCGGACCGGGCACAATATGCCTACGAACTGCCTGATGCGCATATGGACGCGATAGTCGACTATCTCGCAGGAGGTGGGCGAATGTTCGTGCTCCATGTCTCGACCATCTGCTTCGACACCCAACCGCGCTGGCACGAGGTCATGGGCGGCGGCTGGACATGGGGGCATTCTCACCACCCGCCGATGGGTAGGATCACCGTGCAGCTGACCGATGCGGGTGAGAAGCTTTCTGCGGGGCCTGACTCGTTCGAACTGCTCGATGAAGCCTATCACAATCTCGATCCGCGCAAGGATTGCACCGTGCTTGCAACAAGCGCGATCGACGAAGGGCCGCAACCGATCGCCTGGCTCCGCCAGTATGGTAAGGGCTGCGTGGCGGTCGATGCGCTGGGGCACGATGCGCGATCGATCAACGCAGAGGGGCACCGTGAGCTTATTGCGGCCCAGCTCGCCTGGCTGGCAGGCTAGCCATGCTTGAAGGCAAGACTATTCTGATCAATGGATGCACAAGCGGCATCGGTGCTGCGGCATTTCGCCTTGCCGCATCTCGGGGAGCGAATGTCATTGGCACCGGGAGGAGACACAAGGAAGGCGAGGCTCTGGCAGGCGAGTTTGGCGCGGCATTCGTTGCGCTGGACCTTACCGATGACCGCGCGCTTGACGGGCTCTTCCACCGGCTGACGGTGGACGGGGCTACCCTAGATGGCGCAGTCAACAATGCCGCCATGACACAGGACGCGCAGCCGCTTGACGAGATGGACCCCGCACTGTTTGACCGTCTGATGGCAATCAACCTGCGCGCGACTTTTCGCTGCCTGCAGTTAGAGATGGCCGCCATGCGGGGCAAAGGGGGATCCATCGTCAACGTCTCTTCAATTGCCGGCAAACGCGGCTTCAAAGGGCTTGGCGCCTATACTGCGAGTAAACACGCGGTGATCGGGCTGACGCGCTCGGCTGCACTCGATGGTGCGGAACATGGCGTGCGGATAAATGCAGTCCTGCCGGGCACCACCCGTACCGAAATGTTCGAACAGCAAATGCAAACACGTCCCGGCGGAGAGGCTGCAACGGTTGCAGGAATTCCGCTGGGCCGAACCGCTGTGCCCGAAGAAATCGCGGAAGCGATAGTATGGCTGCTGTCCGATGCATCCAGCTTCGTGACCGGCGAATGCATCACGGCCGATGGCGGCAGGACGATTGCGTAGGAGATAGACAGTGCGATCAATAGAAAACCAGGGCGTGCTGATCACGGGTGGCGGATCGGGCCTGGGCGAGGCAACTGCGCGTTACCTGACCGAGCGCGGCGCGAAAGTGACGATCACCGGACGCCGGGCCGACCGCATCGCTGCCAAAGCGGCAGAGATCGGCTGCCACGGCATCGCTGGCGACGTCACCAGTGCCGCAGATCGCGCTGCCATGATCGGAGCCGCAATTGACCATGCGGGCGGACGGCTCGACTGCCTGTTCAACAATGCCGGCAATATGGTGCGCGGGCCGGTAGAAGAGCTCGACGAGCAGGAACTGCTCGCGATCTTTCATGCCAATGTCGTCGGCGCGATGATGCTGACCGGGCTTGCCACGAAGCATCTCGCGCAAACCGAGGGCCTCGTTCTCTTTGTCGGCTCGGTCCACACTCAACGCGCATTCCCCGGCGCATCGCCCTATGCCGCAACCAAGGCGGCGGTAGAAACGCTGAGCAAGGTCTATGCTGCGGAACTGGGCGACCGGGGTATTCGTGTGAATTGCATCGTACCGGGCAGCGTGCTGACCGAAATCAACGTGCGCGCAGGGCTGGTGAGCGAGGAAGAGGCCAAGGCGCGCTACGAGACGCTCAGCACGATCCAGACAATCGATCGCCTTGGTCAAAGCGAGGACATCGCGCAGGCCGTCACCTATTTCATGGAGAGCGATTTCACCACCGGGGCGGTACTTACCGTCGATGGCGGCATGGGACTGGGCGTAACCCGCGGGATCTAGCCGCGCAGTAATCGACGCGCATTGTCTGCCAGCGGCACATCGATGGTGGGCATCTGGAATCTTTCGGGCGCATCCCAGCCGGCGAAGTTTGTACCATATACTAGCCGGTCGGTCCCGACGCGTTCGACCAACAGCTCGACCGCGCGGTCATCATGCATGTGGATGTCGTACCACAATCGGGCTAATTGTTCGGCAAAAGCCCCGTCGCGCTGCAGATGGTCTGGTGCCCATGCTCGCTTGTGTGCGGCATGTTCGAGCCGTCCCCAAACCAGCGCCACCGCTCCGCCGCCGTGACTGATGCAAACGTCAAGCGTGGGATGGCGGTGGAGCACTCCGCCGAACAGCAAGGTCGCCACCGCAATCGATTCCTGCATTGTGAAACCGAGCATTATGTCGAGTTCATATTTCGACAGCGCAGGGCTCGCGGCCGGTCCATCTATACCCGCCGGAGCGGGGTGGATGAATAGCGGCACATTGAGCTCGCAGACCGCCTCGTAAAACGGATCCATGCAGGGATCGTCGAGCCCGTGCGGCATATCGGTGCCGACATAGGCGGCCTTGAGGCCCAGTTCGGTGACCGCGCGTCTCAGCTCGACAGTGGCTGCAGGCACGTCCTGCATCGGGAGCGCCGCCGCGCCGCCGAAGCGATCGGGGTGCATGGCCACAAGTTCGGCCATGGTGTCATTGTGCCGGCGGCAGAAGTCCCTTGCCTCGGCAGGCGGGATAAAATGGAAATAGGTCAGCGGATTGGGAGAGAGCAGCTGCCAGTCAATCCCGGCCCGGTCCATTGCGGCGATACGAACGTCCGGGTCCATAAACGCGCTGCCGCGATATTTCACGCCGCGCAGCTTGTAGCTGCCGATGCGGAACACCGGAACGCCATCCTCGTCGGTAAGTTCAGGGCCGAATGCGCCCGCCGTGCCGAATGTTTCCTGAAGCACGGCGTGGGCGTGGATATCGACCACCTTGGCGTCAGCGAGGCTCATGCGTAGCCCTGCGCCGCGCCGCCATCGACGGCGATTGCGGTCCCAGTGACATAACTCGCTGCTTCCGATCCGAGGAATACAACGCAGTTGGCGATGTCTTCGGCCTCGCCCGCGCGCCGCAGCGGGATGTTCTGCACCAGGCCCGCCTCGATCTCCTTTTCGCTCTTGCCCATCTGTGCTGACTGCTGGGCTAGCAGCTTTGCGACCCGCGCGGTGCGCGTCCAGCCGGGGCAGACGGTGTTGACCGTGATCCCGTCCGGGCCGACCTGGTTGGCGAGCGTCTTGGCCCAGCCGAGCACTGCCATGCGGATGCTGTTAGATAGCGTGAGGTTGGGCACCGGCTGCTTCACCCCGAAACTCGACACATTGACGATCCGTCCCCAGCCGCGCTCTTTCATGCCGGGAAGGACTGCGCGCGTTGCCCGGATGGCCGACATCAGCGTCAATTCAACCGCCTTCGCCCAGTCCTCATCATCGAGTTCAGCAAAGGAGCCCGGTGGTGGCCCGCCCGCATTGTTCACAAGAATGTCGACCGCGCCGAACCGTTCCTTCGTCGCGGCGACGAAGGCATCGATATCGGCCTCGCTGGTTACATCGGCAGTCATCGCAAGGCAGCCTGGCATGCTGGCGGCTGCCGCATCGAGCGGTCCTTGTGAACGCGCGCAGATAGCCACATTGGCGCCCACCGCATGGAATCCCTGCGCCGAAGCGAGCCCGATCCCCTGGCTTCCCGCCATCACCAGCGCAGTGCGCCCTTCAAGGCCCAATTTCATAGTATGGTCACTTTCAATCAATCCTTCTTTTCAGGCCATCTGGTTACGATACATGGCGAGATCGAAATAGTCGCGCCATTCGCGGATCAAACCGCCCGATACCCGGAAAACACCCATCAGTGGCAGCGCGATCCGCTTGCCGCTGACAACCATACGATCGACCCGTTCGGTCAGGACATGCTCGCCGGCAGCAGCAATGTGCAGTAGTTCCCAGTCGCTTTCCTCGAATGGCCCCGCCGCGCGCAGATAGCCCTCGACCGCAGCCTTGCCCGACAGCGGCTCCATCGGAATATTATGGTATACAATGTTTTCGCCCAACAGGGCACAGACACGGTCGAGATCGGGGCCGCACCAGGCTTCGACAAAGGCGCGCACCACGGCTTCCGGTGTCTGATCCTGATTCACGCCAGCTGCTCCTCCAATACCCACTCCTTCTTGACATCAAACGCCACGGGAGTGAAGTATCGATTTCGATACAATGGGAGGGGCCACTTGCGACCGCCGTTCAGTACGCCGCAGCGCCAGCACTTCGTCCAGATCGCCTACCACGTGGCGGATATCGACGAGGCTATGCCGCGTTTTGCGCGGATGATGGGGATCGGACCGTTCCTCGTGCGGCGCCACATCGGACTTGATCCGGTGAGCTATCGCGGGCAACCGAGCTCGCTGGATATCAGCGCAGCGCACGCGCAGGCGGGTCCGGTCCAGATCGAGCTTGTGATGCAGCATTGCGACAACCCTTCGGGTTTTCGCGACATGTATTCGGCCAACGAAGAAGGGCTGCACCATGTCGCGCTGTTTCCTCACGATTATGACGCGATGAACGCGCATTACCGTGCTCTGGGCCACAAAGTCGCGACAGAGCTGGTGACGCCCGAAAAACGTGGTGCAGCCTATGTCGATACTGTTGCAGCGCTCGGTCACATGATCGAGGTCTATCGCGTCAACGAAACGCTCTATGATTTCTATCGTGCCGTCGCTGACGCCGCGCAAGATTGGGACGGCAAGACAATTGCCATCGAGGTCTGACCCTATGCTAAGCGACATCGACACAATCGCCGACAAGCTGTTCGTCGCCTGGCGCGACCGTGATCCGATCGATTGCGAACCTGAGCTTGCCGCATCGCGCGATGTGGACCGAGGGCGCGCTATTCAGGCCGCGCTCAACGACCTCTTTGTCAGGTCAGGTCGCAAGCCGATTGGCTGGAAACTTGGCCTCACATCGCAGCCCGCGCTCGATCTGTTCGGGGCGAGCGAGCCGATGGTCGGGGTGATCTATGCCGATACCATGCTGGAAGATGGAGCGGGCCTGCATGCGGACGCAGTGATCAATCCGCGGATCGAAGGCGAGATGCTGCTCGAACTCGCAGCTGTACCGCATTCCGGCGCGAGCGATGCCGAACTTCTCGCCTCGCTCGCATCGGTCAGCGCGGCCTATGAAATCGCTGACTCGCGCATATCTGGCTGGCCGCGCGCCATCGGCGGTGCGACTGCGGACAACGCCTGCTGCGGCTGGCTGATGCGCGCCCCGCAATCGGTCGCTCCCGCCGAGGCCGATTTTGAGGGCGCGGGCATGACGATCCTGCGTAATAGTGAGGCGATCAGCGAAGGGCGCGCCTCGGCCTGCCTCGGCAGCGTGCTCGAAGTCTATCGCTGGTTCGTCGAGGATTCGCACAGGCGCAAGCGTCATTTGCAGGCTGGCGACATCATTCTGACAGGCGCGATGGGTCCGGCGATCGCGATGGAAGCGCCTGCGACCTACCGCCTAGACTGCCCCGGCCTCGGCACGGCAACGCTAGATTTCGGACGCTCGACTTGAGCGGCGGCGCGGGCTGGCAGGAACTGCGCGGCGGATGGACTCTGCTGGTCGCCTGCGCGGTCGGCGTGGGCCTCAGCGCCATCGCGCTGCCCTTCTACGCCATCGGGCCGCTAACCCGTCCAATAGAAGCAGACCTCGGCTGGTCGCGAGCGGATATTCAGCTCGCTATTCTGTTCAGCTCGGGCCTTGGCGCGCTCAACGCTCCCGTCACCGGCTGGATGATCGACCGCTTCGACGCGCGCCTGGTCGCACTTCCCTCGATCATCGGAGTATCACTCGGCCTGCTGATCGCCTCTTCCGCAACGTCGCTGACCGTTTTCTACCTCGGCTTCGCCACCAGCGCGATACTAGGCGCGGGCACCAATCCGGTGCTGTGGTCACGCGTGGTTTCGGGCAGTTTCGAGAAAGCGCGAGGTGCCGCACTTGGCCTCGCACTCGTTGGGACAGCACTAGTAGCATTGCTGCTGCCAAGCTTTATCGTCGCGCTGGTCGATTATGGCGGATGGCGCGTTGCGCTGCGCGGTGCCGCCTTATTGCCGATCATTCTCGCGCTGCCGCTTGTGTGGCTTTGGCTGCGCCCCGATCCCGACCGTGCCGCCGGGCAAAGGTCCGCCGGCACGTTGACCGGATCGTCGCTCGGTGAGGCGCTACGCAACTACCGTTTCTGGGTGCTCTCGCTCTCGATCCTGCTCGGCTATCTCGCGATTTCGGGAAGCCTGACCAACCTCATCCCCGCGCTGGTCGATCGGGGTATCGAGGCGCAGGCCGCCGCCGTCTTCGCCGGAGCAATCGGTATCACTATGATACCCGGACGGATCCTGGTCGGGTTCATCGTCGACCGGCTGTGGGCACCGGGGGTTGCGATGGCTGTCCTGTTGCTGCCAGCCGCTGCCAGCCTGGTGCTGCGCGACACGACCGACCCGACCATGCTCCTGTTAGCCTGCGCGCTGCTCGGCCTTGCAGCCGGGGCGGAGCTCGATCTCCTCGCCTTCCTGACCGCGCGCTATTTCGGGCTGGCGCATTACTCGAAGATCTATGCGCTAGCTTATTCCGCACTTGCAACAGGCAGCGCCACCGCGCCCTACCTGTTTGCCGCGCTGCATGACCGGACGGGCAGCTATGAGATGAGTTTTACTGTCGCTGCCGCGCTCTTCGCTATCGCAGCATTGCTAATGCCGCTATTGGGGCGCTACCCGATCTTCGACGATCCACCAGATGGACTGGCCACTCAGAAATGAACGAAAACGACACCATGCTATCCCCACCTCCGCTAATGGAGAGGATTTCCTTCCTAACCCATAGGCTGAATGCGCAAATGGCGCGCGTATGTAATCCCTATTTCCAGACCTGGGGGGTAGACCTCATCATGTCGCGCATGATGGTAGTGCTGCTTGAGAACGGGCCGCTGCCCGCTGGCGACATCGTGAAGATCATGGCGCTTCCGCAGTCCACTATTTCGCACCAGATCAAGCGCTTGGAGAATCTTGGTTATGTTGAACGCGAGCAAGGCAAACAGGATTCGCGGGTGCGCATAGTCTCGCTCACCAGTAAAGGCCGGGATGTCGCCTTGCAGGCGAACAAACTCAGCGAACAGGTTTTTGACCTGCTGATGGATTCGATTGGGGAAGAAGATATCGAAACTGTCCGTGCCGCGCTCAAACGGGCTGACCGTGCCTTGCATAGTTTCAAGCTGACAGTAGATTGAGGGAGAGCCAGATTGCCAGCGCACCAGGAGAACATTGCTTTAGCCCAGAGTGTCTATGATTGCGGCTTCGCGAGCGACTGGACGAAACTGGAACGCTGCTTTCCGACGAATGCGAGATCGTTGAACCGGCTGGGCTTTCCTTTGGCGGTGCCTATCGCGGCAAGGATGCTCTGCAGACGGTGTTCGATTCGGTAATCGGAGCGCTTCAGCCGCGCGACGTGAACTTCAAGTCGATGACTGCCAATGAGAATCAGGTTGTCTCGCTGCTGGATCTGGTCTTCGACGGCGAAGATGGTGATTTTGTCATGCCGGTCGCCGAACTTTTCGAAATCGAGAACGGCAAGGTCAAACGGATGCTGCCCTTTTTCTACGACACCGCCTTGCTCGATCGCTTTCTCAAGGATCGCGCGAAGGGCTGAACTGCGCGCCGATCTCCGCATTGTAGCGGTCGACCACCTGCGCAAGCACTGACAGGGCGAGCGTTTCCGGATCGCGCGAGGACGGGATCAGCCCGATCGGTGCGACGATCCGAGCCATTGCGCTGACCGCGACCCCTGCTTCTCGCAGCAATTCGAGCCGCTTTTCATGCGTTGCGTGGCTTCCCATTGCGCCAATATAGAATGCAGGCGAGGCCAGCGCCTCTGCAATCAGCCGAGTTTCCCAGTCGTGATCGTGGAAGAAGAAGGCGGCGGCGGTCCAGCGATCGAGCGCGAAACCAAGTGGTTCGCCCAACCGCGCCAGCGGCCGCGTTTGCGCATCACCCGAAGCCAGGGCCTCTACGATCAGCGGATCTGGGGTCGCGACGCAACATGCAATATCGAGCGCGCTCGCCTGCCGGACCAACGCCTTCACCGTGCCGCCATGGCCGGCGATCACCAGCCGCAGCGGCGGATGATGTCGCACGAGGAAATACTCGCCATCCCAGCCTGTATCGCCGGTATCGCGCAGCTGAGGTGCTTCCGCTCCAGTGGGCAGCGCTAGCACCGCTACTTCGCGAGCCTCCAGCCGATCGAGCAGTGCCGCGACGATTGCGGAACCGGAAAGCGGGGTGAAAAGTAGGTCAACGCGCCCTCCGCAAGGTAAGCGGATGTCGATGATCGGCGTTCCTGCACCATAGGCGATCCGGTGCGGCACGCCCGCTTCGATGGCCTTCAGTGCCTCTCCTGCCACCGCCTTCTCGATACATCCTCCCGAAAGCGAGCCGGAGAAGTCACCATCCTCGGCCACGGCCATATGCGCACCCGGATTGCGCACAGATGCGCCGGTGACGTCGGTCACGGTAACGAGGCAGGCGCGATGGCCCCGGCTCAGCGATTCCTTGAGGAAGGAGAGGATGTGCGGCGCGTCGAACACGGTCGCGTTGTGTCACGTGAGCCAGTAGATGGCCAGCAACACGACCAATAACGCAACAAGCGCAAGCCAGATACGAGCAGAAACAGAAGCCGCTGGCTCGGGTGCCTGTTCGGCAGGTACTTCTGTGGTGACCGGCGCCGCTTCAGTCGCCGCGCTTTGGTCACCACCGAGAGCGGCGGAGAACTTGCCGAAGAAATCCTCTGCCATCGACCGCGCAGTTCCTTCGACGAGCCTCGCGCCCATCTGCGCCAACTTTCCGCCGATCTTGGCATCGGCGACATATGAAAGCCGGGTCCCGCCATCAATCGCTTCGAGCGTCACATCCGCCTGTCCTTTGGCGAAACCAGCGACACCCCCCTGCCCTTCGAACACCATGATACAGCTATGCGGCGCATTGACCTCGGTCTGCGTGAGCGAGCCGCTGAAGCGCGCGCTTACCGGGCCGACCTTGGCCTGCACCGTACCTTCGAAACGGTCGTCGGCGGTCTTCTCGAGTCGCTCGCATCCCTTGAGGCAGGCCTTGAGCAACTCGGGATCGTTGAGCGCTTCCCAGGCGCGCTGCGGTTCGCAGGGCAGGTGATAGGAACCCTTGATTTCCATATGTATTTAGATCCCTTGTCAGCCGATTGCGGCGAGCGAGCGCTGCGCCATTACGCGTGTAAGATGCATACGGTATGCGGTGCTGGCGTGGAGATCGCCGGTAAAATGCGCTTCGTCGAGCGCAGCGTTGGCAAGGTCTCCGCCCTGGTCCGCCGCCTGCTCGCCTTCTTGCCAACGAAATACCCCGGTTCCCCCGCCGGTTACGGCCAGTCTTGTGTCGCCACCAAGCCGCGCCGCAAACACCGCGATCAACGCAAAACGGGATGCAGGGTTGGGAAACTTCTCGTAATGTGCCTCGCGGCAGGCGGGAAAGCTCACCGCGGTAACGATCTCACCTGGTTCAAGCGCGGTGTCGAACATCGAGGTGAAGAAGTCGCGCGCCGCGATCGTGCGACGGTCGGTGCGGATTTCGGCGTCCAGCGCAAGGCAGGCACTCGGATAGCAGGCCGCCGGATCGTTATTGGCTACCGAACCGCCAATTGTGCCGCGATGGCGCACCTGCGGATCACCGATCCCGCCGGCCAGCGCTGCGAGCGCAGGGCAGTGTTCGCGCACCAGCGGATTGCTAGCCACATCGGCATGGGTGGTTGCACCGAGGATGACGATGCGGTCACCCTCCATGCTCGTGCCCTTGAGCTCGTCAAGACGGGTCAGATCGACCAGCACGCTTGGCATGGCGAGTCGAGCGCGCAGGACCGGCATTAGCGTCTGTCCGCCCGACAGTGCCTGTCCGTCCTCCTCGGCGATCAGCCTCTTGGCTTCATCCAGCGAGCCGGGACGGCGGTAGGTAAAATCGTACATCAACCCTGCTCCCTTTCCTGGCACAGCCGCCAGATCTTCTCTGGCGTGGCAGGCATATCGACATGACGCACGCCCAGCGCATTGCACACCGCGTTGATGATAGCCGGAGGAGAGCCGATTGCGCCGGCCTCCCCGCAACCCTTCATTCCCAGCGGATTGCTGGGCGATGGCACTCCGCTAAACACCAGCTTGTAGTCGGGAACCCCGCCCGCGCGCGGCATACCGTAGTCCATGAAACTTGCCGACATCAGCTGGCCGGTGTCGGGATCGTAAAGCGCATTCTCCCAAAGCGCCTGTCCGATGCCTTGCGTCACTCCGCCATGGACCTGCCCTTCGACGATCATCGGGTTGGCGACATTGCCGAAGTCGTCGGCAGCGCAGAAGCTCGCGACTTCGACCGTTCCGGTATCCGGATCGATCTCGACCTCACAGACATAGACGCCAGCCGGATAGGTGAACTCGGGCGGATCGAAGAAGCTGGTGGCGACAAGTCCCGGCTCGATCTCGTCGGTCGGGAAGCCCGATGCGGCATGAGCGGCGAAGGCCATTTCGGCAAACGCGATGGTGACATTGCTGTCCTTGCTCGAGAAGATGCCGTCCTCGAATTCGACCGCGTCGTAATCGACTTCCATCAGATGCGCGGCGATTTTCTTGCCCTTGTCGATGATCTGGTTGCAGGCGCGCAGCGTCGCCGACATGCCGACCGAAGCGCGCGAGCCATAAGTGCCGGTGCCGGCCTGGATGCGCGCGGTATCGCCCTGGATGACCGAGATATTCTCGATCGGGACGCCAAACCGGTCGGACACGACCTGCGAAAAAGTCGTCGCGTGGCCCTGCCCGTGCGAATGCGCGCCGGTCAGCACTTCGACCGTGCCGACGGGATGCACGCGCACCTCGGCCGATTCCCACATGCCCGCGCCGCCGCCCAGCTTCGCCAGTTTGCCGGAGGGTCCAATCCCGCAAGCTTCGACATAGGCAGCAACGCCTATCCCGCGTAGCTTGCCGCGCGCCTCGCTTGTCGCCTTCCGTGCGGCAAAGCCCGAATAGTCGGCCAGTTCGAGCGCAGCATCAAGTGACTTCTCGTAGTCACCAGAATCATATTCATAGACCACCGGCGTCTGGTACGGGAACTCGCGGATGAAATTGCGCCGCCTGATCTCGGCCGGATCGATGCCGAGCTCGCGCGCAGCAAGATCGACAATCCGTTCAATAACATAGGCCGCCTCCGGCCGACCAGCACCGCGATATGCATCGACCGGGCAGGTGTTCGAATAAATCGCCCTCACCCGCGCATGGATCGCGGGGATCGCATACTGACCAGACAGCATGGTGGCATACATATAGGTAGGCACCAGCGAACCGGAGCTCGACAGGTAGGCTCCAATATTGGCCTGCGTATCGGCCCTCAGCGCGAGGAAACGCCCGTTCGCATCGATAGCAAGTTCGACATCGGTCAGATGATCGCGACCATGCGCATCGGTAAGGAATGCTTCGCTCCGGTCCGCAGTCCATTTGACCGGGCCATCGACCAGTTTTGAAGCGAAGGTCACCGCAACTTCTTCAGGATAATTATGGGCCTTTGATCCGAAACCGCCGCCCACATCGGGCGAGACCATGCGCAGCTTGTGTTCTGCCGCCAGCCCGAAGGCTGCGGCATAGAACATGCGCATGCCGATCGGATTCTGATGCGTCATATAGACGGTGAGTTCTTCGTTCGCCTGGTCCCATTGCGCGTTGATCGCGCGTGGTTCGATGGCGTTGGGCACGAGACGGTTGTTGCGCAGCGTCAGCGAAATTCGGTGCGCGGCATCTGCGAATGCCGCATCAGTCGCCGCTTCGTCGCCCAACTCCCAATCGAAAGCGCAATTGCCCGCGATCTCGTCATGAATCAGTGTCGCACCGTCAGCCGTAGCATCGAGCACGTCGACCAAGGGTGGCATGTCCTCGTAATCGACCATGACCGCTTCAGCGGCGTCGCGCGCCTGCGTCTGGGTCTCGGCGATAACCAGAGCCACGGGCTCGCCGACATAGCGCACCCTATCGACCGCCAGCGCATTGCGCACGCCGACCTTCATCGGTTCGCCATCGCGCGAAGTTATCGCCCAACCGCAAGGCAGCGCGGGCAAGCCAGCGTCGACGAGCTCCTGGCCCGTCAGGATACGACGCACCCCCGGCATCGCTGCAGCAGAGTCGAGATCGAGCCCGGTGATCCGCGCGTGCGCCATCGGCGAGCGCACGAAGGCCGCATAGAGCTGGCCCGGCAGGATCATGTCGTCGACATATTTACCCTTGCCGCGGAGGAAGCGTCCGTCTTCCTGCCGCTTGACCGATTGGCCGAATTTCACGCCGGTGGCCGCAACATTCATGATTGCGCCTCCATTTTTCCTGCCCCTTCGACAATCGATGCAACGATGTTCTGGTAGCCGGTGCAGCGGCAGAGATTCCCCTCAAGCTCCTCCCTCACAGTAGCTGGGTCAGGCTTGCCATGGCGACGAGCGATGTCGATGCCGACCATCACCATACCGGGGGTGCAAAACCCGCATTGCAGCCCGTGATTGTCGTGGAACGCCTGCTGCATGGGATGGAGCGGATCACCTTCGTCGGCGAGACCTTCGACCGTTGTGACGCTGCAACGATCTGCCTGCACTGCCAGCATCGCGCAACTCTTGACCGCCTTGCCATCAACATGGACCGTGCAGGCACCGCACTGGCTGGTATCACAACCCATATGCGCGCCGGTCAGCCGCAAGTGGTCACGCAGGGCATGAATCAGCAGCGTGTTGTCGGGCAGGTCGAGGGCCCGAACCTTTCCGTTCACCTCCAAAGAGATTTTCGTCATCGCGTCGCCTCTCCCGAATTGTAGTCTCGTCTTACATGCAAACCTATGGCATGTCTTCGGCAATGCCAAGTCTTATCGATATCGATATAACTGCTAGGTCACCCTGGTGCCGCCCATGAGTACGCTCGATCGCATCGGCGTCATTTTGCTCGCTGCGGGCCGCTCGACTCGGTTTGGAGATGGAGACAAGCTGGCCAAGAACTGGCGCGGCAAGCCGTTGATGCGGCATGCTGCAGACAATCTGGCGGCCTTGCCTTTTTCTACCCATCTTGCTGTGGTGCCGGTCACTTTCAAACTGGACCTGCCGTCCCAGTTCGAGCGGATAGAGAATCCAGAACCGCAGCGCGGCCTTTCCCACTCAATTTCCTTGGGCATCTCCGAAATCCGCAGGCATGACATCGATGCCTGCCTGATCGCACTGGCAGATATGCCTTTGGTCCCCCGGTCACACTTCGGGGCGCTGGCCGAAGCAGTCACCAACCTTGCAAACACCATCGTTGGAACGGGCAATGCAGGTCGCCCCCAAGTGCCCGCACTGTTCGGTCGGGCGCATTTCGATGCCTTGCAGGCGCTGGAGGGGGACGGGGGCGCGTCAGCACTCCTGCAAACGGCCTGCAAGGTGGATTGCGATCCTGCCCTGCTGGCCGATTTCGATCGTCCGGAGGACTTCGTCTAAGGCCTTTTGGCAAAAACCAGCAGCACATTGCCCGCTTCGTGGCTGTAAAGGCCATAGCCGGAATTGATCACCAGATAGCCATCGCCCACAGCAGCGCCCGGTCCGGACATGCTGCCGCCTCGCCCTTCCATACCATTGACCGTATCGAAGGAGCGCACCGTATTGAATTCCCACAATCGCTTGCCGCTATTGCGTGAATAGGCCCTGATCCACCCGTCCATATGTCCAGCAATCACCGCCCCCGGCACTGCTGTTACCGCCGCTGAGACACCCGGATCACAAAACGGCCTTCCTTCCCCACAAACATTGCTCTGCACATTGCTCCATAGCTTCCTGCCGGTGCGCGCATCGACAGCATGCATTCCCGGGCGAGCCGCGTTCGGGTCAAGCAGATCGCCGTTGCGGGTGTTGTTCATGTCGTTGATCGGGACGTAGACGGTAGTGCCCTCGGCAGCCATGCCCCAGTGCACGCCGCCCTGGATACTGCCGCGCCCGATCTTGGTCTCCCACAGGACCTTGCCCTTGGCATCGGGATCGAGGCCATAGACAATGCCGTTCTTGTGACCGACCGCGAGCACCTGCTTTCCGCCTCCGACATCGATCAGCAGCGGCGAGGAGGAATGGTCGAAGTCCGGCCCGCGTTCGGACGGGCAATTCGGATTGTCCTCCATCATGCAGGCGACATTCCATGCATCGCCTGCAATCGTCTGGCGGTGCCACACGCGCCGCCCGCTGGCGAGGTCGATTGCGAAGATCGAATCGCTATTTTGGTCGGCTGGAGAAGAGTAGTTCTCGCCCGTCCCGGCATAGAGGACGCCGCGCTTGGCATCGATCGTCGGGCTAGTCCACATCGGCGCGCCCGAAGGTGCGTAACTCGCCTTGCCGTCCCTCTCGCTGCGCCTCGGCTCTTCGGAAATGGCCCAGAACTGCCATTTCACCTCGCCGCTCTTGGCATCGACCGCGTCGAGATGCCCCCTGAAGGTACAGCATTCATATTCGGGGTCAGCCGCGGGCACCACCTCTAGCGAGGACACCGGTACATAGAGCGTTCCATCGTGAAAGGCCGGAGTGCCGGTCAGCGTCGCGCTGGGGTGGTCGTCCATCCGCCGCGACCACGTGAGCTCGCCAGTAAGCGCTTCGACGGCGTAGAGCTTGCTGGTGAGATCGCCGAAATAGACCATCGGCGTCGGGCCATCGACCAGCACGATGCCGGTACGGACCTCGGCCGATGCCTTGAACATCCAGCGCGCGCATCCGGTCTCGAGATCGAAGGCGTAGACCGTGCCGTCGTCGCTTCCGACATAGGCCGCGCCATAGCCGATCACGGGCTGCGATCGCGCCTTGGTCGCATTAGGGTAGGCATAGGTCCATTTGAGTTCCAGTTCGCCCATGTCCCCAGCCTCAACCCCGCCAAGCGACGCTGGGACGAAGCGGCGCGTTTCATGGCCCCAGCCGGTGAGGACCGCCGGCTTGCTCCGGTCGAACCTAGCTTCCGGTCCTTCGCACATCGCAGCATAACTCACCTTGGGGAGACCATCGGCGAGGTCGACACGGGTGATATACTCCGCGACGCGAAGCTTCTCGTCTTCGGAAAGCATGGCACCCTGTTCGGCCATCACGCCGCCGCTCAAGGCAGAAACGATCGATGCTGGGGACATCATCTCGAGCCACTGGAAATGCGGTGCCTTGGCCACGCTACCATCGTGGCAGGAAGCGCAGTTCTCGGCGTAGAGCTTGGCCCCCGGTAAGCTGTCACGATCGGCGATCAGCCCCTCGCCCGTCGCGAATTCATCGGTCGAGTTCAACGTCTCTCCGCCGACCATGCCGTCAGGATCGCTGCAAGCACCCAGCAGGAGCAAAAACGCCATTGCCGCAGAAACTCGAATCTTCAGGATGTTCACCCCCTCCGCAATGCACTCGGCCTATCCAACTTGTTAGCGAATGCAGACAAGCTCGCGGTCGACGACTGACATATATCGAAATCGATATAGTCTTAAACGCAACAAGAGGTCAATTGGGGAGGATTGGCATGCAATATTTTACTTTCGCCCGAGGTATGACATCGGTCAGCGGGTGAAAGTAGCCGGGTCACAACTCGTCTCCGTGTCAGCGTCCGCTTTCCACCCCACTAGTGGACGCCAGCCAGTTTGAGGCTGGCGCCCAATAGCAGTCAAATCTCTGTCTTTTCAGCAAGCGTAAGAGCATCTTCTAAGTCGACGCCAAGGTACCGCACGGTGTTTTCGATCTTGGAATGACCAAGCAAGATCTGGATGGCCCTGATATTACCTGTGGCTTTGTAGATGATCGAGGCTTTGGTCCGACGCAGTGAGTGAGTCCCGTATTCCGCGGGCAGCAGTCCAATCGCTTCGACCCATTCGTCAACGAGGCGGGCATATTGGCGCGTGCTTAGGTGGCGCGAAGCATCAACCCGGTGCTGTCAGTCTAACGCTAACTCGTCTCCACTCGGCAGAAGTGCCCCTGCCCACAGCGCCACTTAGGCTACAAGGTTTTGCCACTCAGCCAAGGCGGCTGAGCGGGCGGCTTTGTAAGTCTGGCGATCTACGAGATGGCGTTCGGAGTTGAAGTGGTTGTGGACATTGGCGTGGACTGAGGCGAACTTCTGTAATGACTTCATTTGTCGAAATCTGAGCATCACGCGCTCCCTTCGTCGGAACGGCAGATGTGAATTCTCACTTCGGTTGTTCATCCAACGCCCCATTTCACGACGCTCTTCAACGCCCAGGTCCTTCATCGCCGCAGGGTAGGATTTCAGCCCATCTGTGACGATAGTCGCTGGGCTACCGTGCCGTTTCAGCGCCTTCTTGAAGAACTGCAAAGCTGCAGATTTGTCCCGCTTTTTGATGACGTAGCTCTCCAGGACCTCGCCCTCGTGATCGACAGCGCGCCACAGGTAATGGCGCTCGCCGTTGATCTTCACGAACACCTCATCAAAGTGCCAGCGCCAGTGACGGAAACCACGCATCCGGCTCACTCGTTGCCTTCGGATGTCAGCTGCGAACAACGGCCCAAAGCGGTTCCACCAAAGCCGCACGGTTTCGTGACAGATGTCGATACCGCGTTCGAACAGCAGGTCTTCCACGTTCCGCAAGCTCAACGGGAAGCGGACGTACATCATCACGACCAGGCGGATGACCTCAGGTGATGAGTTGAAGTAGCGGAAGGGGTTGTCGACCTTGCTCATCCAGACCGGCTAACATCGTCCCGCCCGCTCAGCCAGTTTGCTTTGACAATGCCTTCAGCATCATCACAAGCTTCCCTGACCTGCATTTATATCGAGATCGATATTTCATGCAAGGAGAGTTGTTTATTAGCCATCCTGGGTGGCAGCGCATGTATTGACGGTGGTTCTCTTTCCCGGCCTACGCCGCTAGACACTGAGATATGATGCCTTCATGCTTGTTATAGCGGCAGTGTCGAAGTCAACTTGACGCTTTTAAGCGCGAACCGCGAGTTTACCGAGCCGATACCTGGCAGGTGCAGTAAGGTGCGTTTGAGAAAAGCCTCGTAGTCAGCGACGCTGGCGGACACTATTCGCAAAAGGAAGTCACTTTCTCCGCTCATTGAGAAGCACTCGACGATTTCTGGATGCTGCTGGATCGAAGCCTCGAAGGCTGCGATCGTTTTTTCATCATGACTGCTGATGCCGATCTCGGCAAATACGCTGATCGGATATCCAAGCAGTTCTGCATTCAGGACCAAGGTGCGGCCCTCGATGATGCCATCGGTCTCCATTCGCCTGATCCTTCGCCAGCACGGGGTATGCGACAGGCCAACCTTACTGGCGAGGTCGGCAATGGATAAGGACGGTTCACGCTGAAGGGCGCGAAGAATGCGCAGGTCCATATCATCCAGTTTTGCAACACCCATCTTTACCTCCACATGGAAATATATCCTAATATAGGATATCTAATCGACAATTTGTCCTAGCATCAGGCCAACCCTAGTCAAATATAGCAAAGACGCTCCACGTTTCAAAGTGTACCGATATCGATATATGAACTCGGAACACTCGCCGCTGTCGCTTCATGTGCCTTGTCCGGTTGCTCGTCCGGGCGGGGCGCATGCCTTCGAACATCTGGATATTCCCGCGGCAGGTACAGTGGCCAGGCCAGATGCGCTTCGGCCGGAAAACGAACTGCGGGACATGCCCTATCAGTTGATTCGCGTGCTCGATGATGCTGGAGTTCCACAAGGGGATTGGTGTCCTGGTTTGAGTCCGGATACTTTACGCGAGGGGCTTCGAGCGATGAAGCTAACCCGTGCGTTCGACGATCGAATGTTTCGGTTGCACCGGCAGGGCAAGACCAGCTTCTACATGAAATGCCGCGGCGAAGAAGCTATTGGCGTTGCCCAGTCGATGGCGCTCGGGCGGGAGGATATGTGCTTCCCGACCTACCGGGTGATGGGGTGGCTGCACGCGCGCGGCTATCCTCTCGACAAGATGGTCAATCAGATCTTTTCAAATGCCGCAGACCCACTGCGCGGACGCCAGCTGCCAATCTTGTTTTCGGCTCGTGATTACGGCTTCTATTCGCTCTCCGGCAATGTCGGGAGTCGCATAGGCCATGCAGTGGGGTGGGGAATGGCATCCGCCTATCGTGGCGACAACAACATTGCCTTGGGGTACATCGGGGAGGGTTCGACTGCAGAGGGGGATTTTCATGAAGCCCTGACTTTCGCATCGGTTTATCGTGCGCCGTCCATCTTGTGCATCACCAACAACCAGTGGGCGATCTCCAGCTTTTCTGGGATAGCGGGGGGTGAAGCCACAACATTTGCCGCGAAGGCTCTGGCCTACGGAATTCCGGGTCTCAGAGTTGACGGCAACGACTTCTTGGCTGTGTGGGCTGTGACTCAATGGGCGGCAAAACGAGACCCGGAA